>ERZ1292640.3234-Hain-H43-02um-R1-3234-length-12735-cov-6_pt1 | contig 11402 bp, 9 predicted proteins | sample MGYA00564404_ERZ1292640 | MGnify/ENA primary metagenome ERZ1292640 (study PRJEB36523, sample SAMEA6512636) | groundwater metagenome | collected 2019-01-08 | study: AquaDiva: Metagenomics assemblies of 32 groundwater samples | reverse complement strand
CTAGCGCTCTGGTACCAATGTTCTCATCGAGACAGCATGTATAAACTCGAACGCATCCTCTGCCCCATAGACTTCTCACCAGCCTCCATCGAAGCCATTCGTTTTGCATCATTCTTAGCGAACCACGCTAACAGTCAGCTGACGCTGGTCTACGTGGACGAGTACGAGAAATCACCGCTCGGCTTTTTCGAACGCAACGAGCACTCCCTTGCTCAGCACCGTGAGAACGTTGCCGGCTTCGCCCAGGCGAAGTTTGCCGAGATCATGAAGCAGGAATCGCTATCTTCCCAGCGCACTTCTACAGTTGTTCGTTTCGGAACTGCGTACCATGAAATCATCGACGTGGCCGAAGAGAACCGCTACTCGGTGGTCGTCATCGCAACGGAAGGGCTCGGTCGGTCTTCTCCGCATATGATCGGCAGAACGGCCGAGCGTGTGGTTCGACTCTGTCGCACACCCGTCCTCACGCTCCGCCCGCGCCAGGAGCCGGGCGAATGGAAAATCGGGACCATCCTCTGCCCGACAGATTTTTCCGAGTACAGCAACTTCGCGATCCCGTATGCCGTTTCGATGGCGCGCAGCTACCGCGCGAAGATTATTCTGCTCCACGTGACAGGGCTGGCTGTGCAGCACCCCGAAGCGCTGATCCAGAAATTCCCCGACCCCCGTTTCTATCACGACGAAGCCGACAAGATACAGATCGACAAAATCGTCGGAAGGGACGTTGAGCCGGAGAACACCATCGTTCGGCTCGCGGAAGAATATCACGTGGATCTTATCGTGATTGGAACGTACGGGGCTCGCGGGATGCGACGCGTTCAGATCGGCAACACGGTGGAGGAAGTTGTCAGGAGAACCGCCGTGCCGGTCCTGACGATCACGCACCCGATCCACAAAGCGGTCTTCCCGCGTCGGTTCAAGGAAGACTACACGGAGGCGAAGAACTGATTGGCTGCGGAAACGGCTCGAGCGATTCGGTCAATCATTGGATTTTTGAGAATCCTTCTCTATCTTAGCCCGCACACGTAGCTCGACATCGTCGAGATGCTCATCCCCCTTTCTGTCTCAACGTAGGAGAAACTTCTCTGTCTACGTCACCACTCGATCAGCTCTGCATCAATACGCTTCGCACGCTCGCAATGGACGCCGTCCAGAAGGCAAAATCGGGCCACCCCGGCATGCCGATGGGCGCAGCGCCCATGGCTTATGTCCTCTGGACACGACATCTGAAGCACAATCCCTCAAACCCGCGCTGGTACAACAGAGATCGCTTCATCCTGTCGGCGGGACACGGCTCGATGTTGCTCTATGGGCTCCTGCATCTCACCGGCTATGATCTCTCGATTGATGAGATCCGGAACTTCCGACAGTGGGGAAGCAAGACTCCGGGACACCCGGAGTATCACCTGACGCCCGGCGTCGAGACCACCACGGGTCCGTTGGGGCAGGGATTCGGAAACGGTGTCGGGATGGCGATTGCCGAGCGCTATCTCGCGGCACGTTACAATCGCCCGAACTTTGAGCTCATCAAGTACCGGATGTACGGTATCGTGAGCGATGGTGATCTCATGGAAGGAGTTTCTTCGGAGGCAGCTTCGCTTGCGGGACATTTGAAGCTCGGCAATATCATCTATCTTTACGACGACAATCACATCAGCATCGATGGTAGGACGCAGCTGGCATTTTCGGAAGACGTCGCCAAGCGGTTCGAAGCATACGGCTGGCATGTTCAGGTCGTCGAAGATGGAAACGATCTCGAAGCGATCAATGCAGCGATAAGGGCCGCGCAGGAGGAAACAAGCCGGCCTTCACTGATCAAGGTCAGGACGCATATTGCCTACGGAAGCCCAAACAAACAGGATACCGCTGAAGCACACGGTTCTCCACTGGGCGAGGAAGAGATCAGACTCACCAAGCGACACCTCGGTTGGGATCCGCAGAAACAGTTCTTCATTCCGGACGAAGTCCTGAATCACTTCCGCCGCTCCGTCGAGCAAGGAAAAAAGTGGGAATCGCTCTGGAGGACCATGTTCGAGGGCTACAAACGAGCGTATCCCGATCTCGCAGAGGAGTTCGAAAATCTGACGCAAGGAAAGTTCGGGGACGAATGGAAAAAGGCCCTTCCGGTCTTCGGACCCGAATTGGGTGCAATGGCAACGAGAGAAGCCTCTGGCAAAGTCCTGAATGCCATCGCCCCGCATCTTCTCACACTGATTGGCGGCTCGGCCGATTTGACTCCCTCAACCAACACGTTTCTCAAGAACTTTCCTGAGTTTCAAGTCAATGTCTCTACCGGCCGCAATTTCCATTTCGGCGTCCGGGAACACGCGATGGGGTCCATCCTCAATGGTCTTGCCCTCACTGACGGTTTCATTCCGTACGGCGGTACGTTCCTCATTTTTTCGGACTACATGCGTCCGCCGATTCGCCTCGCGGCTCTGATGGGCATCCGACCCATCTATGTTTTTACCCACGACAGCATTGGCCTTGGGGAAGACGGACCGACGCATCAACCCATTGAACAACTCGCGTCGCTGCGCTCCATGCCGAATCTGACGGTGATCCGACCGGCAGATGCGAACGAAGTTGCGCACGCCTGGAGATTTGCAATTGAGCACAGGTCTGGACCCGTTGCACTGATTCTCACGCGACAAAAAGTGCCTCTGATCGACCGAACGAAGTATGCGTCAGCAGACAATCTCATTCGGGGCGCCTATATACTGTCGGAAAACTCGAAAGAACCCGCAGTCATTCTGATTGGCACAGGCTCGGAGGTACAGCTTGTCATGAGTGCCTACGAGCAGCTCATCAAGGAAGGCGTCGCTGCACGTGTGGTGAATATGCCGTCGTGGGAGATGTTTGAGCGGCAACCAAAAGAGTACAAAGACTCTGTGCTCCCTCCCTCAATCAAGAAACGTCTTGCTGTCGAAGCAGGCTCCCCGATGGGCTGGCATACGTATGTTGGTGAATACGGGGAGATTATGGGCATAACGAAGTTCGGAGCTTCTGCACCACTTGAAGTCTTGATGAAGGAGTACGGATTTACGGTAGAGAATGTAGTGAAGAAGGTAAATCAATTGCTCGCGCGGTAAATGGCGGCATCCCGCCCATTTGTAGGTCGGCCAGACCCGCCTGACCTCAAGCGGCTCTCACCGGGCAGGCTTGCCCGCCGCGCTTTGTGGCGGGTTGCCCGACCATTTCTGTTCGACGAATCTCGCAACCCGCGCCGTAGATCGTTCACCAATTCAAACAACTACCGATGCGCACATCGCGAAGAATACTGCCCACCACCGCACTCCTGCTCATTTGCGTCACTCTTCTCGCCCAGCCCGCGCAAAAGCCGAAGCTTGTCCTTTTCATCTCGATCGATCAGATGAGGCCAGACTACCTGGAACGATTCGCGATCGAATACACTGGCGGTTTCAAGAAGCTCCTAAAGGAGGGCATCGTCTTCAAGAACGCCGATCTTAACTACGCCTCGAGTCAAACAGGTCCCGGACACGCTGCACTTGGGACAGGGTCGTATCCCGGCCGCAACGGAATTCCATCCAACGAGTGGATTGATCGAGCCACTGGAAAACAAGTGTATTGCGTTCAAGATAGCACTGCGGGGCCCGTTGAAGGCGAAGGCGGCGGCGTTTCTCCGCGAAATCTCGTTGTGACGAGTCTAGGTGACTGGCTCAAATCCGCCTCGCCACAGTCGAAGGTCATAACGGCATCGGCGAAGGACCGCGCCGCGATTCTCATGGGTGGCCGGCACCCCGACTACGCGTTTTGGTACGACCGCAACACCGGACACATGGTAACATCGGATTACTACACGCACCAACTCCCCGATTACGTGAAAGCATTCAATGCATCCGGATGGATTGAGAAGAATGTTCCCGACGCCTGGACGAAACTGCTGCCCGATTCCGTCTACACCCGTCTCGGACCTGATGAGATGGAGGGTGAATTGAAGTGGAACGGCAGCTCTGCCTTTCCACACACATTTCAACCTGACAAGAAGAAAGAGCAAATACTTACGAGCACCTACGGCGATCTGTTGATACTCGATTTCGCGAAGGAAGTCCTTCGCGCAGAGAAACTTGGACAGCGAGGCGTAACGGATCTGCTCTGTGTGAGCCTTTCCTGCACCGACTACATCGGTCACTCGTTCGGACCGAACAGCCACGAGATTTACGATCATCTTCTCAGACTTGATCGCGGGCTGGGTGAGTTTTTTTCCTATTTGGAGGAGGAGGTCGGAGCAGGCAATGTTCTGGTGGCTCTGAGTGCGGATCACGCCGTTCTCGAACTGCCCGAGCACCTTGCGCAAGTGCAGCACAAAGCCGCAAAAAGAATTTCCTTTGACAACGAGGTCGCCCCAAAGATTCAGGAGCTCGACAGGTCGCTTCAGCGAGAGATCGGCATCGATGAATCCATTATCCGATGGAATGCTTTCCTCAACTATGCTGCGGCCGCGAAGGTTGGAGTCGATAGTTTGAGACTCGAACGCAAAATCCGCGATGGATTGCTCAAGATTGACGGTGTTGTCGATGTATATTTCCGACGCGAGTTGACAAATAGGAACACTCCGAATCGCCCCTACCTGAGACACTTCCAACGCAGTTACTACCCACCGCGCGGCGAAGATTTCCTATTCCGCGGTTGTGAATACTGTCTCTTCACTTCATGGCCAACCGGAACGTCCCACGGCTCACCTTACAGGTATGACACGCATGTGCCAATGGTCTTCTGGGGAAAGGGGCTCAGGAGTTTGGAGGTTTCCCGCGAAACCTACACCGTCGACATCGCGCCGACAATTGCCAAATTCCTTCGTATCTCCTATCCGGCTAATGTTGATGGTGTGCCACTGAGAGAGATTGTGAGGTAACACCCTGAGAGCCATGGGTCATTACAGACCCGCTTCTCAGGGCGAGGATGATCTGCTGGCTCTTCAGGCGTGTTTGCCCGGGCTTTAGTAAAGAGTCCATCGGCCCGCTCGCAATGATTAACGAGCAAACCGAATCCTCTTTTCGCCTCTTTTCTTTTTGTCCCCTCTTTCCTACATTGGTTTGTCCTGCAACGACCTCGGCCGCGAGGTAGAGGTACCAGCATCTGTGCAGTTGATTCTCAAGCTCCACTTTCGATCGAGAGCTTTAAAGCAATGCATCCACACCAATCACTTCCACCACTGCGTCTGCTCTATTTATCCCGACTTTTTTTTGTCGGGACCGCAGCCGCCTTGGTCATGATGAGCCCTTGCGTTCTTAACGCGCAAGAGAGCCTGATCTCACTTCAGCACATACTGATAGCTGCTGAGGAGCATCTGGTGAAGAACAACGTCAGAGCATCGGGATATTATCTCACCTCAGTGCAAAAGATTTCCAAGACCATCAAGCCAACGCGCTCGGGCAACAAGAAGACTCAGGAATACTATGAACTATGGTGGGTGAGACCGGACAGTCAAAGGGACCACTATGTCGGTGTCGCGGTCGCAACAGCCGGCGAAACACGGGAGCTCTCTCCTTCTGAAGCACTGCGCAAGAATTCCCGGGCGATTGGTCCACCGAAAATCTCTTTGAAGGAAGCATTGAAACTTGCAGAAGCGTTTGCTATTCAACGTTCTCTCATCACTCCTGCGCACTATGTTCATTCTTCCAGCCTTGTCGCTCGAGGCAGATCGGCAGAAGAGATATACTGGTATGTTTGGCTGAAGAAGCGAAACGGCGCGGAGAAAGATGATGTTCAGCTCGCTGTTCGGATGGACGGATCTGTCCTCCGTTTGGGCTTGATGTGACTTCTTGCCACTTCCATTCCATCGTTTCTCTCGTTGTTCAACGCAGTGCGGCTCGCGAAGCGTATTGCGAGAGAGTTTGCGTATGTGAGTCCATCGATCATTGCTCGAGCTACTCTTACATTGAGCTACAGCTACAGGAGTAGACTGATGGCCGATGGCACGCTTCTCTTTCGTCGCATACAGATCGGGGCTACGGAAATGAGAGTCCGAGTCACAACAAAAACCGCAGAAGCTGGCAAACAGACCACGAGGCCGAAACGAAACAACGAGCGAAAGACTGTTGCTCGTTGCTACGACCATCTCGGTGGCAAACTGGGCGAAGCTCTCCTCAGATTTCTCCTTGATCAGCAATGGGTCGAGAAGAGCAAGCGAGGTCGGGATTACCAGATTGCCGAAAAGGGATGGAAGGAACTCGAGAGGTTTGGCATCGATCCTGAGAGACTCCGATCGACAAAGCGAAAGATCGTCACCTCATACGCCGAACGAAGAGGAGTAATCCACTACGAGCACACAGGAGCATATCTGGGGGCGTTACTCTCGGAGCGGCTCTTTGAGCTTGGCTGGTTAGTGGAGAGAAACCAAAAGGAGTACGTAGTCACAAAGGCCGGCGCCAGAAAACTGAAATCGCTCGGAATCCTATCGTCACAGGTTAAGGCCCACGCTCTTTCACCCCTCACTCATCGATGCACCCCCGGTTGTCCAACGACCGGACTGGTGGATGTGATTTCTTCTTGGTAATATCCTATAAGCCTTCTGTCAGACCTGAAATCAGCCTTGGATTCGTCAGCCTGGACGGAACGACGAGCTTTTCATTCCCGTCGAGGTTTTAGGGGACAAGAATATGCTGTACAAGAAGCTCAGTGCTGTTCTCAGTTGCCTCGCTCTAGCAACCTTTTCAGGCACGGGGCAAGACGCACACGCCGAACTGGCCTTGGCGCAACAAGCGCGGGCCGCAAAGGTCGCCGTTCTTCGGATGAAGTACGGTGGAGAGGATCCTCGCGCCCTAAAACGCCCGCCCAACTTCGCTCAGATGCTTTCAGCGATCCTTGCAGAGTCTGCACAACTTGACGTTCTGGAGTGGCAGCTGGCCAGGAGTGTTACAGACAGCGTCGGCTTGCAGCAGGATGGTTTGCTCGATGAGGCGGCTTTGTTGAATGCCGGCAAGCTCCTCGGAGCAACTCACATCGTCGCCGGCTCGGTGATGAAACGCAACTACCATGCTCGCGCAGACGTAAGGATTCTGTCGGTGGATTCCGGAACGGTCGTTGGAACAGCCTCTGCGGAATATTCTGCCACCCAACCGGCGGTTCTCCTGAGCATGATTGCTTCAAAGGTAGCTTCCATCCTCACCCAAAAGTCAGAGCGGCATGCGCAGCACGGCGAGTTCAGGTGGAATCAAGAATTCAGATTGGACTTTTCTTCACGAAACGTCGACACCCGCTTTCCGTCGCTCATCTACGTGAACGCTGATCCGCCGTTTGAGATCACTGTTGCAACTCAAATAGAGAAGGCTCCCGCGGGGCATCGCGTAACAAGCTTCGATATCTACGTCGACAATACGCCGCTGGCGACCGTCTATCCCGATATGTATGCTCCAAGAGCGTTCCCTGACCAAGAGGTAACAATCGGCGACGTTCGGTTTCGCTTTGACTTCGAGTTGATGGAGCTCAGAACATACGCTCCACAGCGTCCAGCCGACCGGATTCAAACCGACCGGATTCAATCGATCAAGCAAGCGCTCATCCTAATCAAGACGCAATCGCTTGCCCGACCGAGGCAAGAGCACTAGCAACCAGCGCGTGTAAACGAGTGGAGTGAAACGCTGGCGGAATTCGGCACTTGTTGGTATAATTCAGCCAGAATCCTAATATCGTTTGTTCATCTTCATCTGGAAGAATATTGTCACCGGAGGAACAACTATGGCATACACCTACGAGCAACTCAGCAAAATGACCGTAATCCAGCTCCGCGCGATCGCCGACGGCATCGAGCATGAAGATCTGAAAGGTCACAGCACGATGCACAAAGAGCAGCTCCTGCCGCGACTCTGCAAGGCGCTTGAGATCGAGATCCCTCACCACCATGTCGTCGGCATCAACAAGACGGAGGTCAAAGCAAAGATCCACGCGCTGAAGAGAGAACGGGCAACCGCCGTCGAGAAGAAGGACTACAAGAAGTTGGAGTCAATCCGGGGCGAGATACACAAGCTGAAGAGACAACTGAGGAAATCGATGGTGTGAGCGTGGAAGTATGGAAGTATTTAAGTATGTAAGTATGTGAGTATGTGAGTATGGAAGTAGGTGAGTATGGAAGTAGGAAGAGGGCGGCGTGAGCCAAGCTATTCCAGCGCTGCTTCGGCCATCGCGACGACATTTTCGGGAGGAACGTTTGGGAGGAGCGCCTCGTGACTCGGGCTCACGATCAGTTGTGGGCCGAGCAACTTCTTGATCCGCCTCACTTCCGCTTTCACTTCGGTGACACCTGCGTTGACGAGCAGGTCCTGTGTATCAATCCCGCCTAGGAAGGCAATTCGACCCTTGAAGTCACGGGCAAGCGTCTCCGCATCCATATTGTAGGCCTTGGCCTGCAAGGGATGCAGACATTCGACACCCGCATCGATGAGTCGGTTGACCACCCTGTGGATCGACCCGCACGAATGCAGAATCACCTGATAACCGTGACGGTGAGCTTGATCGGTGAATTTGCAGAACCACGGATAGACAAACTCGTCGAACAACTCCGGCGCGAGAATGAGATCCCGCTGCGTTCCGAAATCATTGCCAAAGAAGAATCCGTCGATTAAGTCACCTGCTTCCGTATACAAGAGCTCGTTTGCATCGAAGTAGAATTGGCAGACGCGGTCCGTTGCCGCGTGAATAACCTCCGGGTGCGTGTACATCTTCGTCATATACGCTTCCATGCCGAACAGATCCATGATATCATGGAAAAACGGCGTCCAGAAGCCGCTCGCACGGTAGTAGCCGTCAGCATCGCGCAGGAGCTCGATGCACTCCGCAAAGTCCAGGTACTCCAGACTTGGCCATTCATACGCCTCCTCTATCTCAGCAGTGTTCTCGCATTCGGCGAGCGGCCCGGCTTCGCCCAGTGATTTCTTGTACCGCCAGAGATCGAAGATTCCTTTCCCTTTGGGATGTCTGTAGATGGATTTGATATAGAGAGGCGTGATCCACCGGAAGTCGTCACCGACTTTTCGCTGCAGCCCCTCGAGAGTGGACGTTCCGAAGTACCGGTGGTAGATCGGGAGCGTGTCGTCATGTGGATTTCCCAGCCAGAACCCACAGCGATCGGCAGGTTCACCACTGATGATGCGGCGTATGCGTTCTCGGCTTGTCATCTTCGAACCTCAGCGAGAAAGTACTGAAGAACTCACACTTCCGCAATGGCCTTCTGTCCATTTGTAAAAACGCCATTATTGAGGGAAGCGTAACGAGGCCAGCGGTACCCCCGTTCCCCTAAGGTCCACGCTTGAATCTCGCGCGACTACTTTCTACATTGGCGTGTCCGCAACGACGAACAATGCTCTGAACCGCAACCCCTACGCTGAAGGAGCATGACTCTCACTCCTCTCTCATTCTTCCGTTACTGAGGGCATCACGATGGATCTTCACCCGATTGACCTCACGATCATTGCAATCTATATGCTTGCCACGGTCGCACTGGGTTTTCTGATGAAGACGCGCGCGTTAAAGAGGCTCGATTCCTATTTTCTCGCCGACCGCAGCATTCGCTGGTGGATGCTGGGGCTCTCGGGATGTTCAAGCTACATTGACATCGGCGGCACGATGGTCATCATCGGCGTGATGTTCTACGTCGGCCTGAAATCAGTCTGGGTCATCCACATCTTCTGGGGCTTTTTCATGATGGCCTTCTACATGGCATTTCAGGCGAAATACATCCGCCGCTCCGGCGTGATGACCCTCGCGGAGTGGAACGAAACACGCTTCGGCAAGACGCGTGAGGCAGAATATGTCCGCCTCGCAACAGCAACATTTCTGCTGGTGCTGATGGTTTTCAATCTGATGTACCTCGCCGTAGGAACAGGAAAGTTCGCAGAAGAATTCCTCCCTCTCGGCCGGGCGCAATCGACATTCATTGTCTTTGCCGTGGTGGGCATTTACGTAACCGTTGGCGGATTTTTTGGTGTAATACTGACTGATATGTTTCAGACCACGCTCATTGCGATCGGCGCTGTCATCCTCACCGTGATGGTGTTTCAGATTCCGGAGGGAACAGCATTCCTCGCCTTGAAGGATCCTGAATGGAGTTCGCTCACGCCAACCTGGAGCCTGTGGCAAAACTTCCTTCAGCAGACTCCGGAGAGTCATCAACACTACTTCTGGCTCGGACCCATTCTTCTCGCTGGACTCACATGGCTCGTGTTCAAGCTGCTCGCGGGACCTGTGGTATGGGACTTCGCGTTCTTCCTGACGACCAGGAGTCCACGGGAGGCCTCGCTTGCCGCCGGTATGTGGACGGTCGGCCATATGTTGCGATGGTTCATCGCCGGTTCGTTCATGTTCCTCGGAATCTACTATCTCGGTTCCACGGCTGACTTCGATGCCGAGAAAATCATGCCTCTCGTCGTGAAGAAACTTCCGGTGGGTCTGGCTGGACTTTTTATGGCGGTGCTGCTCGCAGCCTTGATGTCGACGATCAGCGCCATGATCAACGTAACAAGCTCTGTCATCATCAATGATTTTCTCAAGCGCTACTTCACGAAAAATCTTGACGAACGGCGGCTCGTCCGACTCGGCATGGTCGCCTCTGTCGGCGCCGTGCTCTTGGGATTCTCCTTCAGCTTCCTCTATAGCGAGATCGTCTCCATCTGGGAGCTGATGATCTTCGTCGTTCTGACGATGATTCTCCTCCCCGGAACCATGAGGTGGCATTGGTGGCGATTTGGCTCAAAGGCTTTTGTGTGGAGCATGATAGGAACGGGATGCATTGCGGTCATCCAGAAGTTGGTGTTTACATCGTGGCCGGTTCCTACGGCAGTTGGGTTCACGATGGTCGCGTCATTCGTGCTCACCATGATCGCGACGTTCCTGAGCAAGCCCGCCGATATGGAGACGCTCGTTCAGTTCTACTCGCGAGTTCGACCGTTCGGATTCTGGAAGCCGGTCCGATTGGAAGCGGAACGGCGGGGCCTTGTTCCGCCAAACGATAAGATGCCCCGAATCGACATCCTGAATGCACTTATTGCGTCGCTCTTTCAGCTCTGTCTCGGCATCGTTCCTTGGTATATGTTTTTGAGAAATTGGTCTCAAGCGCTCTTGTGGCTTGGGATCTGCTTGACGACAGCCGTGGTACTGTATTTCACGTGGTACAAGAACCTGCCTTCACCGGAGGAAACCTAAGTAAGATGTCCGACTTCTACCTCAGCATTCAAGTGAGAAGTCGGACATCTACGGGAGAGCAGAAAAGCGTGAACGCCCTTCCTGTCATCACTAGCAATCTAACTCGACCCTTATGGCGATTACAGAAGTCTTTTCCATCTCATCAAGATGGTTCAGATTCCTTGACGGGATGACATACCGCCCCGTACCGCTGTACGGCCCGCCCGAACGACGTAGTCGGGCGGGGATCCCTTTGGGACTGG
>ERZ1292640.3960-Hain-H43-02um-R1-3960-length-11403-cov-45_pt1 | contig 11403 bp, 12 predicted proteins | sample MGYA00564404_ERZ1292640 | MGnify/ENA primary metagenome ERZ1292640 (study PRJEB36523, sample SAMEA6512636) | groundwater metagenome | collected 2019-01-08 | study: AquaDiva: Metagenomics assemblies of 32 groundwater samples | reverse complement strand
CTACTCTGGGCGGCGTTGAGGAACATGGAGCCGTCGGCCCAGTCCACCCAGCCGTGCAGGACGAGGACGGAACGATTGACGGGCGCGCCGAAGTCCAGCTCCAGCCAGTGGCGCTCGGCGACGCCGGCCAGGTTGCGGCGGAAACCGTCGGCGTAGCTGCGGTCGCGGCGGAGGAGGCGGGGCAGCACGTCGCGGCCGCGGTGATCGGTCGCGCGCACCGGATAACGGCGCTCGCGCACGCCGAACAACCGGAACTCGGGGAACGGCGGCGACTTGAACTTGTCGTTGGTGACGATCTCGACCTCCCTCGGGTGGTCCACCGCGATGAGCCGCAACTGGTCGAGGTAGGAGACCTCGCGCAGCTCCTCGGTGATGCGGATCTCGTAGCGGCCGGCAACCGGCGCGAGCGACTCGCCGGGGATCTGGATGTACTCGTCGTGGTCCACCGGGAAGTACCGCCCCTCGCCGGCGGCGGCGCCAAGCGGGGCCACGCCGAGCACGTCGGCGATGAACTCGAAGCGCCGGCCGTTCCAGGCGAAGATCATCGGACAAGAGCCGGAGAGACGCGGCGCCTCGCGTAAGGCGGCCAACTGGTTCGAGGGCTGCCGGGTCTGGTTCTGGATGGTCCCGTTCGGCCAGGTGATGCGAACGGTGTCCGCTTCGGCGTAGGCGCCCAAGCCGAACAGCAGCGGCAGGCCCTGGTAGACTCGCTTCTGGTAGTGCGCCCCGGCGCGGACTTCGACCTCGGCGGCCGGCGCCAGCGCCAGGTTGCGGACGCCAGCGAGACCGACGCGCAGCCAGCGGTTGGCGGTGGAGGTGCGGTTTGTGAGCAGGTGCACGCTGCCGTCCTGCGCGACCGCGGCGAGGTCGGTGCGGCCGTCCTGATCGAAATCGGCTTCGGCCCAGGCGACGGCGCGGGGAAAGCCGGAAGGACTGCGGGGCGGCGCGAAGCGGCCGAGGCCCAGATTACGGTAGACGGCGTTGCCGGCAACCAGGTCCGCCAGGCCGCGGTTCTCGAGGTCGGCGAAGATGCCCCCGTAACGGGCCGGGGCCGGTTCGAAGCGCCCGCCGCGGTTCAGCAGGAGCGAGCCGGCGAAAGCCAGGTCCAGCCAGCCGTCGTTGTCGATGTCGGCAGCCTGTAACTGGCCGCCCTCGGCGGTGAGCGGCGCCGGGGAGAACTTACCACCCAGTTGATCCCGGTACAGGACGGCGGCGCGCTCGCGGTAAGCGACGGCCAGATCCACGCCCCTCGTGTCAGGCACTACGCGCAGCGCCACGGCGTCCATCGCTTCGCCCGGCAGGAAAGGGAACTCGACGCGATGAAAGCCTGCCGCGCCCTGGTTGCGCACGAGCACGGAATCCTTGCCGAGAAGGAACAGGTCGAGGTCGTAGTCGTGATCGTAGTCGAGCCACAGGGCCTTGTGGTATTGGCCCGGCGGAAGGCCCGCCTGGTGCGGTTCGTACTTGCCCTTGTGGTTGCGGTAGAGCGCAGCGCCGCGGGCGGTGAGCAGGCACAGGTCGGCCAGCCCGTCGTTGTCGAAGTCGCCGGCGGCGGCCGCGAACCCTGGGAGACTGTGGTCGGTGACCCGCACGCCGCTCCGCGAAAACACGAGGAGGTCGGGCTTCGAGTCCCCGTCGGCGTCGAGCACGAGCAAGCCCGCCGTGGCCGCATCGGCCCTCCACGGCAGCCGCCGGGCCTCGAACTTCAGCGCCGGCGCCGGCGTCGCGGCGGGGGCTGCCGGCTCCACCGGGTCATAGATCTCGGCATAGCGGCACCACTCGACGTCCTCCTGCTCGTCGGCGGTCTTCCGCTTGCGGATCTCCTGAAAGAGCGCGAGCTCGCGGGCGGCTTCGGCGTCGCGCCCAGCCAGGCGGTGGGCGTTGAAGAGCTGGTAGCGCGGGGCGGCGAAGTTGGGATCGAGCTCGGCGGCGATGGCGAAGTGCTTGAGGGCCAGATCCTCGCGCCCGGTGAGGTTGTAGAGCAGGCCGAGGTTGTGGTGGGTGACAGGCTCATCGGGGGCCTGGCGCGTCATGCCGAGAAGCTGCTCCAGGGCGCGGTCGTAGCGGCCCTCGCGCTTGTGAGCGATGCCGAGGTTGAACCAGGTGTGCGGCAGCCTGGGGTCCTGCTTCTGCGCCGCCTCCAGCTCGGCGATGGCTTCCTCGGCGCGGCCGGCGCGCAGCAGGGCCATCCCATAGTTGAGGCGCTCGCGGAAGGACTGGGGCGCCAGCGACAGTGCTTGTTTGAATTCGTCAACAGCCTGGGCTGCGGCGGCCGGGTTTTCGTAGTGGGCCTTGCCGAGATGGCGGTGGCGCCAGAGACGGTCCGCGTCCTCGCCGGCGCCGCGCAACAGGAGCAGGGCGGCGGCCAGTAGGGCGGCGGGGGCGGTGACTTGAGAGCGGCTCATGCTAAGGATAATTCTATCCGTCCAGGCCACCGGGGCGGCCTTCGAGGCCTCCTCCGGCCCGGCCCCACCCATGATTGAAATGGCGGGCGACACGGTTGCGTGTAGCGCGTGACCGCAAAAGGCTCCTTTGGCCGGCGGCGACGCTCATCCGTTCGCTTCGGTGGTTGTGGGAAGCCCTGCGAGGAGATCTATGCCTTCCTCGGAGGCCACCCGGACAATCCCGAGTTCCTGTTTCTTGCGGCTGTATTCCTCCGGGGTGTAGCGGAGGACCTCAACCGGATAGGGCGCCTGGAGCGTCCACAGAACTTCCCCGGCCCTCGACAGAACCGGCCGATAGCGCTCGATAAGCCGCGGCAGACGGATTTTAGCGAACAGTGCTACGCGCTGATCCGCGATCCGAGCCATTCAATGACCTCCCGTGCGGCGCGAACCTTGGACAGAGCGGTCTCGCGATCATACAGCTCGAAGGGAACTCCATTGGCCGCGTCGGTGTACCGGCTGACCGTGTAGTCAGGATCGACAAAAGCCAGGTGGCGCAAGAGCGGGCCGGGCAGCTCCCGGGGCCCTGTCCAAGCTCGACCAGGTAGTGGGTATGAGGCGACAGCTCGGCCTTCGAGACAATCCATGCCGCCTTAAGGAACTTCTCCACTGCCTGTTCGGCCATGAAAGCGGCAACCTCGTAGGCTTCAATCTCGATGTTTTTTCCGGCGTTGAGCGGATCGCGGTCCGCCTGTTTGATCAACCGCTCGGCTTCGCTCCTCATCTGTAGTCCCCGCGCGCAGGAAGAGTACCGCGCAAATCCATTATCTCCCGACTTCAGGGGACCGGCATTGTGCTTCCGGGGCGGCCTCGGCCGGTGTCCAGGCGAGCGAGCGCCCTCCGAAGCCGTGCCGTCATGCAGGAGCACGGCGCGCGCGGGCCGCCCCTGGGTGTGATAAATTGTGTTACCAGGAGGGCTACATGAAGGACAAGGGCCCCAAGGTGATCCGGCGCAGCGTGGCGCTGCCGCGCCAGTTGGTCGAAGAAGTGCGGTCGGCCGCGCCCCCTGAGATCAAAGACAACTTCAACCGCATCGTCATCGGCGCCTTGCGGCAGTTCGCCGCCAGCCGGAAAGCGCGGGCCTTCGAGGAGGCGATGGAGCGGATGGCTGCCGATCCTGCCATCCGAAAGGAATGCGGCGCGATTGCGAGGGAGTTCGCCGGAGCAGACATGGATGGCTTGAGCAATGATTAGCCGCGGGCAGATCTACTTCGTCAATCTCAGCCCCACGCGGGGCCGCGAGCAAGCCGGGCGCCGTCCCGTTTTGGTGGTTTCTTCCGATGCGATCAACGGGCAACCGCTGGTGGTGACGGTGGTCGTGGGCACCGACGCCAGCAACGTGCCGCGGGATTACCCCACCAACGTCCGTGCCACCGCGAGGGAAACCGGTCTGCCGATGGACACCGTCTTCCTCTGCTTTCAGCTCCGCTCCCTGGATCCGGGGCGCTTTCTTGACCCCGCCACGAGAATAGCGAACCCGCGGGGCGGCCTGCCGCCAACTCGGATGGCTGAAGTTGAACAGGCCCTGAAGCTGGTGCTGAACCTGAGCTGAAGCTCCGACAGGCAAGAATGCCTGTCCCACAGTTACGCCTTGATCCAGGCGTGGCGGGGGTCGTCGCTCCAGGCGCCGTAGGTGCGGGCCTCGCCGGCGAGGAACCACACGTAGTTCAAGGTGTAGCCGGGGCAGGTGGCCACGGGGTGGTAGCCGCGCGGGATCAGCACCGTGTCGCCGTGCTCGACGGCGAAGGCGTGGTCGAACGGCTCGGGGTCGTCGGGATCGGTGTAGACGCGGATGAAGCCAAAGCCCTGCCTGGGATCGAGCTGGAAGTAGTACACCTCCTCCATCGGGACCTCGGAGGCGGCGAAGCGGTCGTGCTTGTGGGGCGGGCAGCTCGACCAGCCGCCCGGGCGGCTCGCCGTCTCGCCGACGATCAGGTGGGCGGCATCGACGCTATCGGCGATGTGCGTGTAGACCGTGCGCGTCCAGTTGTCCCTGCCGACTACGTTTTTGACGGCCTGCTCGGCGGAGACCAGCACCGGCCGCACACCGGGCTTGCCCGGGGCGCCGGCCATGGCGATCCTGGCGGGGCCGTCCAGCGCCGTGAGCCTCACCTTCGAACCCGAAGGCACATAGATCATGGGCGCCGCGTCGCCGAGCGAGCCGCGAGCGGCGATCTCGGCCGACCACCCATCCACGTCCACGCGGACCGGGCCGGTGTAGAAGTCGAGCGCCAGCTCCTCCTCGCCGCTCTCAAAGGCATGCTCGCGCAGGCTGCCGCCCAACTCGATCACGGTAAAGGAGAGGTGCTTCAATTCCCTGCCCCGGCGGGCGATGGGATACACCCCCGGGGCCTCGCCGGGCGATTTTATGTGCAGACTCATGGAGACCACGCTATCATAAACTGATTGACCGGTCGCATCCCCAGGCTGTATCCGATTCTCGATACGGAGTCGCTGGCGCGGCGCAACCTTGCGGTTGAGCGGGCTGCCGAGGCGATGCTCCGCGGGGGCGCGCGGCTGCTCCAGTTCCGGCACAAGGGGCATTTCTCGCAGGCGGTGCTCAAGCAGGCCGAGCGGGTGGCCGAGTTGTGCCGCCGCGCCGGCGCGCCGTTCATCGTGGATGACCTCGCCGATGTGGCGTTGCTGCTCGATGCGGGCCTGCACGTTGGCCAGGACGACCTGCCGCCCGGAGAAGCGCGGCGGCTGCACGGCCCTAAGCGCATTCTCGGTTTTTCGACGCACAACCTGGCCCAGTTCGCCGCGGCCTTGGAAGAGCCGGTGGACTACATATCGTTCGGCCCGGTGTTCCCGACCCAAACCAAGGTGAAGCCGGATCCGGTGGTGGGCCTCGGGGCGCTGCGGATGCTGCGCGCACTGGCCGAGCGCCCCCTGGTGGCCATCGGCGGGATCACGCGGGAGAACGCCGTCGAGGTGCTGGCGGCGGGGGCCGATTCGGTGGCGGTGATCAGCGACCTTCTGCCCGAGCCATGCACGTGGGAGGGGCTGCGCGCGCGGATGGAGGAATGGCAGCGACTCGTGAGAACTTAGACACCGGTCTCGTCAAGAGCCTGGGGCTGCTGGACGCCACCACGCTGGTGATGGGCGGGATGATCGGCTCGGGCATCTTCATTGTCTCGGCCGACATTGCGCGCCAGGTGGCTTCGCCCGGCCTGCTCATCATGACCTGGGTGGTGACGGCGCTGCTGACGCTGATCGCCGCGCTGAGCTACGGCGAGCTGGCGGCCGCCATGCCGCAGGCGGGCGGCCAGTACGTGTACCTGCGCGAGGCGTTCGGCCCGCTGACCGGGTTCCTTTACGGCTGGACGCTGTTCCTGGTGATCCAGACCGGCACCGTGGCCGCGGTGGCGGTGGCCTTCGCGAAGTTCACTGGCGTGTTCGTGCCCTGGATCGCGGCCGACAACTACCTGCTGCGCCTGGGGGCGTTCGGGTTCAACACACAGCAGCTTGCGGCCATCGCGGTGCTGGTGTTGCTGACCTGGGTGAACACCCGGGGGGTACGGGCCGGGGCGGCGGTGCAGAACACGTTCACCATTACCAAGACGGCGGCGCTGCTGGCGCTGGTCGCCTTCGGCCTGCTGCTGGGCCGCAACGAGGCCGCCACCGAACGCAACTTCGGCGATTTCTGGCAGGGCGCGGATTGGGGCTTCACCACCATCCGGCTGGTCGGGGTGGCGATGGTAGGGGCGCTGTTCTCGGCCGACGCCTGGAACAACGTGACCTTCACCGCCGGCGAGATCCGCAACCCGCGGCGGAATGTGCCGCTGGCGCTGGTGCTGGGCGTGGCCAGCATCTCGGCCCTCTACGTCGCCTGCAACTTCGCCTACCTCAGCGTGCTGCCGCTGGAAGCCATCCAGCGCGCGCCGGAGGACCGGGTGGCGACGGCGGCGGTGGCGGTCATGCTGGGGCCGCTGGCGGTGAAGGTGATGGCGGCGGCCATCATGATCTCCACCTTCGGCTGCGCCAACGGGCTGGTGCTCAGCGGGGCGCGGGTTTATTACGCGATGGCGCTGGACGGGCTGTTCTTCCGGCGGCTGGCCCGGCTCCACCCGGCGCGGCGCACGCCCAACGTGTCGCTGGTGGTGCAATGCGCCTGGGCCTGCCTGCTGACCCTGAGCGGCACCTACAGTGACTTGCTGGACTATGTTATATTCGCTGTCTTACTTTTCTACATTCTGACGATCGCCGGCGTGTTCGTATTGCGCTGGAAGAGGCCCGGCATGGAGAGGCCGTACCGCGCGCTGGGGTATCCGGTGCTGCCGGCCGCCTACATCCTGCTGGCCGGGCTGATCGAGGTGCTGCTGTTGCTGTACAAGCCGAAGTACACGTGGCCGGGGCTGATCATCGTGCTGCTGGGGGTGCCGTTCTACCTGATCTGGCGGCGGAGGCAGGCCGGCGTGGAGAGAGCATGAGTCTGTTCACTAGGAAACCTCTGGCAGAGCTTCAACGAGAAGCCGAAGCGCACACGCTGAAGCGTGTGCTGGGCCCGATGAACCTGGTCTCGCTGGGCATCGGGGCGATCATCGGCGCGGGACTGTTCTCGCTCACCGGCATCGCGGCGGCCGAGAACGCCGGGCCGGCGATCGTCCTTTCCTTCGTGGTGGCGGCCATCGGCTGCGCTTTCGCCGGCTTATGTTACAGCGAGTTCGCCTCGATGATCCCGATCGCCGGCAGCGCTTACACTTACGGCTACGCCACCATGGGCGAGTGGCTGGCCTGGATCATCGGCTGGGACCTGGTGCTGGAGTACGCGGTGGGGGCCTCGACCGTCTCGATAAGCTGGTCGGCCTACGTCGTCTCGCTGCTGCACAGCATGGGGGTGGACCTGCCGGCCAAGCTCTGCGCCGGCCCGTTCGAGGCGATCAAGCTGCCGGACGGCACGCTGATCCACGGCGTCATCAACCTGCCGGCGGTATTCATCATCGTGGCCATCTCGGTGCTGCTGATGACCGGCATCAAGGAGTCGGCCCGCGCCAACGCGGTGATCGTGGTCATCAAGATCACGGTGGTGCTGGTGTTCATCGCGCTGGGCGTCTGGTTCATCCAGCGGGCTAACTACACGCCGTTCATCCCGCCGAACCAGGGCGAGTTCGGCAAGTTCGGCTGGAGCGGCATCATGCGGGCGGCCGGGGTGATCTTCTTCGCCTACATCGGCTTCGACGCCGTCTCGACCGCCGCCCAGGAGTCGAAGCGCCCGCAACGCGACATGCCGATCGGCATCATCGGCTCGCTGATCATTTGCACGGTGCTGTACGTGGCCTTCTCGGCGGTGCTGACCGGGATGGTGAGCTACAAGGAACTGGGCGGGGCGGCGCCGGTGGCGGTGGCCATCGACCGCACGCCTTACGACTGGCTGAAGGGGCTGGTCAAGTTCGGCATCATTTGCGGATTCACGTCGGTGATCCTGGTGATGCTGCTGGGGCAGTCGCGGGTGTTTTTCTCGATGTCGAGGGACGGCCTGGTGCCCCGGATTTTCTCCGACGTTCATCCGAAGTGGCAGACGCCCTGGCGCTCGAACTTCGTGTTCATGCTGTTCACCAGCCTGTTTTCCGCCTTCGCGCCTATCTCGGTGGTGGGGCAGATGACGTCGATCGGCACGCTGCTGGCCTTCGTAATCGTCTGCGCGGGCATCATGATCATGCGGCGCACGCAGCCGGATCTGCCGCGGCCGTTCAAGACGCCGCTGGTGCCGTGGGTGCCGATCGGAGGCATCCTGGTCTGCGCGGCCATGATGTACTCGCTCGGGCCGGACAACTGGTTCCGGCTGATCGCCTGGCTGGTGATCGGGCAGATCATTTTCTTCAGTTACGGGCGCGGGCACAGCAAGCTGCGGCCAGCCGGCGAGCGCGGCCGGTTCACGCTGTTCGACCGCGTGATGGCTTTTGGCAACGCGGGTTTCCTGGTGGGCGGCATCGTGGGCTTCCTGCTGCGGCCTGCGGCGCCTTCGGGTTCGCAATTGGCGTTCAACGCGGTAATCGCGCGCGGGTCCACCTTGCGGGACGCCGCGCTGATCGAGACCGCCAGGGCGTCGTTCAACACGATGATGCTCGGCGTGGTGATCGGCGTCGCGGCCGGCGTGTTGGTGGGCTACCTGATCTTCGCGCTGCGGGACCGTCCGGCGCGGCGGTAATCAACGCCTGCCGCCGCCCGCCGCGCCCGCCGGCGGGCCGAGCCGACGAATCAGGTCGTCCACCGTTGAGATGATAAAGTTCAAGCGGCCGTCGGTGTGGCGCTGCACGTCGGTGATCGGGTCCACCTTCGCCGCCAGCCTGCCGACTTTCACCGCCAGCTCGTCCACTTGCGCGGCCAGCTTCGCCACCGCCGACGCCAGTTGCTTGATGGGAAGTCCCACGCTGGCGATCATCCCGGCCTGGGTCTCCTGAACACCGATGACCCGTTCCAGGTGTGATCTCAGCTCGCCGTCAGACCTGCGTAGGAATGTAGCCGCCCCACCAGAGGTAGCCCGGATAACACGTCCCGCTACGGCGATCCTGAATCGGGTACTTGTAGCCGTAAAGCTCGATTCTGTTGCCCGTCGGGTAAATCGAGGTCGGGAGAGAAAAGTAAGTGCTGCGCAACGATCCCATGCCTGCGATCTGCCAGGCGCCGATCGGCCGGTCGAGCCCGCTCCCCGCGAGCACTGGCTGGCCCTGGCGCACAAACTCCAGGCCGCCTTAAGTGGCCAGACGTCGTTGCTACCAGACCCCCAACTGGACTCGCTCGTCGATCGGATCTAGGCCCAACCGCGGGCTGAGCCCAGGCCCCAACTGCTGAGCGTGGTCTCCGGTCAGATCAAAATCCAGGAGGCACGGCTGGTGCTGGACGGCGAGGGCTTTGCCAAAGCGCATGAAGTTTTCGACGGGAACCGGAACGACAGCACCACGGTCGAGGAGATGCTGGCGGCTTTGGAGAAGCGCATCGGGGTGAAGGCCGGGGCCACCGTGACGGTGGACCGCGGGATGGCTTACGAGAAGAACATCGAGCAGATCCGTGGCCGCGGCTATCACTACCTGGTGGCCGCCCGGCCGGAGCAGCGGTGGGAGCACGAGCGGGAGTTTGAAGAGGAAGCAGGCTGGGAGGAGAGCGCGCCAGCCCTCGCCGGCCCACCCGTTGCAGAAGAAGACGCGGGTGTGGATCAAGCCGTGCCTGTTCGGCCAGGAGGTGCGCATCTTGTGCCGGAGCGAACAAGGCCAGCGGAAAGACCGGGCGATTCGTGAGCTCCAGGAAAAGCGGGTGCTGGCGGATCTGGAAAAACTTTCGCGGCGGATCAGCAAGAGGAAGAAGAAGGCGCTGAGTGAGCCCGAGGTGCACCAGGCCAGCGGACGGCTGCGCGAACGCTATTCGCGGGTGGGCCGCTATTACCAGATCCACTACGATGCCGAGCGGCGTGCGCTGAGCTGGCAGGAGGAGGCGGAAAAAAAGCGCCGGGCCGAGCGACTGGACGGAGGCTACCTGCTCAAGACCGATCGCCGGGACATGACCAAACAGGAGAGCTGGCGCAGTTACATCCTGCTGACGCGGCTGGAGTCAGCCTTTCGGGCGATGAAGAGCCCGTTGATGGAACGGCCCATCTTTCATCCGCCGCTCGCAGCCCCGCCACACCTGCGCCGATGATCAGGAAAGCAGTGGTCACTGGTTTGAGTGTATCATCTAGGGATCGCCCCGGCGGCTGGAGAACGAATGTCCCTACTGACGCTGAAACTAGATGCCATTCAGGTGCTGGCGCTTTCCTGTTTCGGCGTAGCCATGGGTGTGTGGCTGAAAAAGCAGCTTCCGATCCTTGACCGGCTCAACATCCCTGCCGCCATTGTGGGCGGCATGTTTTATGCGCTGGCGGCGCTGGTGTTGCGCGACCGGTATCTGAACCTCGATATGGATATGGTGCTGCGGGATATTCTGATGATGGCATTTTTCACCTCCATCGGGATGAGCGCCAGCCTGCGATTGATCCGGACAGGCGGGGTGCAAGTCGCCTACTTCTTCGGTATCGCAACGCTCGGAGCGGTATTGCAGAACGTGGTCGGCATGGCTGCCGCCAAGCTGTTTTCGCTGGACCCGCTACTGGGGATTGTCTCCGGCTCAGTCGCGCTGACCGGCGGGCCAGCCACCGCCCTTGCTTTCGGCGATACCTTCGAAAAGATGGGCGTGGCCGGGGCTACAACGCTGGGCCTTGCATCGGCCACATTCGGCATCACGGCCGGCGGAGTTCTCGGGGGCTACATCGGGGCGTGGCTCATTCGGCGCCACCGGTTACGCCCTGTGGAGGCTCCTCTCTCTGCCGGGGACAGCAGTGGTCCGGAGGCAGTTCCCCTGAGCGACGAGAGCGCGGTGGAGTACTCCCGTCTCCTCCGCGCCGTCGTCGCGATCGCGGTGGCCATGGGGCTGGGCACCCTGCTGAGTGGCGCCTTCGAAAGAATGGGGGCGATTTTGCCCTCCTATGTCGGAGCGATGATCGTCGCCGCGGCTTTCCGTAACCTCGACGATCGCCTTCGTTTCGTGAGGATCTCACAGCGCCACGTGGAGGCAGTGGGAAGCGTCTCGCTCCACATCTTTATCGTAATGGCTTTGCTTACGCTGCGGCTGTGGGAACTGCTACACCTGGCGCTGCCCCTGGTGGTGATGCTGTTCCTCCAGGTGGCCCTGGTGTGGGTGTTGTGCGTCACGGTTGCCTTTTTGGCGATGGGGCGAGACTACGAATCGGCCGTGATGGCCGGCGGGTATTGTGGCTTCATGTTGGGGACCACAGCCAATGCCATGGCCTGCATGGACGTCCTGCGGGAGAAGTTCGGACCCGCCCCGAAGGCGTTCATCGTGGTCCCGCTGGTGGGGGCCTTCCTCATCGACTTCACCAATGCGCTGGTGATTACAGCCGCCGCGAACTTAATCCGCTAGCCTGGATTTCCACAGACAACTATTCCCCTAAGCGCGGACCGGTTTTCCA
>ERZ1292640.3959-Hain-H43-02um-R1-3959-length-11407-cov-5_pt1 | contig 11407 bp, 11 predicted proteins | sample MGYA00564404_ERZ1292640 | MGnify/ENA primary metagenome ERZ1292640 (study PRJEB36523, sample SAMEA6512636) | groundwater metagenome | collected 2019-01-08 | study: AquaDiva: Metagenomics assemblies of 32 groundwater samples | reverse complement strand
ATCTCGGCAAATTCTATGTTGATACCTCGGGCAATGTGAGCGCGAGCGGGACGCTTTATATATCAGGAGCGACATCAACTTTTACAAACGGCATCAATGCTTTGGCCTTGAATATCACCGGCAGCACCACCTCCACTTTTGCCGGAAAAATTTCCGCGGCCGGAGGAATTACGGCTATTTGCTCCGGCGCTTGTCTTGATATTGCTGAAGAATTTATCGCTTCCGAAACCGTTGAACCCGGGGATCTTTTGGAACTGGACACCTCAACTTCCAGTCCGGCCGTGGTCAGAAAATCAACTGCTAAATACTCATCTCAAATCATTGGCGTGGTCTCATCCGAACCGGGCATCATTTTGACCGGGACGGAAACCGTGATCGGCATCACCAAGGTTAGCGCCGGCGAGCGGCCGCCGGTCGCTTTGGCTGGCCGCGTGCCGTTGAAGGTTTCCACGCAAAATGGGCCGATTGCCGCGGGCGATGAGCTTACCGCTTCCGATATTCCGGGCGTGGCGATGAAAGCCAAGGAACCGGGCCGGGTTATCGGAACGGCGCTTGAAAGTTTCGGCAATGGTCGGTCGTCAGGTGTCTCCGCCGAAGGCGGATCCGCCTCTGGCGGAAATGGTCAGGTGTCAGGTGTAATCATGGTTTTTGTCAATCCCGGTTGGTCATTCGGGGAATTGACGGCGGATGATATCGGCAACGACGATTTTCCGGATTTCTCATTGTCAGGATTGTTGGATAAATTCACTCTCGCCGTTAAAAACAGTTTGCGCAAACTGGGGCTGATTGTTCAGAATGGCATTGCGAAAGTTAAAGAGGTGATTGCCGAAAAGATTACCAGCGACGAGATTCAAACCAAGAAACTTTGCATTGATGATGTCTGCGTGACCAAAGACGAATTGAGAACATTGCTGGAGCGGGCGCGGGTAGAATCGGCGCCGACTTCGGCGCCATCCGAAAATATCAGTGATAATCTGCCAGAAATCAGTGGCAATCCAACTATTCCAAGTGAACCCGACGCGTCTTCGGCGTCCGGGTCGCCCGAAGTAACCAATCCGGAGACAACCCCGCCAGCCGCCGATAGCGCCCCGCCGGATGTCGCGCCGGACACCTCTCCTTCCGATAACGCGACTCAAGATGAACCCCCGCCGGGAAATCCGGATCAACCCTAAAACCCAAAAGTCATCAGTTGCAACGGAATAAGAGGTTTGGTATCATGAACTTATAGTGAGTTTTTCAATTAGCGCCTTTCAAAGCCCCGCCGAAGCGGGGGAATATAATATCATTGCCCAGCTTTAGCTGGCTTAAAATTAACGCCAATAAATTGCGGACAGCGCGGTTTATTGGAAAAAAATTATGTTAAACAAACTCGCTCTGCACTGCGAAGCGCTTCATCGCCGTCAGGTGCATCTGGCGGTCGTCGGCATTGCCGTTGCCGCTTCGGTGGGACTATACTTTGTCCTCCCGGTGTTACTTTTGGCGGAAGAGATTGCCATGTCCACGCCCGTCATCCACAGATTCAAGGTCGCTTACGCGCAGGATTATGTGGCGCCGACCACGCAGCAACAGCCGGTGGAACAACCACAACAGATGGTACCGCAAACCCAGCCGGTTTATCCGATGCAGCAACAGCCAACGCAACAGCCGATGCAACAACAGCCGCCGCAACAAACCCAGCCGGTTTATCCGATGCCTCCGGGCGTAACATGCCAAAAGGGGGAGGTTTATACAAAAAATGATCAAGGTAAAATAACCTGCGTTCGGATGGATAATTCAGCCGGCGGTCAGATGGGTCCGCAAGGACAGCAAATGGGTCCTCCGCAGGGACAACAGATGGACACCAAGGAACAGCAAATGGGCCCTTGGGGCGAAGCGCCGGAAATGCAGGAAGAATTTGTTGACCCGCGCGAAATTAAAAATGCCCAGCGCGATGCCGCCAGAATGAAAGCGGAACTCAAACGGTTTAGCGCCAAGCTTAAAAAGCTTCCGAATGCCGCTGAAGATGTCCAGAAAATTAATGACATCCTGGCTAAAATCGCCGAATTTGAAAAAAATCTCAAGAATCCGACCGAGGAAATGAGCATCCGCGACATTCTCCGTGATTTTTATGAAAATAATTATTGGGACCAAGTAAATCAATTCCGCGCGAGAATTGAACTTCCAAACGAGATCAAAAATTACACCAAAGAATTAACCCGCGTCGCAAAACTGGTTACTAATAAAAGTTTTGCCAAGCTTGGTTTTGATATGGCCATCCTAAAAGGCCGCTTGGATGAGATGAAAGCCGCCATGGCTGATGTTCAGGCAAAATACAATGCCGGTGATTTTGAAGACGCAATGGAGGCAATGAATGATGTCCGCGAAACCGGCCATCCGGGCGAAGTCCAGGGCGTGATGTATCAGGTTCGCGATATTATGCAGAGGGTCAAGGCCTTGCGTTCAAAAGACATTCAAGCCCAGATTCAGGAAATCATCCAGCCGATTATTGATTCCTTTAATGAAGGCGATTTCCGGGAAGCCAATATGGCGCTGCAGGAGGTTACCGGCGTCTTGAGGAAAATGCAGTCAAAGATTTTGCGAATGAATGTGGCCGATGACGCGACCAACGAAAAATTTGAAAGATTGCAACAGCTGATTGAGGAGAAGCTTGGCAACAAGCAGGGCGCGGAATCGCGATCTGAAAAAGAATCAAAGCCGGCGCCGATGAATGAGCCGGGATAAAATCCGGATACTAAAAACTCCTCCGCCGAATTTGCGGGGGAGTTTTTGATATTAAAAAAGGCACACGGTTGGGTGTGCCCTTGGTGATATTATCGTCTGCATTTTCCCTGCGGAGGCGTTTTTCCGCGGTTGCAGAGTTCAAGAATCTCAATCGCCTTCTCCATCTCCGCATCGGATTCTTTATCTTCCGACGCGGGAATTTCTATCGTCGGAATCACGCCGATTTTGTGGACTCGCGTTTTTGAGTTTCCGACCAGAAATTCAAAGGTTGTCAGGATGAGCCGCGAGCCGTCGCTAAGCGTGAAAACCGCCTGCCCGACGCCCTTCATATAAGTTTTCTGTCCGATGAGAGTATAGCCCCAGTCCTTGAGCGTTCCGGCAACAATTTCCGAGGCCGAGGCGCTGTTCCCGTTGACGAGGACGACGATATTTATTTTTGAGAGGAGCGCGGGAAAGAATCCGCACCTTAGAGGCCGGCAAACTACGGCTCCGCCGCCCTTTCTTGTTCGGATGGTGAGCAGGGTGTCGCCACGCTTCGCGAAATTCATGAGAACGGCGAGCGCCTGATGAAGATCTCCGCCGAAGTTGTTTCTTAAGTCCAGAACAATTTCCGTTACGCCGCGTTGGAGCAGGTTCTTGGCCGCTTTGCCGAACTGTTCGCCGGAATTGGCGTCAAACGCGTTAATTTTGATGACGCCGATTTTTTTGTTTTCCGGAAGGACATTTGACTTTACGGATTTAATCACGATGACCGCGCGAACGAGGATGAACTCAAGCGGCTGGGCGGCGTTTTTGCGCCGGATGGTCAACGAAACCTTTTTACCGACCTCGCCGCGCAGGAGCGAAACAACCTCTTCTTTGCTTTTCGGTTCCTTGCCGCTCACTTTCAGGATGATGTCGCCGGATTTGATGCCGGCGGCCTCGGCCGGTCCGCCTTCAATCGGAGACACGACGATAAATTTGTCGTCCTTCATTTCAAACTGAATCCCGACGCCGCCGAATTTTCCTTCCATATCGGCGTCAAACTGTTTTACTTCTTCCGGGGTAAGATAGCGGCTGAATTTATCGCGGCACCTGTCGCTGGTCCGCATCGCCAGCATTTCGCGGGCGCAGACCACGAGATCTTGCGGCCGCTCCAGCGCCTCTTCGGCGTAAAGCCGGATAATGTCGTAGAAGATCGCCTGCTGTTCTTTGATGGCTTTGTCTTCTTCCGGGGTGATGCCGTTATTTTTTTTGCCCGCCGACCCCAAAGGGGAGCCCTCGGCTTCGGCGGGCGCCGCGGCATCGCGAATTTTTTCCCAAGATTCGTTTCTGACTCCGCTTCGGCACGAGCAGCCAAGGGCGCTTGAAATCACGATACTGACAATCAGCAAGGTCGTTTTTTTCATCGTCCGCCTCCTGTGGTTCGCCGATAGGCGCTATTTGTAAAGACGCAAAATTTTGCGTCTCTACGAGATTGTAAAATGAACTACGAGCTGGTTTCAAAACCCTATTTCTGTTGCAATCGCTGATTTTTGACTGCGACGGCGTCAGATTTCGCAAAATGTCCTCACCATAGCTATGGCTATGTTTCCGGGCATTTTGCTCATCTTCCTTGTCTCGTCCAAAAATCAGCAATTTCACTACGAAAATGGTTTTGAAACCATCTCTATATCTATCTCATCATTTTGGGGGCGGGTTTGTCAAATAAGTGGCCCTACGAAATTACGAAATCATACGAAAATACGAAAATTTCGTATTTTCGTAACCTTTTCGTAATTTCGTATGGGTGTTAATTCGCATTTAGACATCTAATAATCTAAGTTTGGGTCTAAGTTTGGGTCTATCTTGACCTCATAAATCTTTTACGCTAAGCTATCTGTAGTCCTTCACAACAAGGAGCAGGCATGCGGACGCTCGCGTTTCTCGTCATTCTGTTTCTGCCGGCCGCGGCTTCGGCAAATTCCTGCAAGGGCGCATCTTCTCTGCGGTGCGAAAATATCCTGGCCGACAGATTCAATCTTTCGCGCATCTCCAATCTAAAAATGTTGAAACGGTTTGTGGAGCGCGGGCGTTTGGTTCGGGTTCCCGATTCCGACAAGCGTTATCATCTTGACGAGCATTTGGGCGAGCACGACGCGGCCAATCGCGAATTTTACAAATACGCGCGGCCCGACACGCGGGATTTCATCGAGCGGCTTGGCGAAGCGTTCAGGGAGCGATTCGGCCGGTCCATTAAAATAACTTCGCTGGTGCGGACGCGCGAGTACCAAAAGCGTCTGCGGAAAAATCCCAATGCCGCGCCGGTCTGGGGCGACAAGTCGTCAACCCATCTGACGGGCGCGACTTTTGACCTTTCGTTTCGCGAGATGAGCGATGCGGAAATCGCCTGGACATGGGATTATCTTCGGCGCGAGATGCGCCGGGGCCATCTTTATGCCATTAAGGAAAAATACGGCGGATGTTTTCACATCATGGTTTTTCCGGTGAGAAAGAGGAGATAGCCATGGACGAATACGGCGGTTGGTTAAAGATATTCGCGCCGGCCGAACAGTTGATAATTTTACAGATTATTTTTTTCGCGGTGATCGGAATAATCGTTTTGTCCTTGATTGGCGCCGGACTGATGGCCATCGGCGGATGTCTTTGGGATTGGGGATGCAATGTTAATTACCGCGCGAAGGCGAGAAAAAAAGAATGATGAATGGGCGGTTGTTTTTGGGGCTCGCGGATAGGGACTCTTGACAGGTCGCGGCCTCGGGTTGTAAGATATAAATCACCAGCTCCCATCGGGAGAAGGAGAAGCATGAGTGAGAGGGGTAAGATTATTACCGGAGTGCTTTTGGGCGTCTTTTTCGTCGCCGTTTCCATTGTAATGGTAATGGCGTCGTGGTCTTGGATGACTGTTTTTATCATAGCAATTCTTTTCATGGCGTGCGGCAGCCTATGCCGCCTCATTGTGGAAGATTAAACCGGCTCCCAACGGGAGGAAAGGAGGAGAAGCATGAGCAGGTGGGTGATTATGATTGCTTTGACGCTGTTCGTCGTTGCCGGCATGCCGGCGTTCGCTTCGGCCACGCCCGAGGTCGGTGACCCGGCTTCGCAGGTCGTGAAGGCCAAGAAGGGCAAGAAGGCGAAGCACCTGAAGAAGCACCACAAGAAGGTGAAGAAGTCCAAGAAGCATGCGAAGAATGGCCACAAGAAGGTCAAGAAGCACGTGAAGCACTGCAAGAAGTGCCATAAGGCCAAGAAGTAGTCGTTCATTCTGACTCGGGATATAATCCCGGGTCTTTTAAAAAGGAGGAAGATATGGGCGCGACGGCATCCGCACTTGAAGAGGAGTTCATGCATATTGTTCTGTCGGATGATGTGTCGGATAAAGAGGTTCTGGAACACTGGCTATGGACATCACATTATGAAACAGCATTAAGAAGCAACAAAAATGAATGAAGCGCGAAGTTTTGGAGTTTGAAAAAACCGCAAATGTATTAGCTCTACATTGAGGATTTTTTCAAACGAAAAACAAGCGATTCGTCATTTTTGTTGTCTTATGGAGTGCGGTTTCATGATGTGATGTCCATAAGGTTCGGAATCGGCGACGAAGATGAATCTCGGAAACACGCCATGAGTCTTCTCGGGGCAAATCGTCCGGCTGTTGTTAAGATGATTAAGGAGTTCGGCTACTAATCCGGGCCATTCACCGTAAGACCTCGAAAGGGGTCTTTTATATTTTTTGCCAACCACCCAATGTCTAATTTTTCCGCACCCATACGCGTATCTTATGCTATAGCATCAGATACACGTAATATCATTGATAGCTACTCAAGGTTTTTTATTCTTGACGCGCAATAATTTTGATGTTAATGTAGATGCGTGTTCATTGAAATCTAAAAGGGCGAAGCCACCGTCAGGAGTGGCTAAGGAGGAGAGCGATGTCAAGTCTCGTGATCGTCGGCGCGCAGTGGGGCGATGAAGGCAAGGGTAAGGTTGTTGATTTGTATTCGCAGTTTGCCGATGTTGTCGTCCGTTTCAGCGGCGGCGCGAACGCCGGGCATACGCTTGTGGTGAATGGCGAAAAAATCGTCACGCATCTTATTCCGAGCGGAATTATTCATCCGAACACTGTCGGCGTGATGGCCGGTAATATGGTGATTGACCCAACGGTTTTGATTGAAGAGATTAAGATGCTTGAGGCGCGGGGAATTTCTATTACTCGCGAGCGGCTTTTGATTTCTCATTTGGCTCACATTGTATTTCCGATTGCCAAAGATTTGGATGGGCTTCGCGAAGCGGCGAGCGGCGGAAAGATCGGCACGACCAAGCGCGGCATCGGGCCGACCTACGAGCTCAAGGCCGGGCGGGTCGGCATCCGTTTCGCGGACCTCAAAGATCTGGAAAGATTTTGGGAGTTGGCGCAAACGGCGCGCGATCGTTTGTGGCCGGAAATTGTGAGTTTGGGCGGCGACCCGGAAAGGATCGTTGAGCTCGTTGATTATCTGCGCGAAGCGGCGCGGAATTTTGGCCCGCATGTCGCCAATATCTCCAAGTTCTTGGCCAAGGCGCGCGCTCAAGGGCGGCGTATTCTTTACGAGGGCGCGCAGGGCACGGAATTGGATGTTGACCACGGCACATATCCGTATGTGACCAGCGGTAATGTCGTGGCGCCGAGCGTCGCGATCGCCACCGGACTTGGAATGTATAATTTCCCGAACATTTATGGCGTCACCAAAGCGTATACCACGCGCGTCGGCGGCGGGCCGTTTCCGACCGAGCTCAAGGATGAGGTTGGCGAAAAAATCCGCCGGGACGGCGGAGAGTTTGGCGCCACCACCGGCCGTCCGCGGCGGGTTGGCTGGCTGGATTTGCCCCAGCTTCGGCACGCGGCGCGGGTTAACGGCCTTACGGGCTTTGTGCTGACCAAGGCCGATGTGCTTCGCGGGCGCCCGGAAATCAAGGTCTGTACGATGTATCTTTACAAGAATGAGCTGTTTACCGAAATTGACGAGCTTGACGCGCATGAGCTTGAGTCGGTTACGCCGGTTTACGCCACATGGCCGGGCTTTGACCGCGACATCCGCAGTTGCCGTTCCATGAACGAGCTGCCTGAAGGCGTTCTCGGTCTCAAGAAAATGATCCAAGACGCTACCGGCGTGCCGGTGGTTGCCGTCTCCGTCGGTCCTGCGGCCGAAGAGACAATCGTTCTTAAAAATCCTTTCACCCCGCTAGAAGTCCTCCTATGAAAAATTCTAAAAAATTTTTCATGCTGACGCAAAATAATGCGTCAGGTTCGTCACCCCATAATCCAATCATGCGGTTCGTTTTTATTGGCAGACTTCTAACGGGGTTCACGGAGGCGAGCGATGTCCGAACTTTCTGAATTGGAAAGCAAGATTAGTCGGCTTCTGCCGAATAACGGCGCGGTCTTGGCGCTTTTGCGCGTTCCCGAAGCCGCCAGGATGCTTCAGAGCGGCGCGACCATTGTCTCGGGCGAACACTTTGACTGCGGCAAGGTTTTGCCAGTTGTTCTTTTTTTGGCCAAGCCGGACGGCGGAATCGGCGGCGACATACTGATCGTCTTTCTCCGGGGAAATTATTCTTGGACCAGAGATCAGTCGGACGAGACGCGGCGTTATCGCGAGGATGGGGTCTACAGAAAAGCCATGTCGCTTGGAACACTGCATGTTAATCGCTGGCTCTTGGCGGTAATGATGAGGGCGCCGATGCTCTATCACGCGATGGACGGCGCCATTGCTTTGGATTAAATCCTCCTCCGGGAGGATTTTTTTTAATCTTTCTTGACAACATTTTTTATGGTATAATTAAATTATGAAGAACAAAACCGTAAAAAAGCCGGAGTTGCCTCACTGGTCCGAGCAATACCATTACGGCGGCGAGCTGTTCGCGCCGGTTTTGGCGGTATTTGTTGTTTTCACCGCCCTGCTCACGGCCGGCTCCGTTTGGTTTTCTTCCGTCTCGGCCGTGGCGCCGTACAAAACCTTAAAATGCAAAGCCGGACTGATTCAATACGGTTCAAAGTGTTTCGGCGAGACGACGCTTTTAATCCAAGCGTCCGCGGATACGGTGGCCGTCCTGCGCGGCTATTTTAATGTGCCGGTGAAGTATCTGCCGCTGGTAAAATCTTTCGGCGAGGCGGGCCTCTACGGAAAAGTGGCCGGAAAAAACATCTTCGTTCCGTCGGTCAGGAATTTTTTGCCGCTCGCCAATAATCAATATACGACGCGCGCCTGGCAGTTGAACGAGGTTTCGCGGCTGGCGGCAAAATCATATTTTAATCAATTCGCGGAAAAATTAAAATTAAAACATTTTAACAAACTTCCCGCGTGGTTTAGCGAGGGGCTTTACGAATGGAGCGCGCATTCCGCTTTCCGCCGCGTTGCCGGAAAAAATTTGGACGCGGCCATCGCGACTATTCCGGAATATAAGGTCCGGCTCCTGGCGGATTATTTTAAAAATTTAAAAAATAAAGATGAGATTAATGCCAAAGCGCTCGCGTTGATGAGTCGGTCTTCGGATGGAGAAGTTGACGCCGCCATCGGCCGGGAAAAATATGAAGCCGCGTCGTTTTATTTCATAAAAACATTGGCCGATAAATACGGCCGGGAAAAATTGCGCGATTTTGTGGTTCAGTCCGCCGATACATTGGATATTGACGGCGCGATGTTTTCGGTCTACGCAAAAAATCTTTCGGAGTTTCGGGCCGAATTGCTCGCCGGTTTGGAGAAGGAATTCACAATTTATCCGGCAATCATAGAGATGCCGCCGGTTTCCGCGACGACGACTCCGGAAGTTGCTTCGCCGCCGGTTGTGGCGCCGACCTCGACGGCGGTTTCGGAGCCGGACCGGGTTGAAGGATTTATTACCGCCGCGAACACATATTTTGGAAATCACCCGGCTTATAATTGCCGTAATCCTTTATATACTGATTTGGGGAGTGGCCGATATTTGATCGGCTGCGCGACCACGGCCGCCGTTTGGCGGTGGTACGGAGTGGAGGAACTCGCGGTTAAAAATTATAAAAATTTGGAGGTGACGGGGAATCTCGGTCTTTTCGGCACGACCAGCTATGGCAATAATATCGGCGTGTATGTTCTGGGCGATGATCCGCGCGAGGCGCTGGCGGCGCAGTGCCCGGCGCTCGCGAATTGGGAGAGCGATTGCGTCATCAGCACTTTAAGCGCTTTGGGCGCGTGCGAAGTTGCCGGTCGTTCCAGCGCTGAATGCGATTTTAACGCCGCTGTTTCCGGGCGCGAGAAAGTTTATCTTCTGATGAAGGTGGTTGATCCGAGTACGGCCAGCGCCGCGAAAGGCGAGTTTAATAATTTGAAATATATAAAGACGAAGTAGCGATATTGCGTGGAGTCCTCCCGAGCCGAAGGCTCCCCTTGGGGGAAAGGGAGGTCGTCTCGCGTTTTTCCCCGCCTACTGACCCTTCACACATGGCTTAACGCAAAAACCGCGATTTTGGTCCGTTGCTTGCCGTTCGTCCGAAAAAATCCTCATCGTAGCTATGGCTACGGTTCCGGTTTTTTCGGACTCCACGGCGGCGCACCTGCCTGCGGTAGGCAGGCCGAACTCAAAATCGCAATTTTTGCTTTATTAACCTATGTGTTAAGGGTCAGTAGATGACTCCAACGCTATAAAAAAATCCCCGAGTGAATCGGGGATTTTTGTGATTTTTCTAATGAGCGAGAAAGAAAAACATCATCCAGAGGGACGCGGAAAAGATGATCAGCGCGAGGCGCGAGTCGGCAAGGAGTTGACGGTGTTTTTTCCCGGGCGCCGTATGTTTCATCTCAATCATCAGCGCCATTAACGCTCCAGTGATGATGGTGATTCCAATCAGGCAGGTCAAATCGACGAAAAGCGCGAGCGGCGCGGCGATGGCGATTGGGAGTACGCCGAGGACAATAAATTTTATGGTCCGCAACATCGCTTCCTCCTACTTCCTGACGGAGACCCGATAGAGTTCGTCGGCCAGCGCGAGAACCTCTTCCCGCTTTTGAAGTCCAGAAATCCAACTCTCTTTCTTGATGCCGGAAAGCCCGAATTTTGCGCCCAGAATCGCTCCGACCATGGAACCGTTGGTGTCGGCGTCGCCGCCGGCATTGACCGCCGCGATAATTCCGTCTTCAAAACTTCCGGCATGCGCTAAGGCGGTGAACCATGAAAATGGACAGCTTTCAGTGGAGCTAAAACCCGGACTCACGCATCGGCACAGTTTCTCGCCGCGCAGGAAATTGTTGCCGTCCGTATTAATTTTGACGATGGTTGAGATGATCTCGTCGCTGTCAAAAACTCCCTCGGCCGTTTCGGCGGCGGAGCAAAGCTCGGCGTAGGTCGTCTCGGCCCATTCTTCGTCCGAGCCGCCCGTAAAGCGGTAGGCCTTGGTAATCATAATGGCCTGAAGTGTTCCGGCAACAAGTGAGTGCGGAGCTTTGTGCGTGATGCCGCCGATTGTTCCAATTAGTTTCGCGAGCCGCCGCGTCATCCGCCGGTTGTAGAACGGCCAGAGGTCGTCCGGATAGTTTTCCGCGAACCAGAGGGCGAGCGGGGCGATGCGCATCGCCATCCTCGCGGGTGCCAGGGCCCGGGTGCCGGCACCCCTGGAGGTCTGGCTCGTCGATCTCAGTGCCACCGGGGCCCGCATCACGCTCGATGGTGCCTTGGTCCGTCTGGAGGCGGACAC
>ERZ1292640.3957-Hain-H43-02um-R1-3957-length-11411-cov-6_pt1 | contig 11411 bp, 4 predicted proteins | sample MGYA00564404_ERZ1292640 | MGnify/ENA primary metagenome ERZ1292640 (study PRJEB36523, sample SAMEA6512636) | groundwater metagenome | collected 2019-01-08 | study: AquaDiva: Metagenomics assemblies of 32 groundwater samples | reverse complement strand
CAAAGGCGTCGTAGTCAAAGAAGTCGACGGTGCCGTCGCCATCGAAGTCGGCGGTCTTGCCGGGCGGGCAGGCGCCGCCCTCGAAACATGCCACGAACGTGTCGTAGTCGAAGAAGTCGACGGTGCCGTCGCCGTCGAAGTCGGAGGCCGGCGGGCCGACAGCGACAGTGACAAACGGCGCACACGCCGAGTTGCCGCAGGCGTTGTTCCATCGCGCGTAGTAGTCGGTCGTGGCGAGCGGCGCTGGAATGGTGAGCGGCGAGCCGCTGCCCACAAATGTCCCGCCGCAGACTCCCGAGTACCAGTTGAGCGTGACACCAGACCCGCCGATCGCGGTCAGCGTGATGGAGCCCGGATCATTTGGGCAGACCTGGAGGCGATCGGAGGTGACCGACGAGGGCGCGACGGCGAGGGAGAGCACGTTGACCGCGACCGAGGCGCAGGTGCTGTTGCCGCAGGTGGTTTCCCAGCGGACGAAGTAGGTTGTGCTCGACGAGGGGGACGCGATGACCAGCGGGCTTCCGGTGCCGACCAGCGAGCCGCCGCACGAGCCGGAGAACCAGCGGGCGGTGGTGCCCGAGCCGCCCACGGCGGTCAGGGTGATGTTGCCCGAGTCGTCGGCGCAGAAGTTGTTGCGATCGGTTGTCGCGGAGGTCGGAGCGACGGGGTTTGGGGTCTGGGTGACGCCGACGGAGCCACAGTTGGCGCTGACCTGGGCGTCGCTGGTGCGCCGGGCGCGGGCGAAATAGGTTGTGCTACCCGGGGGCGTGACGACGAGAGGATTGCCCGTGCCCACGAGCGTGCCGCCGCACGAGCCGGTGTACCAGTCGACAACCTCACCGCCGCCAACCGTGGCAGAGAGCTGCGTGGTCTGGCCCGGGCAGACGTCGCTGGGATTGGCGGCCACGTTGGTTGGCGTGTTGGGCGGCGAGGAGCCGGCGATGATGCGGAAGTTGATGTTGGAAACGTCGTAGAAGATGTGCCCCGAGCCGCGGACCATGACTCGGCATCCGTTGGAAGGGGTGTTGGGGTAGGTCACCACCGCCGAGCCGCTATTGGGCACGGCAGAGGCGAGCACGGTCGGGAAGGTGGCGCCGCTGTCGATCGAGAGCAGGATGTCGACATTGGCGCAGTTCACGGGAGCGGCTGAGGTGTTGGCGACGTTCCACGTCACGGTCCCGGCGTTGCCGCCGGTGATGGTGACGAGCGTGTTGGGCGCGGTGACGACGAACGGCCCCGCGGTCGTGGTGGACGTGATGACGCGATTCGAGGTCGTGTTGAAGGTGCCGCCCCCGCCGACCTTGCGGTCGCGGACGGTGAGACGGAAGTTCATGGTGCGATTGGTCGCGGGATAGACGTCGCCGGGAGAAAGAGTTCCGGCGAGGACGTTGGCCAGGGGCGGGAAGTACTGGGTCGCGCTCGCGGCGGGCACGCGCGGGCGGAAGATGGCGCCCGTGCCCGGGTCGGTGGTCGGGCGGGCGCGCTGGACCGAATCGCGCTGCTCCCACTCGTAGACGAGCGCGTCGGCGTCGGCGTCGGAGCTGGTCGCGGGGGTGAGAAAGAAGGGGGTGCCGACGGGGATCGTGAAGTTGGAGCCGGCGGTGGCGGTGGGGATGTTGTTTGTGGTGGCGACGGGCGCATCGCAGGAGCTGCCGCCGCCCGAGGCGACGAACGCGGCGATGACCAGGATGGAGGAGTGGTGGAAGTAGGGGTCGGAGTGGGCCTGGAGGTCATCGGAGCCGCAGATGCCGGCGTATGACATCACCGTCGAGCCCGAGCCGACCTCGTAGAAGTTGCCCGCGCTGCCGTTGCCCGAGCAGGCGCCATTCACACCCGCGAAGGTGTGGGGTGCGTTGAACTGGTGCCCCATCTCGTGGGCGACGTAGTCGATGTCGTACCCATCACCCATGGGCGAGGGCGAGCCGGTGACACCCTTGGCCTTGTTCCCGTTCGAGCAGACCACGCCCAGCTGCGCGACGCCGCCGCCGCCGGTCGAGAAGACGTGCCCGATGTCGTAGTTGGCCGATCCGATGTTGGTGTCGATGGTGGTCTGGTTCTGGCCCAGCATCGTGCCACCGTTATTGTTGGTGTACGGGTCCGAGCCGCCCGCCGTGTAGATGATCGTCGTGTTGTTGATGAGGTTGAGCCTCACGCCCACCTCGGTCTCGTAGACCTGGTTCACGCGATTGATGCTGGTGACCATGGCGGCCTGGGCCCGCGCCTTCTTCTGCACGTCGGTGTCGCCCGGCTGGGCGAAGACCGCGGTGTACTCCCCGGTGCCCGCCAGCGCGAGGCGATACTCGCGACGCGTGACGAGCGCCCGCTCGCCGATGGTCGAGCCCTCGTCGGAGCCGCCGCCGGTCAAGACGGGCTCGCCGACAGCCTCGCACGCCCAGGCGGCGTTGTCCAGCTTGACGTAGTCCCGCTTGAAGTAGCTGGTGTAGAAAGTCGAATCGCCCTTGGTGTACGGGTCGATGTACCACGCGCCGTCCACGGTGAAGATCTGCGCGTGGAATCCCTCGGGTGTTTTGTCAAATCGCGTTGTGGCGTACGGATCGTCGATGCCCCAGCCCATGTAGGTCTTGATGTCGGGGCGGGCGGCCTGGAAGTCGGGCGTCATGATCGGCGACTCGACCACGTAGAAGCGCTCGAACGAGCCGTCGGGCCTGGGGAACCAGAGCACGATCGGAGCGATCTCGTCGGGAGAACCCTCGAGTGGGACACCGCGAAGTGCATCGGCAAGGGCCTGAGCGTCGAGCATCACCGACTGGCCGAAGGACGGGCGGATCCAGGGTGTGCCGTTGAGCACATCCGGAGGCATCTGGTCGAGCTGGGACCAGACGCCGTCACGCGAGACGTGATCGATATCAGCACGAGAACCGGCCGCCGCGAATACCGCCGAAGCCAGACCGATCGTGAATAAGCGTCCGAGCATGGGGACCTCAATAGTAAAAGCCGAACAAGGAGTTGGAGATCGGGGCGCCCGGGCCCCGGCAGTACCGACAAGCCTACCGGAAACGACCTTGCTTGGCAATGGAGAACTCCTGGAACGCTCCAAAGTCGAGTCCGGGAACGGGACCGTTTCCAACCGCGTTGCGACCCCTGTTCCGGCCCCGCGAAATCGGACGGAGCAGATACAGCTTCGATGGCTGGTTCGTACTTCAATCGGCATTGCGGGCAGAGATCTCTGCGGTTAGTCTGAATTCCGGATCTCCCCGTCCCTTCACTCCCGGAGTACATCTCATGAAATGCTGGTCACTGCCACTGCTCGCCGGATCGGCTTTCCTTTCGGGCGCGGCGATGGCGGAACCCACGGTGGTGCCCTCGCCCCTTCGCTTGGTCGATGTTCGGCCAGGCTCGGGAGTCGTGCTTGGATTTGACCCCGTCGCTCTCGCGGCGTTGCGCGCGGCCGACGAGGCGCTGGTCCCGGACTTTGTGTTTGCCGACGGGAGCGTCGGTCCGGTGCTTCTGGCACGATCTCGGGTGCTTGATGCCTCTTCTCGAGTGGTGGTCGCGTCCTCGCAGGGGGAAACGCCACTGGACATCTCGGGGATGACGCTGGTCTGCGGCTCGCGAGTCGACGACCCGACCGTGAGGGTGGTCCTGAGCTTCTCAGAGGCGGGGATCAACGGCGTCGTTCTGGGCGCCGACGGATCGCAGCAGATCATCTCGAGCGGCCCGGGCGGGACGCACGAGCCGATGATCTTTGATCCGCGGACGATGCCCGCGGGTGCCATCAACTGGCTCTCGATGGCGTGCGGGAGCGATCTGCTCGCGATGCCGCCGGGGGTCACGCACCACGCGCCCGCGGGACCCGGAGATCGCGGCGTGAATTGCCGGGCGGCGGCGCTGGCGATCGAGACCGACTGGGAGTACACGCGGGATATTTTCGGCGGCAACACCGTCGCGGCGGCCCAGTATGCCGTCACGCTCATGACCGCGGACTCGGAGATTTTCTTTCGCGATCTTGGGATCCAGCTCGGCGTGAGCTATCTGCGGGTGTGGGCGGCGAACATCGACCCGTACTCGACCACCGACACGCTCGACAGGCTCTTTGAGTTCCAGGATTACTGGAACGCGAATCAGAGCGGGATCCAGCGCCACGCGGCGCACATCCTTTCGGGCGTCCGCGGGAACTACGGCGGGGTCGCGTACCTCCCCGGGCTTTGCCAGTTCCAGTACGACTACGGGCTCTCGACGTACCTCAACGGCTATTTCCCCTATCCCCTGGAGGACCACCGATCCCAGAACTGGGACCTCAACGTGACCGCCCACGAGCTCGGACACAACTTCGGGGCCCCGCACTCGCATGACCTCTCGCCCCCGATCGACGGGTGCGGCCTGGGCGACTGCTCGATGGCGGCGCAGGGCACGATCATGTCGTACTGCCACACGTGCTCGGGCGGGGAGGCAAACATCGCGCTGACTTTCCACGCGCGGATGATCAACGAGCAGATGCTGCCCTACATCAACAACGACGCGCCGTGCACGCTGGACGCCAGCGGGATGAGCGTGACCAAGGCGCCCGAGTCCGTCCGCGCGGTCCTGGGCGACCTTGTGTCATTCCAGGTGGTCGCATCGTCGGCCCCGGGCTCCCTGGCGTACCGGTGGTACGAGGGGACCACCGCTCTCAACGACGCGGGCCGCTTCGCGGGGACGCACTCTCCGACCCTTTCCATCAACGGAGTCCAGTCGCCAGACTTTGCGAGCTACTCGGTGCGCGTGACGGGCATGTGCGGAACGGAGATCCGCTCGGCGCTCTTGGTGTGCGCCACCGACTTTGACGCCGACGGCACGTCCGATTTCTTCGACTACGACTCCTTCGTCAACTGCTTTGAGGGCGTCGTGTGTCCCCCGGGCGAGACCGGCGACTTCGATCATGACGGGACCCTGGACTTCTTTGACTACGACGCCTTTGTCGTCGCGTTCGAGATCGGTTGCTGAACGGGACCCTCACCAGTGCGCGGGATCGGTGGCGGGGGAGAAAGGGGCGGATTGGGGTCGTGTTCGGACGTGCGTCTGGCGTCGGCGGACGATCTTGGCTGGATCGGCGACTTTTTGCTTGCCTTCGCCCGGGTTTCGGACATGCTATTGGAACGTCCGGAGCGAGGCATGGCGGTCGTGCGCGCCCGAGGCGGATGGGTATCGGGCTTGACGAGGGTTGAACATGGGCTTTGACGATCGGCGTGGAATCCGTTCTCTGCTCGCACTGGCCGGAATGGCCGGGGCGGCGTGGCTCGCCGGCAGTGCGCACGCGGGCGGGACGGGGGAGAACGCGGTGCTGATCATCGACCCCAGCGACCCGGTCTCCATGTGGCTTGGAAACTACTACAAGAACGCCCGGTCCATTCCCGATTGCAACGTGCTGTACATGGACCCCGGCGCGACCAACTTCGCGCAGTTTGTGGCGACGAATCTCGCCGGGCTCGCCGGGCACGTCGCCAATCGTGGAATCGACGACCACGCCGATTTCGTGCTCATCGCGCCCACCGACCAGTTCTATGTGCCCGCGTCGGGCATCCTGACCGACGGGTGCTTCCCCGTCAATCGCTTCTCGCTCTCGACGGCCTACTCGCTCGCGTTCATCACCGCCGACGTTGTCCCGGGCACGCCCAGCACCATGTCCAACCGGTACTTCGGCACCGGCAACTCGATGGTCGCCTTCGACAGCAACGTCACCTGGGCGGGCGGGGTCGCCAGCACCAACGCGACGGCACGGAGGTACTACATCGGCGGCATGATCGGGTACACGGGGACCCGCGGGAACACGGCGCAGGAGATCATCGCGATGATCGACCGCACGCTGGCGGTCGAGGGAGCCCGCCCCGCCGGAACGTTCTACTTCATGAACAACACGGTGGACCCCGACCGCAACGTGCGCCAGGTCCAGTACACGGCGGTAATGAACGCCCTCAACAGCTCCACGCTGGGGATGACGGCGGTGCAGCAGAACGACAAGATCCCCTGGGGACACCAGGACTGCATGGGAATCGTCACGGGCTTCCCCAACACGGACGTCGTCGGGTCGAACATCGCGGTTGTTCCCGGATCGTACTGCGACCATCTGACCAGCTACGGCGCGACATACGACGAGGGCTCGCAGACCAAGGTGTCGCAGTGGATCATCAAGGGATGCGCGGCGTCGGCGGGAACGGTCGAAGAACCCTGCAACTACCTGGGCAAGTTCACGCACTCGCGCCTGCACGTGTACTACGCGCAGGGCGGCACCGTCGGTGAAGCGTACTTCCGCTCGATGCAGTACGTGCCCTTCCAGAGCCTCCTGGTGGGCGATGTGCTCGCCCGGCCCTTCGCGTACGTGCCCGCGGTGGATGTCACGGGCCTGCCCGCGGGCTACTCGAGCGGGCTGGTGGTGCTCACCCCGACGGCGATAACGGGCAACACCAGAGCGGCAATCGCCGGATTCGACCTCCTGATCGACGGACTGCAGCACAGTTCGGCCGCGGTCGGCGGCACCTTCTCGGTGGACACGACCGCCCTGAGCGACGGCTGGCACGACGTGCGTGTGATCGCCCGCGACAACCAGCCCAATAAGACGCAGGGGCGATGGACGGGCTCGATGGTCGTCCTCAATCAGGGGCGGTCGGCCGGGATCTTCGCCGGCGTGACGACGGGGAACATGAGCACGCTGCTCGCCTTTGACGTCTCGGCGTCGGGTGCGCCTGTCCGCGAGATTCGGCTCGTGCACAACGGACGAGTGGTCGCGACGCGCCACGAGGCCGGTCCGATCCAGGTGCGTGGGCGGACCCTGGGGGCGGGCCCCTCGACAGTTCGGGCGGTCGCGATGTTCGTGGATGGCCGGACGGTCTCGAGCGCGCCGATTGCGGTCAACCTGGATCCGGCGGCTCCGCCGGTCGCGCCCGAGCCGCCCATCGCGTACGGATACACCGCTCGGGTGCTCGCGAACCAGAACGCCGTCGTCGAGTTGCCCGCGGTCTTTGCGGAAGATCCCGCGGCCGCGACGTTCGCGATCACGGGGCTTCCGGCACAGTCGGCGATCATCGGCGGGACGGGCGCGTATCGGATCATCAGCACCAACCCGACGGCAACAGGGTCGGACCGGATCGTGTTTCGAACCACGACGCCGGCGGGGGTGTCGGCTGACGCTATCGTCACGCTGCTGTACGGGAGCGGATGCCCGGCGGATTTCAACAACGACGGAGCGGTCGACTTCTTCGACTACGACGAGTTTGTGAACTGCTTTGAGGGATCAAGCTGTCCCCCAGGCACCAGCGCCGATTTCAACGCCGACGGGGCGGTGGACTTCTTCGACTACGACGAGTTCGTCGTTTCGTTTGAATACGGATGCTGAGGTGATCAAGTCGCTCCAACTGGTGCGCTCTCCGGTGCGATCGCCCCGGATTCGGGATGTGCTGTTGCGTCCTTTAACGCCACAGGACCGTTGCGCGGGCGATTGTCTTCTGTTCGGTGGCCCAATTCTGCCGAATTGCAACAAAACGCCGATATTCGCGTTAGAATATCGGTCGTGAACTTACACACAAGGGAGCTCTCCATGTTCAGTGGTCTCGTGAGTCGTGGCTGTCGTTTGGCCGGTCGTTTGGTCGCGGTTGTCGGTCTGGCGGTGGCCTTGGGCGTTGGCGCCCAGGTGGTGCAGGCTCAGCCCGGCGGGATGATGCAGATGTTCGGCGGGATGGGCGGGTTTGGAGGCGGGCAGACCGAGGCGACTTACTCGTCGCGCGATGTGGACAAAGCGGCGGAACTGATCGGCTTTGACGCCGCGCAGAAGGAGGGGGCCAAGGCTCTCTTCGACGCCTATTCGTCGGAGTTCCAGGAGGCGGCCGCCCGGTTCCGCAAGGAGCAGGAAAAGGCCCGCGAGGCGTTCCGCGAGGACCAGGACCCCGCCGCGTTCGACAACATGCGCAAAGAGGGTGAGAAGCTCGTGGCCACCCGCACCAAGCTCGACAAAGAGCTGATGACGAACATCCAGGGGCTCCTGACCGACGCGCAGAAGCCCACCTGGCCGAAGTTTGAGATGACGCAGCGCCGTGACAAGGGGCTCGACCGCGGGGCCTTCATGTCGGGCGAGCGGCTCAATCTGTTCACCCTGACTGAGAAGATCGAGATGCCCAGCGAGAACAAGGCGCAGGTGAGCGCCCTCCTGGCGGTCTACGAGACCGATCTTGATCGGGAGTTGATCAACCGCGCGAAGGTCCAGGAGGAGCTCGCGGCCGAGGGACAGAAGCTGACGCAGGGCGGGCGGAATTTCCGCGACATTCTGGGCGGCGACGGCAAGGAGATCGACGCCCTGATCAACAAGGGTCGGGAGGCCAGCGTCCGCGTGCGGGACGTGAACCGCAGCTACGCGAAGAAGATCGAGTCGGCGCTGCCCGAGGACAAGCGGGCCGACTTCGCGGCCGAGGTCCAGAAGCAGAGCTACCCCCAGGTGTATCGCCAGACCCGGGCGCAGCGGCAGATCGTCGCGGCGATCGGATTCGGCGACCTGACGCCCGAGCAGAAAGCCTCGATCGAGTCGATCAGGGACAACTACAACCGGGAGCTCGCCGAGGCCAACAGGCAGCTCGCGACGGTCCAGGACAAGTCCGAGATGGAAATGAACTTCGAAAAAATGACCGCCGGCTTCATGGGCGGAGGACAGAATCAGGGGCCCGATGCCGAGCTTCGCAAGAAGAAGACCGAGCTCAACACCAGGACCGAGGCCAGCCTCAAGGCCCTGCTCACTGAGGAGCAGTCGGTCAGGCTGCCCACCGGCGGCGACGAGGGCGGCGGCCGCGGCGGGCGTGGTGGTGGCGGCGCGGGAGGCCCCCCGGCTGGCGGCGGAAACGACGGCGGCGGACGGAGGGGTCGGGGCGGCGGCGGGGGCGGCGGGGGCTTCTAAGCCTCGAATCTGAGTGCAATCGAGCGCGGGCCGAGAGATCGGCCCGCGCTTTTTGTTCGGATTCGTGACGGGCCGGGGCGCCCGGCGCATCAAGATGGGCTTGCTGGTGCCGTTCGGGCACGCCTTCTCCATTCACTCCGGACTTGTTGGAGCACACCATGCGAACGAAGATGCGGTCGGTTCTGGCGGTTGGTCTGGCGACGCTTGCCGGGCTTGCTTTGCCGGTGGGGAGCGCTTCGGCGCAGGTTGTGCGCATGAACATGCGGGCCGAGCGGGGCGGGTCGGGCCCGACGGTTTCGACGGCCTCGCTGGCCAAGTACGGGGAGCTGTTCGGGTTCGACGCGACGCAGACGGAGGCGGCCAAGACGCTCCACACGGCGTACCGGGACCATGTGAACGCAACCCAGAAGGAAATGCAGGAGTTGATGAAGAAGCTCGAGTCCACCTTCCAGGACGGAGAGATGCAAGAAGGGCTCAAGAAGATGCGGGAGGCATCGGAGAAGACCGCCAAGGTCTCGGGGGAGGCGACCGAGTCGTTCCTGAAAGACATCCGGTCGATGCTCACGCCCGAGCAAGACGCCAAGTGGGGCAAGTTCGAGAAGATGCGTCGGCGCGAGGGCGGGCTGATCGGGATGGGAATGGTGAGCGGCTCGAATGTGGACCTGATCGACCTGGTGGGATCGCTCAAGCTGCCCGCCACCGAGGCGACCAAGATCGCCGGGATCCTGGACGAGTATGAGTCGGCGATGGACGCGCTCCTGAGGGAGAACGCGGCGGTGATGAGCAAGCGTGCCGACGAGGACGCCAAGGCCCAGAAAGAGGCGGGGGAGGGCGAGATGCCCAGCCCCGAGAAGATGATGGAGTCCATGAACGTGATGCGCGGCACGATGCTCAAGCAGCGCGATCTCAACAAGTCTTTCAAGTCCCGGATTTCGTCGTCATTGGGCGATGAGGCCAAAGCGAAGTTTGACAACGAGTGGCTCTTGAGGGCGTTCCGCCGGATTTACGCCGAGCCCCAGGTCGTCAAGCAGCTCAAGGCCGCGGCGAAGTTCGACGACATCACGTCGGAGCAGCGTGCGACGATCGGGGAGATGCTGGCGGCGTACGAGAAGGACGCCGCGGCGATCAACTCCAAGTGGGCCGAGGCGCAGGAGAAGTCCGAGACCGAGGACGGGGGCGGGCCGATGATGTTCGGGCCTGGCCAAGATCAGGATTCACCGACGGCCCGGGTGAGAAAGTCGCGGACGGCGCTGGACAAGCAGACGCGCGAGAAGCTCAGGGGGATGTTGTCCGAGGCGCAGCAGGAGAAGCTGCCCAAGAAACCCGAGGGGACGGGCGGCGTTCAGATCTTCGGGGGCGGGCACGACGGGCTCGAACTGAGTCCCGAGGACCTGGGCATCGAGGTTCCCGACGGCGCGGAGGTTCGCATGATCGTGGCGCCCCAGGGGCGCTGAGCGCGCGACGGGCGCTTTGGAATCACGGTGGAGTGAGAGGGGACAACGCGCCGGCCGGGGGTGTGCAACTCTGCGCGCTCTGGGCGGTAAAGTGCCTTTTTTCATGGGCCAATCCCGCCTGTAACAATCTGATGATGAGGCGCATTTCGGCGTTGAAACTGCAATCGTCCAGGGACGACTTCGTTGTCCGGCATGGGGCGCGATTCGCGCTTACCCTTTGCGTTGACCTGAATTGGTCGTGGCGTGCGGGACCTGCGGCGATCGTCCGCCGGAACAAGGCCCGGGCATCATCGAACTTTCGCGAGGACCGAACCGGGAATGGAAGCGATCGAGACAGGACAAGACACTCAACCTCAAGCGATCCTCAAGGAGCCGCCGCAGGTCGACCCCGCGGCAACTGGACTCATCTCCGCCGAGCGGGCGCTGCGCGTGCGGGCGTGCCCGGTGCGGTTCGAGGGTGAGTCGCTGGTAGTGGCGATGGTGGACCCCTCCGACTTTGCGGCCGCCGACGAGCTGTCGGTCGCCGCGGACCGGGCGATTGTTGCGGTGGCGATCACGCCCGAGGCGCTCGTCGAGCTGCTGCGGACTTGCTATGGCACGACGGCGGCGGCGATGGCGGCGCGTCTGGGCGTGGCGGCGGGCGCGGGCGAGACCGACTCGCTCACGACCAACCTCGAGGCGGTCGAGGCCGACGATCTGCACCGGATGGCCGAGCAGCCCTCGCTGATCAACCTGGTCAACCTCATCATCCTGGAAGCGATCAGGGCGCGGGCGAGCGATATCCACATCGAGCCCTTTGAGAAGTCCCTGATCGTGAAGTACCGGATCGACGGCGTGCTGCGAGAGCAGGCCCCGCCGCCCAAGAACCTCCAGCCGGCGATCACCAGCCGAGTGAAGATCATGGGCGGCATGAACATCGCCGAGCGGTACGTCCCGCAGGACGGGCACATCACGCTGCGATACGAGGGACGCAAGATCGACATCCGCGTGAGCACGGTTCCCACGCTCTACGGCGAGAGCGTCGTGATGCGAATCCTGGACAAGGAATCGATCAAGCTGAACCTGTCGTCGCTGGGGATGAG
>ERZ1292640.3955-Hain-H43-02um-R1-3955-length-11412-cov-6_pt1 | contig 11412 bp, 6 predicted proteins | sample MGYA00564404_ERZ1292640 | MGnify/ENA primary metagenome ERZ1292640 (study PRJEB36523, sample SAMEA6512636) | groundwater metagenome | collected 2019-01-08 | study: AquaDiva: Metagenomics assemblies of 32 groundwater samples | reverse complement strand
GGGCCGCACCACGAAAATCCTCCGCGAGAACTCGTCCGCATTCTTAAGTCGAGATTGGGTACGGCTGCTCCCGACGACGGTCGACAGCATCTGGGTCAACAAGTGGCCGACACCTTCCAAATCGCTCTACACAGTCTATAGTCTGAAGCCAGATGGGCACAGCGGCCCGCTTTTCGAAGCGCCCTTTTCCAGCGATTCACACTATGTGAGTCTCTGGCATCACGAGGAGCTCAACGCCGCGAATTCTGGCGGCAAGACACTCATCCCTGTCACTGTGGACGGATTCAGTAGGTCGTGGCTGGGCACGCGGCGCGAGGGGAACGTGGACTGCGTTGCGATGTTCCCCAATCTCCTAAAGGTTCGGGTTGATCAGGATTCGCTCTATTTCGAAGCATCGAGAGGGAAGAAGATCGTCGTGTGGGCTGGTATGCCTTCGTACAGTTGCAGGTCGGCGGAATTTCCGGTCGGAAACAGAACGATCTCACTGAGAGAGCATCTTGGCCAGCACGAGGAGAAATTCGTGATCCAGCTCTTTGATGAGCGAGAGCTTCTTGACGAGCGCGTCGTCAACGTTCCACTAGCAACGCCGCGGCTGATCTCGCGTGTGGAGCGGACATCGCTGGCTTTGAAAGCACCAGCGGGCATGGTTGAGATTCCCGCGGGCGTGTTCAAGTTCAGCACGGCGAGGAGCTTTCTGAGTCCAAATGAAGCCATTCCGTATCCCGATTATTCGGCCGGACGCACAGTCGCAGTAATGAAGTTGTGTATGGATGAATACCCGGTGACCAATGCGCAGTTCAACGCCTTCATGAGAGCAACGCGCTACAAACCGAAAGACGCTACGAATTTCTTGAAGCACTGGGTGAAAGGAAATCCGCCAAAGGGATTTGAGAACCATCCGGTTGTGTATGTGAGTTTGGAAGATGCCAAAGCGTATGCTCGTTGGGCGGGGAAGCGATTGCCAACGGAAGTCGAATGGCAGTATGCCGCGCAGGGTACTGACGGTCGGAAATACCCCTGGGGAACCGAGTTCGATTCGAGCAGATGCAACAACAGCCTGGGCAAGACGACACCCGTCGATGCGTACCCGACGGGGAAAAGTCCCTTCGGTGTTATGGATCTCATCGGAAACGTGTGGCAGTTGACAAACGATGTCTACGATAACGGAAGCTACTACTTTGGCATCATTCGCGGGGGTTCCTACTACAATCCTACGGCAAGCGTGTGGTATATCAAGGGCGGACCTCAGCCGGCCGACAACCCGCAGATCCTGCTGATGGTCTCACCGGGGTTCGACCGCAACGCGACCGTGGGATTCCGCTGCGTGAAAGATGCCGCGGAGTGATTCTTCTGGACAGTTGTATGTTTACCGCGAGGAGAACAATCTTATGAGAGAGATAGCCTCACGCCACAGACCTCCCCTTGGTCCCCTCCTTGTGAAGGAGGGGAGAATTGACGCGCAGGAGTCTGTAACCTCGACGTTGTTCTTTGTCGCCCTTATGGAGGGGGACGCGTCCCACCTCATTGAGAAGCAAGGGGTTCAAAGGGCGGCAACCACATCCTGGGCGTCGGGAATCATTTCAAGAATCGCACTCGTCCTTACGTTGCTGACGGTTTTGTCTTTTCCACTCTTCTCCCAGTCGGTTCTTGACAAGATTCTCTCCCCCTCACATCTCCCGTATCTCAAGAACAGCAAGCTCATTCAGATTTCGAGCTATGATCGCAGCGGAGGCAACAGCGATTTCATATCCATTCCTGACGGTGCGACGGCGAAGCTTGCGGAGATGGAGGGTCCGGGAGTCATCGTGAAAATCTGGGTAACTATCGCGTCCAGAGACAAGTACTTCCTGCGCAGGATTCTTTTGCGCATGTACTGGGACGGTGAACAATATCCATCGGTCGAAGTGCCGATTGGCGATTTCTTCGGCACTGGCTTTCAGTATAAACAGTATGTCACTCCATTTGTGGGAATGTCGAGCGGCGGCTACTACTGCTACTTGCCAATGCCATTTCAGAAATCAGCCCGGGTGGAGGTTGTAAACCAGACGGGTCAGGAGATCAACTCATTCTACTATCACATTGAGTATCACAAGATGGGAGAACCGCTCGAACCGAGCGTCGCGTATTTTCACGCAAGCTGGAGGCGCGACATCCGAACAAGCAGCAAGGAGAACTATGTGGTTCTCGACGCGAGCGGCGAAGGGCATTTTGTGGGTCTGAACATGAGCATGCAGAGCTATCACGGCGGGCTGCAATATCTTGAAGGGGATGAGATGGTCTATGTGGATGGCGAGAAGCATCCTTCTCTCTACGGAACCGGAACAGAGGACTACTTCACGAGCGGATGGTACTTCAACCAGGGAGAGTTCGCCGCTCCCTACCACGGCCTTATCGTGAAAGATGACTCCCTCGGACGCATCGCTGCGTACCGTTTCCACATTCTTGACGCCATTCCGTTTAAACAGTCAATTCGCTTCACGATAGAGCATGGCCATGCGAATGAAGAGATCGCTGACTACAGCAGCACAGCCTATTGGTATCAGAAGGAGCCGCATAAGAGGTTTGCCGATATGCCGTCCTCCGGAATGAGGATTCCACTTCGCGTTGTCGTTCCGAACGGAGCAACCGAAGCCGAATCGCTGCAACCCGTGAACACGACGCTGACGAGCCGTGTCAGTGATATGTCGGCTTTCGGTGCCGACTGGAGCGGTTTGAAGCAGCTTACGGTACTTGGACAAAAGGAGGGTGATTCATTCACGCTGCAAGTTCCCGCAGTCGAAGACCGATATGACGTGTCGCTCTATTTTGCGCAGGCCCCTGACTACGGTTCTGTGGACATCCTGTACGGCGGGAAGAAGGTCGGTGAGATCAAAGGATACAACAAAACGAACGCGCCCGGCGGGAAGATTACCTTGAGCAATCTCAAAGCGGCGAACAAGCAACTGCCGATTCAATTCGTTGTGAGTGGGAAGGACAGCAAATCCGCCGGTTACACCGTGGGACTCGACGCGTTCGTCCTGGAGCCGCATAGAACGTTCATTCCTGAGTGGTACTTGATCGGGCCATTTCCCAATCCGCGTGACGAGAACTCAAATCGTCTCGGTCTCGATGCCGTATATCCGCCCGAGAAAGAAATTGATCTCCAGAAAACGTATCCGGGGGTTGATCAAAAGCCGGTGAAATGGACACTTGAAAAGACACCCCCCAACGGAAGGGTCGACCTGTACAAGTTTGATCCCTACGAACTTGTAGTCGTCTATGCATTGACCCACATCTATTCGCCAATGGATCAGACCGTTCCGTTGCTCCTTGGGACGGATGATGGAGTGAAGGTCTTTCTCAACGACAGAGAAATTCATCGGTTCTCGACGATCCGAGTGAGCGTCCCCGACCAGGACCGCGTGCGGCTGGAGTTGAAGAAAGGGTGGAACAAGCTTCTGCTGAAGATCGAGAACAACTATGGTGGGTACAACTTCTACGCGCGAGTTCTCGATCTTGACGAGACACTCATTTTCAGCGCGAACAAGCAACGCTAGCGTTCGGTAAGCCCTAGTTTTTATGACCGACCTCGTTCTTGCAGATCATCCACACAGGCGATTGAATATTCTGACCGGCGAGTGGATCCTCGTCTCGCCGCACCGGGCGAAACGTCCGTGGCAGGGACAGGTAGAGAATGTAGGATCTGAATCGCTTCCGAAGTATGATCCAAACTGCTATCTCTGTCCGGGCAACGAGCGTGCAGGTGGAATTCGAAATCCGAACTACTCGTCTACATTTGTGTTTACGAATGATTTCGGCGCTCTGCTTCCTGAATCGCCCAAGGAAGGGCTGTCGAGCAATGGCCTTCTCGTCGCAAAAGGGGAGCAAGGCGTCTGTCGTGTAGTGTGTTTTTCTCCGAGGCATGATCTGACTCTGCCGGAGATGGAAGTAAGCCAGATCAAACGCGTTGTCGACACATGGATTGGCGAGTATGAATCACTGGGCTCGCGGCCCAATATTAATTATGTCCAGATCTTCGAGAACAAGGGTCAGGTGATGGGATGCAGCAATCCGCACCCGCACGGACAGATTTGGGCGCACGAATCCATTCCCACGGAGCCTTTCAAGGAGCTCACACAGATGGCAGAGTACCTCCGCGGCAAAGATCGGTGTCTGCTGTGCGACTATCTGCGACTCGAGCTCGACGTGAAAGAGCGCTTGGTGTGCGAAAATGACGAGTTCGTCGTGCTCGTTCCCTTCTGGGCGGTCTGGCCATTTGAGACTCTCGTAGTCTCAAGAAAACACAGGGCCAATTTGACTGAGCTTCCAGAGGAAGAGAAAGATTCGTTCGCCGATGTGCTGAGACGGCTGACGATTCGCTATGACAACCTTTTTGAGACGTCGTTCCCCTACTCGGCGGGGATCCATCAGACGCCGACAGATGGGCGAGCTCATCCCGAATGTCATTTCCATATGCATTTCTATCCTCCATTGCTTCGGTCGGCGACGATCAAGAAGTTCATGGTCGGCTATGAAATGCTTGCAAATCCTCAGCGTGACACCACCGCGGAGCTCAGCGCCGAACACCTGCGGGGATTGCCCGAGACGCACTATGAGCTGGCTCGTTCTCAATGACTGTTTTCTTATCTGAAGGGTGCCCAAATGAACAAAGCAATGATGTCCAGACTTCTCATGTGGCTCATGACAGGATCGACGATCGTGTCTGCCCAGCAAGCTATCACCAGGAACACGAACTACATCTCGAACAGAGAACCGCTAGCGGTCAACCCGTACATCCAGCTCCCTCTTGGCTCAATCTCTCCGAAAGGATGGTTGTACGAGCAACTCCGCTTGTCAGCTGAGGGGATGACGGGCTATCTGGATGAAATCTGGAAAGACGTCGGACCGGAGAATGGCTGGCTTGGCGGCAAGGGCGATAGCTGGGAGCGAGGTCCCTATTGGCTCGATGGACTTGTCCCACTGGCCTATACTCTGAGGGACAAAGCGCTTACCCAAAAAGCTCAGAAGTGGATTGAATGGAGTCTCCGGAATCAGAGGGAAGATGGGTACTTTGGGCCTGTCGCCGATCCAAGCAGAACGTTCAAACCGGAAGAGCGAGTCCTCGCGTGGCAGGAGAAGAACAAAGAGGACTGGTGGCCGCATATGGTGATGTTGAAGGTGATGGAGCAATATTATGAAGCAACGGGGGACAAGCGCGTTCTCGAATTCATGACGAGATACTTCCAGTACCAGCTGCGACATCTGCCGGCGAAGCCGCTGCCGCATTGGACACATTGGGCGAAAGACCGTGGTGGTGAGAATCTTGCGAGCATCTATTGGCTTTACAACAGAACGGGGGATGCGTTTTTGCCGGATCTAGCGAGACTCGTCTTCGAGCAAACCGAAGACTGGACGGGGATGCTCGAATCAGGCAAGCCCAAGTATTGGCATGGTGTGAACACTGGTATGGGCGTAAAACAGCCGGCGGTCTGGTATCAGCAATCGAAGGATGAGCGATACCTGAAGGCCGTGAAGAAAGGAATTGACGACCTGATGAGAATCCACGGGCAGGTTCAAGGAATGTTCTCCGGCGATGAACTACTCCATGGCACCGATCCAACGCAGGGAACGGAACTCTGCACTGTCGTAGAGTATATGTTCAGTCTTGAGTCGCTTCTCAAGATCACCGGTGACCTCAGCTACGCGGAAATCCTGGAACGGGTGGCATTCAACGCGCTTCCTACTCAAGTGAAACCGGATCTCACAGGACGACAGTATTTCCAGCTGCCCAATCAAGTTGTGTGCGACACGAACTACCATAACTTCAACGTGAGGTACAAGGAGGGAATCCTCTTTGGCTTGGAGACCGGATACGGTTGTTGCACGGCGAACCTGCATCAGGGGTGGCCAAAATTGACGGCGCACCTCTGGCTTGCAACTCAGGACAACGGTTTGGCAGCGATGGTCTACGCGCCGTCGGAAGTCACCGCAAAGGTCGCGAATGGCATCGAAGTTACGTTGACGGAGGAGACTAACTATCCCTTTGACGAGAAGGTGACGCTGCGCGTCAAGGCCTCGAAGAGCGTAGAGTTTCCACTGCACTTGCGGGTTCCAACTTGGTGCACTTCAGCGGTCGTACTCGTGAATGGAATAGAGCATGCTCGGCCAAAGGCCGGTACCACCCTGAGAATTGCACGCACCTGGGAAACAGGCGACAAAGTAGAGTTGACTCTGCCGATGGAGATCCGCCTCTCTCGATGGCACGAGGAAGCCGTTGGAGTCGAGCGGGGTCCGCTGGTCTATGCCTTGAAAATGACCGAGCAGTGGAAGAAAGTTAAAGGCGAGGGGCGCTATGCAACGTACGAAGTGAGCTCGACCGACCCATGGAACTATGGACTGGTCATCGAGGACTTGAGATACCCTTGGGGGAGTTTTGAGGTCGTGCGCAGCGCAGCCAAGCCCCAGCCCTGGACCGCCGACGCGGCGCCAATTCGATTGAAGGCGAAGGCAAAAAAGCTCCCGGACTGGAACCTGTATGGCGGCATCACGGGTCCGATTCCCTGGAGTCCCGTCCGATCGAGTGAGCCAACTGAAGAGATCACGCTGATTCCCTACGGATGCACGAAGCTAAGAATCTCTGAGTTTCCTGTGGCGCAATAAGATGATGCTTCGGATATGACCGTTTATTGAGGAGGGTTGAAGCATGAAGTTCAAACACTGGAACCTGAGATGGGGCACCTGGATCTTTTTCTTGGTGTTCGGCTTGGCCTCCTTTGACCTTTGCGCTCAGATTGTCGAGGTGCGTCCCATTGATCTGGCGGGCGCGATTCAGAACAGGACTATCCGTGTCGCGATCGCTCCACCTTCTGCTGGAGACACGCTGCATCCGTTTGATGGTGAGAAGTACACTTTTCTCACGCGACTGAAGACGGACACACTTACTGTCACGTTGGAATCGGACACTCTTGTTCAGTTTGAGAAGAGCAAGGTGTTCTTCTTCAGCAATGGGTCATGGTCTCTTGAGGCAGCGAATTCTTTGTCTGACTTGAACTCGAAAACCGGCTCCTATGCAAGGCTCGTCGAGAGCAGGCCCTATGCATTCAATGCCTGGGACTCGCTGACGTTCGCTCAGAGGAAAGCAAAGGTCGTGCGTCTACGGGCGTACAATCCAGTCGATTCGGTCTTCATGCTCGGTGAGTGGACGCTCGAAGCCACAGTGCGTTTCACGTCGCTTCTCCTGATGCCGCGCCCAGTGCGAGTCTTACCGGGGACGAGTCTCCAAGTGCAAGTGAAGATCCTGGATGATCAGGGTACCATCTATCCCAATTTCCTTTCAGATCACATTGTCTGGCGGTCGAATAATTCAACTATTGCGACTGTAGATGAGAGCGGCAAGGTTACGGGTGTGGGCCTGGGATCGACGAGCGTGACCGCCTCCATTGGAGCCAAAGGGCTCAGCGGCATCGTGCCTGTGGATGTCCTGGCTGATTTTCGCCCTCCCAAAGCACAGCCCTTGACTGTCAAAGTAGCTCTCGTGGTCCAAAATCCAGCTGTTCAGACCTCACAAGGTTACAGACGAATCCACGAACTGTTCGGCTGGAGGGATCCGGGTATCCTTGCTAGTAGGCTCATATTTCATTTTCGGGAGGTGACTGATAGCGTTGTCAACTTCCAGTTTCTCGAAACAGAGAACGATGGCAAGTTGTTCACCCGCTACTACGGCGAATTTATGACCGGTCAGCAGTACTACAATCTTCTGAACGAAACCGGCTGGAAGTCGCTGAGAGACGCCGCAGATTCCGGTAAGTTGTATTTCGATTATCGCGAGTTTGTCAAGTACTACCAATACGACGTGAAACGCAACAACGGTCAGATCGACGAGATCTGGGTATTCGCCGGCCCCTATCTTGGCATGTATGAATCGCAATTGCTCGGACCCAGAGCATTCTGGTGGAACTCGCCGCCGATCAGAGACGGAACTGCGCTGACGAAGCTTCTTTCCGTGATGGGGTTGAACTACGAGCGAGGAGTTGACCAGGCCTTTCATAGCTTCGGCCACCGGTCAGAAAGTGCAATCGTACAGGCCTACTACCAAGCGCAAGGGCGAACCTGGAATGACACATCTTCCCATCCTACCCCCTGGGATCTTTTCACGAGGATAGATAAGCGTATGCCAGAGCAGGCCCACGTTGGCAACATCCACTTCCCACCTAACGGCACGAGTGACTATGACTACGGCAACATGAGGCTCGTGACATCGTATGCAGAGAACTGGTTCCGATATCCCTATCTGCTTGACCGTAGTTCCTTCGTGAACGCTGACACATGGAGATACGAACCTCCCGACAACCTGGCCGAGACGCAGGAGCACCTGGGATATCTGCGCTGGTGGTACAATCACCTGCCCGCTATGCTGGCGTAACCGAAGGAGTGCTCAATAATTGGTGGCATTACGTCGTTGACTATGAAGGCGCCGTAGCACTCGCCAAGGCGACGCCTGTCGTGAGCGTGAACGACCAGCCTCAGGCTGTTGTGCCGAAGTCCTTTGCACTCGAGCAGAACTTCCCTAATCCGTTTAATCCAACAACAGCGATCAGCTATCACCTGCCCGCCGGTCAGGCGGGGCTGTCAGCTTTCAGCTTCGTGTCGCTGAAGATTTTCGATGTTCTGGGAAGAGAAATAGCAACGTTGGTGAGTGAACGGCAAAAGGCGGGTAGTTACAGAGTGTTGTGGGACGCTTCAAGCTTTCCTTCCGGCGTCTATTTTTACCGTCTCCAGAGTGGAGGGTTCGCCGAGACGAAGAAGATGATATTGATCCGGTGAGGCGTAAGTAGATTCCCGAAATCTATTTCGGATTGAACCTTCCGAAGGTCTCGGAGCATTCTCTCAGAACCTTCGGAAGGTTTCCCTCGAGATTTCGGGAATCTCACGGAGCGTGACCAAGGTTGTCGTGAAGATTCGTACACTGTCTGAGGTTTCATGATGTTATGAAAAAACGAGCAACAAGAGTAAGAAAAGGCGTCAGGAGTGTTTCGAGACGAGTAACGGCGAAAGAGGTTGCCGACAAGCTCGGGATTTCGACGATGACGGTTTCGCGTGCGATGAACAGTCGCGCAAATGTGGATGAAGAGACGCGCCGGAAAGTGCTTGAAACGGCACGAAAGCTTGGGTACAGTCCGAACCACATTGCCAAGAGCCTCGTGCTCCGGAAGACGCACACGATTGGCGTGGTGGTTCCCGAGATCACCCACTCGTTCTTTCCAGAGGCAATCCGCGGGATCGAGGAGGTAACCACCAGAGCCCGCTATCACTTGATCCTCACGCACTCTGCTGAGGATGCAGAGCGTGAGAAGGACGCCATTCTTACCCTCGAGTCAATGCGCGTCGATGGGATTCTCATATCAACGGCACAACGTGTTGGGGACTACGATCTCTACAAGCACGTGATTCGGCTGGGTGTTCCTATTGTCTTCTTCGATCGATGCGTGCCGGGGATTGGTGCAAGTTGCGTGAGCATTGATGACGAGGAATGCGCGAGGCGAATCACAGTGCACTTGATTGACCACGGGTATGGGCGACTTGCCCATCTGAGCGGTCCCCCAAAGGTCTTCATTGGACAGTCGCGCCTCAACGGGTTCAAGCGGGCGCTCAGGGAACGAAACATCCCGTGCTGTGATGAACTCATCGTTGAGTCAGGATTTCAGGAAACGGATGGCTACAACGCCATGAAGAAGCTTCTGGGTTTGCCGCGCGAGAGGCAGCCACGCGCCGTTGTCGCTGTCAATGATCCCGCAGCATTTGGGGCGATCAAGGCGATTCAGGAGCGAGGACTGAAGATCCCGGAGGACATTGCTATCGTCGGATTCTCTGACGATATTCGTGCAGCGTTGATGCCAACACCGCTCACAACCGTCCGCCAGCCTGCCTACGAAGTCGGAAAACGCGCCGCGCAAAAGCTCCTTGCCTTCATCGAAGGAAGGTCTCCAACGATCGAAGAAGTCGTTGTGAAAACGGAGCAAGTCATTCGGCAATCCTGCGGTTGCCATTAGGAACCGAGATCCTTCACTGCGCGGCGGCGAGAAGAAGCAACATCAGGCCTGGCACCTCCCGATGAACTCGATATTGACAAGCGAAAGGAAGTATCCCCATGAAACGACTTCTCCTGCTTCTCGCTTTCTTCGTTACGCCAGCCCTTTCGCAGACGGACTACATCCGTGACTGGTTGATTCTTGGCACGTTTCCACGCGTAGATGAGCTGACCCGCCTTTCGTTCGACTATCTCAACGGCGAATCGTCCATTGTGCCCCGCGGCGGCGAGCTTCTTCAGGGACAGCGATGGATGCTGTACCATTCTCCGAGAGAGTTCGTTGATTTCCTCTGGAGTGAATTCCCCTTTGCCGTGAGAGAACGGTGTGCGGTCTATGCGGCGTTCTTCGTACAATCACCAAAGGACCAAAGAGTGCGTCTGCTGGTCGGAAGCGATGACGGTGTCGTCGTATGGTGCAACGGGCAACAGGTTCATTACAACGATGTGTACCGCGATGTGGTGCTTGACAACGACACCGTAGCTGTCCAATTCAAGAGCGGTTGGAACACCATCCTTCTCAAGATCGTCAATGGTGAAGTCGGATACGGGGCGTGTGCACGTTTTGCAGATGGGGATGGACTGGTCCTCAGTGCGGAGAACCCTTTTCCGCCGACACGCTCACTGACTCCAGCCTCGCTCTCGTGTGCATCCACCACGCTCAACTTCCGTTTTTCGATCACGGAGAATCATCAACTGGCGTTCTCATTTGATCTTCCATTGCTCAACCAAGGGAGCACTGCTGCAAAAGATGTCGAACTGGTGCTGATGTCAGGTAGCAGGATCATTACCAAGAGTGCCGTGCCGAAGGTAGTTGGGGGAGAGCTTTTCCGATTCCAACAACACGTTGCGTTTCATGATGCTTTGGAGGTGAGTGATGGAAAGGTGCCGTTGAGCGTCCACCTTCGATACGAGGGGATGGACACAACGCAGCTGTATGAGTTTGCAGGCGAGGTACTCCGCAAGTTCTTTGAGCCGTGGGGTTTACAGGGTTGGACGGAGAAGCGGGTGGATGAGAAATCAGCTCGCTTTGCCCGCACCGTCGTCGTGCCGGCTGAGTTGTCGGGTCTCGGCCTCCAGGTCGCTGTCGACATTGGTGAGAGGTGGGGATCGGTGTCGGTCAATGGAGCAAGAAAACTTGCGCGCTTCAGTGGTGACTCCGGAGAACTCACGCTGACGGACAAGGCAGCTGTGCGGGACACGTTCAACATCGAGGTCGCAGTGACTTCAGACAAACCGATACGAGGGAATGTACTGGTCGGCTCAACCATTCGGCCTCGCAACAATTCGATCGAGCGATATCTCTCAGATGTCCGATTCGCCAAGGAGATTTACAACATCGACCTTGG
>ERZ1292640.3954-Hain-H43-02um-R1-3954-length-11413-cov-9_pt1 | contig 11413 bp, 11 predicted proteins | sample MGYA00564404_ERZ1292640 | MGnify/ENA primary metagenome ERZ1292640 (study PRJEB36523, sample SAMEA6512636) | groundwater metagenome | collected 2019-01-08 | study: AquaDiva: Metagenomics assemblies of 32 groundwater samples | reverse complement strand
GAGGAGAAGAGGTGAGGGGCATTCGAGTGGGGCAGGGTGAGGGGGACGGACCAAGTTGCCGAGGGCCTTCCTGAGGAGGCGCGCCGGATCGTACGGGGTGAGCCACAGGATCCTGAAGCCGTTCCGCTCGAGGAACGCCCCGGCCTCCGACCGCGAGAACGCGAACTGGTGAACTCGCCGCCGGCGGCCCGGACGCGTCGGCTCCTGCGGCGGATCCACCAGGTCCCGAGGCGCCTCACCCCGTTCACGTAGGGGACGGACAGGATGAGGACCCCCGCGGGCTCGAGGACCCGCCGGGCCTCGCGGAGGATCGCGTCGGGTCCCTCGGGGTCGTGCTCGACCACCCCGAGGGAAACGTACGCCGAGAACGCCCCCGGACGGAAGCCGAGACGGCGGAGATCCATGAGGGCCACGGGTGCCCCGGGAGAGGCCTTGCGGCACTCGCGAAGCGGCTCGAAGGTCCGATCGACGCCGACTGCCTGCCGCCCCCGCTCGCGGAAGAGCAGCACGTACTGCCCCAGGCCGCAGCCGGCTTCCAGGATTCCCCCGCGCGGGGGAAGGGACGCCTCGATGAGCCCCGTCAGGGGCGAGCGGCGGGCCTCCCGGAGCAGCTCCTGGATGGTGTGCCCGGCCCAGTGGTCCTCCCAGAACGAGTGCGTGGGGCCGGGGGAGAAATAGGTGATCACGGAGCGCTCAGAGCCTCCCTCAGGACGTCGAGCTCCAGCTTCAGGACGGCCTCGATGGAGTTGCGCTCCAGGACGTGTCGCCGCGCGTTCTCCCCCAGGCGCTGCCTGAGCGGGGCGTCGGCGAGCAGGGCGGCGATTCCCGCGCGGAAGCCCGCGGCGTCCGGGCGGCAGAGAGAGCCCGTCTCCCCGTGGCGGATGATCTCGCGGATCCCGTCCACGTCCGAGCCGAGGACCGGCAGCCCGCAGGCCATCGCCTCCAGGAGGCTCTTGGGATTCGCCTCGTAGAGCGACGGCAGCACGAAGAGCTCCGCCCGGTTCAGCAGGGCGGGGAGTTGCGGGTTCGGCACGCTGCCGCTGAACTCCACGGGAACGTCCGAGTCCCGGGCCCGCTCCCGGAGCCGCTCCAGTTCGGCCCCACCGCCGATCAGCCGGAGCCGCGCGCCGGGGATTCCCCTCAGCGCCTCGATCAGCGCCGGCAGATTCTTCTCCGGGCTGAGCCGGCCGACGAAGCAGACGAGCCCCTTCTCCCGCTCGCCTCCATCGGGGGCGAAGAGGCGGGTGTTCACGTGGTTGGGGATGACGCGGACCCGCTCGGGCTCGACCCGGTACCGGGAGACCACATAGGCTTTGGCCCACTCGCTCGTGACGACGGCCCGGTCCGCGGCGCGAAGCGCCAGGCCCTCGAGCCTCCGCGCCAGCCAGTTGCTGAAGGCTCCCCGCACCTCGCGCGCGCGGTTCACCGACCAGACGAACCCCCCACGGACGACCAGCTTCTTGCGGAACAACACTTTCGCCACCACGGCCGTCCAGGCCCCGTGGAACTGATTCGTCTTGAGGATCGCCGCCTGCCGGATCTGGTGCCGGTAGAGGAGCGGCGCCAGCAGGCTCATCCAGAAGGCCGGCAGCCCCCAGCGATTCGGGAGCACCTCGATGCCGTCCAGGCGGTCCGCGTAGCCGAGGTCCTCGAGGCCGCCGTACGTGACGAACGCGAGGTGGCCGAAGTGGGGGCGGAGGAGCCGGTAGAGCTCGACCTCGCGATCGAGCAAGCCCCGGTCGGCCCAGGTCCTGAGCGACACGCCGTAGGTGAAGAACAGGACGAGACCCGAAGGGAGGGCGGTCATGACCGCGGCTCCGCCGGGACGCAGACCATCCACAGCTCGCCCCAGCGGACCTCGAACTCCCGCACCTGGAGGTCCGCCCCCTGGATCTCGGCGAACCACGCCTCCCGTGTGTGCTCGACGAAGTGCGTGGGATCCAGCAGGTAGTCCACCCCCAGCTCGCCCTTCAGGGGAACCCGCCAGTCGCGGTCGTAGAGCGGCACCCGGATCAGCACCCGGTCCGGCCGGACCCGCTCCCTGATCGACCGCAGGAAGTCGACGCGCTTGTCCAGGTGCTCGAGAACGTTGGACAGGATCACGACGTCGAAGGGGCCTTCGATCCCCCCGTCCTGAGCGTCGCCCTCCACGAAGGTCAGACGCTCGTCCTGGTAGTGGCGGCGGGCATAGGCGATCGCCGAGCGGTCTCGATCCACTCCCCTGACCCGGGCCCCGGCCGCCTTCACGATGTGGTCATCCAGCACCCCGTTGCCGCACCCGATATCGAGCACCCGCTCTCCCGCGCGGATGTTCCGGACGAAGAAGTCGTGGTAGCCGGTCAGGCGATGCTTGGGATGGAGCCCGCCGCCGTGCCACACCGCGACGCGCGAGATCGTCCGGTAGAGCCAGCTGTCCAGCCTCAGGAGCTGTCGAAGGACCCACCTGGCGGGAATGACCCGCTTCACCAGGGTCTTCACTGCACCAGCTCCCGGAACAGCTCCGCGTACCGCCGGGCCACTGCCTCGGTGAGGTACGGCCGCATCGCTTCTCGCGCTTCGGCCGACCACCTCCGGAGCAGATCCCTGTCCTCCCTCACGCGATCGAGCGCCTCCTCCCAGTCCCGGAGGGAGTCGCACAGAAGGCCGGTGCGCTCCGGGATCAGCACCTCCCGGTAGGACGGGACCGGCGAGGCCAGGGCCGGCACGCCCTCGGCCAGGAAGATCCCGATCTTGAACAGGCTGTGACCCAGGTTGTAGGGCGAATCGAGCTGGCGGGGGGCGATGCAGAAGTCCGCCCGCACGAGGTTCCTCGGCAGCGAGGCGTACCGCCACCGGATGTACCGGAAGGGGATGGACAGGGAGGGGCGGCGCTCGGAGATGATCACCAGGGGGATCTTGCGCGCGGCAAACAGCGGGAGGAACGGTTCGAGCTCGAGCGCCTTGACGGCATACCCGCACCAGGCGGCCGTGACGGGCCGCAACCCGAACCACCGCCGGGCCACATCGTAGGCCTTGGTGAACCGAAAGTGCTCGCGGTTCACGGACTCCGGCAGGTAGGTGACGCGCGGGTGGAACTTCCGCGCCCGGGACGCGATGTAGGCGGAGCCCGCGATCACGACGTCCGCCAGGGAGACCATCCGGAGGCATTCGTCCACGTGGGCGCGCGTCACCCCGTAGCCGCCCTCCAGCATCCCGGTCTCGTCGAAGTAGTTCACGCACAGGTCGAGCGCCACCTTCGCCCCCCGCTGCTTGGCCTCGGCGGCGAGCCGGGACGCGCTCTCGTCCTGCATGCGGACGAAGACACACACGTCGGCGCTCGCCAGCTCCTCGTTGACCGTCGAGCGGATTCCCAGGCGCTCCAGGTAGGGGATGAGCTGGAAGCAGCGGATCCACACGGAGGCCGGCATCCGGTCGTAATTCCTGTGGTTGACCGGAACGGACCAGGCGACGGCGAGCGGCTTCGTCATCGGGCCCCCACGCCCAGCCGGGCCGCCGCCCGCGCCGCCCCCCACCCCGCCACGCTCAGGAGAATCGCCGGGTCCACCCTGAGGAGTCCCGGCCAGTCCAACCGGCGAGGCAGCGGCAGCCGCGGGCAGCGCTCGAGCGCCTCCAGGTATCTCGGGAAGACGGCGCCGGGTGAAAACCGCTCCACGGCCCGCTGCCGGGCGGCCTCCCCCAGCGCCTTCCTTCCCTCCAGCGCCCAGCCGAGAGCATCGGCGAACGTGTCGGACTCCACCGGGCGGCCGCAGTCCCCGACCAGCTCGGGGGTGCCCCCGCTGTCACGGTAGAGGACCGGCAGCCCGCTGGCCATGGCCTCCAGGACGACGTTGGGGCACGCCTCGTTTTCCGCCAGCATCAGGAAGACATCACAGGATCTGAGCACCCTGGGCAACGCGTCCCGATCCGCATAGCCGAGGAAGTGGAGATTGTCGAGGGTGGGCAGTCCCTCGTAGCGGCCGACCAGGATGAACTGGACCCCGGGGTGGGCGGCGGCCAGGGCATACAGGGCCGCCGCGCCCTTCCGCGGGTTGGTGCTGTGGGTCACGGAGCACACCCGGACCTTCCCGGGCAGCGGGACTCGCTCCCCCTCGGGGCGGAAGCGCTCGACGTCCACGGGGTTGTGGATGACGGGGCCGGCCTGCCGGATGACCCGGTACTTCCGGGTGGTCGCGTGCTTGCCGTACTGGCTCTGGAAGACCGTCAGGTCGGCGAGCAAGTTGACGCGGGCCTGCCTGAGGTCGGCGATGGCCTCCCGCCCGTAATCCAGCGCCGAGCCGTCCACCCGGTGGAGCAGCTTGGCCGACGGATGCGAGTGCTTGGCGTGAAGGGCCGTCCGGAACGAGAGCCCCCAGGAGTTCACGAAGAGCACGTCCCAGTCATCCTCGAGCCGGTCCGTGAACAGGATGCCCGCCGAGGCCAGGAAGGAGCGGAGGTTCTGGTAGAACGACGCGGTCCCGCCGCCGACCGCCTCGGGTTTCGGAAGGCACGCTCTCAGCACAGCCCGGGGTCAGACCAGATCGTCATCGGGCGGGACTGCCCCCCTCGCGCCTTCGGAGCCCCAGATCGTCTTCCCATCGGACGTCTTCCACGGCGCGTGCCCCCACTTCAGGCAGGTCCTGCAGAGCTCGGGCTCCTCCTCGGGCCGGCGGTAGGCGCGGTCGATCCGGCGCCGCAACGCCACGTAGATCGGGGAGTCCCAGATCTCCCGGAGCGTCTGCCGGCCGAGGTTCCCCACGATCTCCTTCCCTTCCTGATCGTAGCAGCACGGCACGACCTCGCCGTTCCAGTACACGAAGATGGCGCGATAGATGTCCTGGCAGGGCTTGATGTGGAGCCGCCGCTGGTACTTCGGGTCGAGCGGCACCGCCTTGGGGTCCGTCACGGCGAAGCTCTTCACGAAGAAGTTGAGCCCGATCTCCCGGGCCATCCCGGCCGCCCGCTCGATCTCGTGCTCGTTGTTCCGCATGGCGATCATCTGCCATTCCAGCCGGATCGGCGAGCGGCGGGCGCGCGCCTTGCCGGCCATCATCTTCATGTTCCGGTAGACGCGGGCGAACTCGCCGCCCACGCGGTTCTTCTGGTACACCTCTTCCGTCACCCCGTCCACCGAAAAACGGAGCATGCCCAGCCCGGCGTCCAGCAGCTTTTCCGCCGTCGTCTCCGTGAGCGGCAGCCCGTTGGTGAACATCTGGGTGGACATGCCGGCCGCCGTGGCGAGCCCCACCATCTCCGGGAGCCCCTTGTGCAGCAGCGGCTCCCCCTGGAAGTGGAGCTGCATCTTCTTGATGCCGAAGTCGGCGGCGTCCCCCACGATCTTCCGGTAGAGATCCATCTCCATCGTGCCCATCCCCCGCGGGAGGAGGTCGTGCTCGGTGGACGGCAGGCTGTTTTGGAGCCCCACCAGGCAGAACGGGCAGTTCAGGTTGCAGCGGCTGGTCGGCTCCACGGAGAGCATCTTCGGGCGGCGCGGTCCGAGCCCGTGATGGTAGATATGGCGCAGCCGCCCGCCGAGGTAGGCCGCGTCGAAGTCCCGGACCGCGCGCTTCAGGGCTCCCATCAGGCGTCCCCCAGGAGTTCGCGCATGACTTCCGCATACCGCCCGGCCACGCGCTCGGCGGAAAACTCCTGGGCCCGCGCCAGGCCGCGCTCCCTCAGCGCCGACCGGTCCCCCAGGAGCCGGCTCACATCCGCTTCGAGGGAGCCCGAAAACGGGACCCCGGCGTCCCCCACCAGTTCCACCGTCCCGCCGCTCGGATGGTAGAGGACGGGCAGGCCGCAGGCCATCGCTTCGATGACCGTATTGGGACAGGGGTCGAACTCGGAAGCGAAGAACAAGAAGTCCGAGCCCCGCATCAGGGAGGCCACCTCCTCGCGGTTTTTCACCCCGAGCACGCGCACGCGCGGATCGCCCAGAAACGGAAGGCCGGCTTCCCCCTGACGGCCGACGAGGTACACGCGCGCCTCCCGCGGCAGGGCGTCGAGGAGCCCGGCGATGCGGTCCAGGCGCTTGGACTCTCCGACGGACCACGAGACGTGGAGCACCCGGGGCCTGCCCTCGAGCGGCGGCGCCGGCCCGTCGGCGCTGAACGCGGTCGGGTCCACGCCGTTGTGGATCACCCGCCACCGGGGGCAAGAGAGGATCGGCGACATGTTTTCCTTCGCGAAGTGGCTCTGGAAGACCGTCACGTCCACCAGCGTGTTGAGCCGCGCGATGGACTCGTGCTTCTTCCGCCGGAACCGAGACTCGTTCGGCTCGAGCCGCTCGTCGATCCGATGCACGAGCTTGACGCCGCGCGCCTTCTGACGCTTCAACTTCCGGAAATCAGCCAAGTGCGCGAACACCAGAAGCACGTCGCACGCCGCGGCCGAGTCTGACGTCACTTCGAACCCGTACCGCGGCAGCCAGTCGGCCAGGACGCGGGCGAAACTCCGGCTTCCCCCGCCCCGCTCGGTGGCAGCGTTGAGGGTCAGCCCCACCCGCCGCGCCCCGCCATCGGCGCGGCGTTCCTCGGCCCGGCGTTCCCCGGCCCATCCGAGCCGGCCCCGGATCCCAGACAGGATGCCCCTCATCCCTTCCTCGCGAGAATGTTCAGAATCCAGATGTTGACCAGATCGATCCCGTACTGATCTCGAAACACTTCCCGCCGTTTCTCCGGGCAGTATGGCATCAGGTCGCCGTGGTTCTCCCGCCAGTGCTCGAACACCACGGAAGACCACGCCTCCCCGAAAAACGCCTCCACGGCCTTGGTGTCACCGGCCATGAAAAGCCGGTTGCCGTGCACGAACAGAGGCGCGTTGATCATCATGGTGCCTCCCGGGCGCAGCAGCCGATAGCACTCCCGGATGTCTTCCTGATAGGCGGTGATCGTCACGTCCCGATCCTCGAGGTGTTCATGCCAGTGCTCGATGCTCGAATTCGCGTAAATGAGATCAAACTGACGGCCCCGAAGCCTCGCCGAAGGGAACCGGCTGACAATGTGCCGCCGTCGCCGCGTTTGAAGGCACAGCCCCCACCTCACCAGCCGTCTGAACACACGCCGCTGGAGCGAGAGGAGCGGGAGCCAGGGTATCTCGAAGGGGGGTGGGCTCGGGTCAATCCCGAGATACCTCAAGTTGTGCGCCTCGCAAAACGCCTCATCGATGTCGCTCCGCGGCCCGCAGCCGATCTCGAGTACCTCACTGTCCTGGAAGAGGTCGCGATGCAGCTGGATCATCGCGCGCTCGCACCGGCGGATGGGCGTGCCGATGCGCCCCCCCGTCGGATAGTAGAGGTTCCGCCAGTTCCCTCGCTCGGCGACCAGGGCCTCCCGATAATCCTTCTCGAGACCCTTGCACAGGGCATAGGACAGGCAGGAGGGGCAGCTGATGTCCCTGTGAACGATCTCTCGGGCCCGCTCGGTCACCGCCAAGGCTTCGGGGTCCCTCACCGGGCCTCCACCTGCCAGATGTCCTTCCCGAACAGATCGTCGAACGCGTGGGGGGACACCCGCTCCTCGTCGGGATGCTCCCGGTCGTACACGTGCGAGGCGACGGAGAGCATGATCGTATCGTCCTCGAGCGACATCCAGCCGTGGTACACCCCGGGCGGGACGACGATCAGGGCGGGCCGCCGGCCGCTGATCGCGAAGACGTCCGTCTTCCTGTACGTCGGACTCTCCCGCCGGTCGTCGACGAAGGCGAACTTCGCCGAGCCGCGCACCAGGCAGAACCAGTCGTGGAGCTCCCGGTGCTTGTGGAAGGCGCGGACGACCGACCGCCCCGGGTCGCCCACCACGTACACCTGGCCGATGTGCGGGACGAAGAAATCGGTGTCGTGGAGGACCTCGTAGAGATAGCCGCGGTCGTCCTCGAGGACCTCGAGCCGCACCACCAGCAGCCCCTGGATCTTCCGGTCCTCGGTCACCAGGCGCCGTTGCTGTCCCGACGTCAGCGTCTTGGTCATGAGGCGCGCTCCTCCTTGAGATAGCGGCGAACGGCGTCCCGCCAGCCCGGCAGCGGGGGCAGGCCGAGCCGTTCCTGCAGCGGGCTTGCGAGAGCCGACAGCAGGGGGCGGCGGGCCCGCCAGGGAAGCTCGGCGGCGCTCACCTGCCGGATCGGCGTATCGAGGCCGGCCTCTTCCAGGACGGCCCGCGTGAACTCCAGCCGGGTGCAGGCCCCGGCGTTGGTGACGTGGACCGTCCCGGTCACCTTGTGCTCGAGCAGGACCACGATCCGGCGGGCCAGGTCGGCCGTGTAGGTCGGAGAGAACACCAGGTCGGTGGCGACCGTGAGCGGCTCGCCCCGCCGGGCGCGCTCCACGACCGCCGAGACCACGTTCCAGCCCTTCCCGCTCCGGCGCTTGCCGAAGAGGTACGCCGAGCGGACGACCAGGTGGCGCGGGTTGGCGGCTCTGACGGCGAGCTCCCCGGCGACCTTGGAGATCCCGTAGACGTTGAGCGGCCCGACGGCCGCATCCTCGCCGTACGGAACCAAGTCAGTGCCGTCGAAGACGTAGTCGCTGCTGAGGAAAACGACCCCGGCGCCACGGGCGCCCGCCGCCGCGGCCACGTTCAGCGCCCCCACCGCGTTCACCTCGAAGGCGCGGCGCGGCGCGGCCTCGCATCCGTCCACGTCGTGGAAGGCCGCGGTGTTGATCACCCAGTCCATCTCCGCCGGCAGCGCAGCCTCCACGCTCTCGCGGGACGCGACCTCCACGTCGGCGTGGGTGAGCCCCGCGCCGTCCGCCCCCAGGACGGCCATGAGGTCCGTGCCGAGCATCCCCGAGGCCCCGATGACGGCGACACGCACGCCTACCACTCCTTGAGCGTCCGGAGCCAGCGGATGTTGTAGTAGATGGGGTTGTCGAAATCGGTGTAGCGGCCCTGCTCGAAGAGCGCCCACAGCTCGTTCACCGCCACGGTGACACCCCGGTCGGCCGAGAATCCGAGGACCCGCTTCGTCTTCTCCATCGAGGCGCGGTAGCCGCGGGCCTCGGCCTGGCCCTCGTAGTCCACGTCGATGTCCACCTTGACCCGATCCTCCAGGACCTTCTTGACCCAGTGCGCGAGGCTCTGGATCCAGTAATTCTTGTGGACGATGTTGAAGATCTGCCCGTGGACGGCCGCCTCCGGGGCGTACGCCGCGGCGAGGATGGCGTCGGCGGCGTCCCGGACGTGGACCAGGGGGCGCCACACCTCGCCCCCCGCGTGGACGGTGAGCCGCTGCTTTTCCCGGGCGTCGCGCGCGAACGTGTTCAGCACCAGGTCGTAGCGCATGCGCGGCGAGAAGCCGAAGAGCGTGCCGAACCGGAGCACGACAGGGCAGAAGCGCGGGCCGGCCAGGGCGAGGAGCTTCCGTTCGGCGAGCCACTTCCCCTGGCTGTAAAACGCCGTCGGGGCGACCGCCGACTCCTCCGTCTTGAGGTCGTCAGATGGGCCCCGCGTGTAGTAGACGGAACAGGAGGAGGCGAAGACGAAGCGCCGGACGCCCCGCTCCAGGCACACCCGCGCGACCCGCTCGCTCCCCATGGCGTTGATCTCAGCGTTGGCCTGCGGGTTGAAGTCGGCCGACGGGTCGTTGCTGAGGCCGGCGAGGTGGACCACGAGATCGACGCCGTCGAGGAGCTCGGGGTCGAAGGTCCTGATGTCGTCCGCCAGAATGCGCACCCGCCCCTTCCAGTCCGCGAGCCCCGCGTCGCCGAAGTGCAGCTTGTCCAGGACGGTCACCTCGTCCCCGATCTCCACGAACTTCGGCACCACGTGGCACCCGAGGTATCCCGCCCCGCCCGTCACCAAGACTCGCATTGGCTCCCCCTGGCTCCTCAGTAGGTCATCCGCTTTCGCAGCAGCCGTTCGCCCAGCGGGACCTCCGCCAGCCGGGCCGCGACGATCTCCCCGCAGCGCCCTTCCCCGTACGGCTTGCTGCATTTCCGGGCCCGCGTCCGTGTCTCCTCGTCGTGGAGCGCCGCGCTGACGGCCCTCGCAATCGCGTCCCGATCGTAACCCGCGTCGATGACGTTCTCGGCCCGCAGACGTCCCAGCTGGCGGGTGCCCACGTTGACGCAAGGGATCCCGAAGCTCGGCGTCTCCTTGATGCCCGAGGAGGAGTTGCCCACGACCGCCCAGGCCACGTTCAGCAGCCCCAGGTACCGGCGCCGGCCCAGCGACTTGTGGAACTGAAAGTGCGGCACGGCCTCGTACGCGCGGAAGGCGTCGATGATCGCCTGGCTGCCGGGATCGCTGTTGGGATACGTGATCACGGTCTGCGCCCCCACCGCCTTCAGCGCCTCCAGGCTCTCGACGACCTGCGCGCGGGCCTTGTCCGGCTCGGTGCTCACGGGGTGCTGGGTGAAGACGAGGATCGGCCGGGCCCGGTCGAGGGCGAACTCCCGGCACGTTTCCTCCGGAGGCGTGAGCTCGTTCCGCCGGATGGTGTCCAGCGTCGGGAGCCCCGCGAACACGACCCGCCACTCCTCCTCGCCGAGCCGCTTCACCCGCTCCGCCGCCTCGAGCGACGTCGTGAAGTGCAGGTGCGCCAGCTTCGTCATGGCGTGGCGCACCGAATCGTCGTGGGTGCCCCCTTCCGTCAGGTCTCCGCCCTCCACGTGGGCGACGGGGATGTTCATCTCGAAGGACGCGATGGCCGCGGCGAAGCCTTCCATCCGGTCCGCGTAGACCAGCGAGATGTCCGGCCGGAGGGCGTCGAGGATCTCGCAGAACTGCCCGATCCCCCGGGCGAGGCTCAGCGTCTGCTCCTTCACGCTCCCGCCCTGGATGCCGAGGTCCGCCGTCGCCGTGATCTCGATCCCGTCGTCGAGGATCTCGTCCACGGTCCGGCCGAACGGCTCCGACAGGTGCGCCCCCGAGACCACGACGCGGACGTCGAGATCCCCCCGGTCCTTCATCGCCCGGATGATGGGGAAGAGCAGGCCGTACTCGGCGCGGTTGCCGCTGAAGACCGCGATCCGCCTCATCGGCCCCTCACCGTGCCGGCCACGGGCTGCGAGCGCCAGGCCGCCCAGGCGCGCCGGACGCCGTCCATCCAGGAGACGCGCGGCGCCCAGCCCAGCCCCTCGAGCCGCGCGTCCGGGGCCGCCGGCGTCGCGGGGCCGGCGTGGCTCGGGCCACCCGCTCGCTCCCCGTGGGCGAGCGCGGAAACGAACCGCGCCAGATCGACGAGGGGAACCTCCTCGCCGCCGACACCCACGACGCCGCCCACGTCCTCCGCCTCTACCAGGAGGGCCAGCGCCTCGGCCACGTCTTCCACGTACACGAGCGGCACCGAGGCCGTGGAGTCCCCGTCGTAAGGGGAGCGGCGATTCGCCGCCTTCTCGAAAAAGTCGGGCACCACCGAGCCGGCCTCCTGGCCCGGCCCGTACACGTTGGCCAGGCGCACCGCGAGGGCGCCCCCGGCGAACTCGGCCGAGTGGAGCAGC
>ERZ1292640.3953-Hain-H43-02um-R1-3953-length-11415-cov-5_pt1 | contig 11415 bp, 13 predicted proteins | sample MGYA00564404_ERZ1292640 | MGnify/ENA primary metagenome ERZ1292640 (study PRJEB36523, sample SAMEA6512636) | groundwater metagenome | collected 2019-01-08 | study: AquaDiva: Metagenomics assemblies of 32 groundwater samples | reverse complement strand
AAATCCTTTGCAAATCAAGTGCTGTTTAGTTATCCACAGGTTCTATAGTTGAAAATCTGTCAATTTTACCTGGTAGTTTAAAATTAACAAATTTTGAAAATATATTAATTGATGCCTATAGCCAAGCTACTGGCGGTAATCCAATAGGATATTTTCAAACTAGCGCTATTGATAGGTTTTTAAGGCAAAAAGGGCTAAATGAAAGCGTGGATGTGTTTGTTATTGATACTTCCCCCAATTTAGGTTTATTAAATAGAGTCATTCTTTTAGGATCTGATTATTTTGTTGTTCCAATGGCACCTGACGCTTTTAGTCTTCAGGGTATAGAAAATTTAGGTGTAATATTAGAGGGCTGGAAAATAAACTGGAAAAATACCGGTAGAGCTTTAAGCCAAGGAATACCCAGCGAGAGAGTTTTATCTAGTGAAGGTCTTTTTATAGGTTATATAATAAATTCATATAATCAATACAATAAACAACCCATAAAAGAACATCGTAATTGGATTGAAGAAATACCAAACAAAGTTAAAATGTATTTATCAGAGAAGCATTGCAGAAATGGACTTGTAGAGAAAAGTTGGAAAAATCCCTTGGCTAATATGAAAGATTACGGGCAACTATCAGCTATGGGTCAAAGTAAGAGCAAAGCAATTTTTGAATTATCGGAAGATGAAATAAGAGAAATTGGAACTAGAGAAAATTTAGAACAATCAAAAATCGAATTTAATGTTCTCTCTGACCATATATTAAAGATAGTTGAACAATACTAAAAATTTTATAATTGGGGTTACAAGGGGTTACAAGGACAGTCCTTGCTTGAGCATTTATTTAAAAACAAATTTTAAAAATTAAAGTTATTTTGTTTTATTTATTTTCCAGCGTAATAAAAATTTTGCTTTAATTGTTTCAAAATGATACAATTAGATTAGTAAAATGATACAATTAAACAAAAGACAATCAGATATATTATATCTCATCAGGGTGCATGAAAAACTTAGTAATCAAGAAATTAAAATTAGGCTTGAAGAAACTTTTGGAGAAATCTCTCGGGTTACTATTACGCGAGATATTCGTGTTCTTTTAAATAAAAATTTAATCAAAAAAAATGGAAGAGGCAGAAATGTATACTACTTGGAGGTAGTCTCAAACCCCGCCTTAAGTTATTTGGACGTGGCGAACTATTTTAAAGTAGGACCAGATCTAAGAAAAATTGCTTTTGAAAAATTTAACTTTGAGGTTTTTGAAAATTTAGAAGAAATTTTTTCTAGGGAGGAACTAAAAGAATTAGAAACTTTAAATAAAAATTGTCACGCGCGTATCAATAAATTATCACCTACAATTTTTAAAAAGGAACTTGAGCGGTTAATCATTGAATTGAGCTGGAAATCTTCCCAAATAGAGGGTAATACCTACTCTTTGATTGATACTGAAATTTTAATTAAGGAACATAAAGAAGCAAAAGGGCATAAGAAAGAAGAAGCAATTATGATTTTAAATCATAAAAAAACCCTAGACCATATTTTATCTAATAAAAATTACTTCCAAAAAATAAATATCCGAAAAATTGAAGACCTTCATTATCTATTGATAGACGGGTTAAATGTCTCAAAAGGAATTAGGAAAAACATGGTCGGAATTGTTGGAACAAAATATAAACCACTAGATAATCAGTATCAAATAAAAGAAGCTTTAGAAAAAATGTTAAAGTTAATAGAAACAACCCTCAACCCATTTCTAAAATCTTTTTTAGTTTTAATCTTAATCCCCTATATCCAACCTTTCGAGGACGGCAATAAGCGAACATCTCGCTTATTAAGCAACGCTATTCTTTTGGCTTATAATATATGTCCACTTTCGTATCGTAGTATTGATGAAGCTGACTATAAAAAAGCCATTATTATTTTTTATGAGCAAAATAATCTTAGATTTTTTAAAGAATTATTTATACAACAATTTAAATTCGCGGTGAAAAATTATTTTGGGGTTACAAGGGGTTATAAGGACAGTCCTTGCTTGAGCACGAGATCCAATTTTGTGGAAAAGAAAAATTAACAAATTACTTACTTTAAACTATACTTTAAATATGCCTGGCAAAAATAAACGATTATTTAAATTTTCGTGCAATTAATTCTTGAACTCGGGGCCCCCGCATTTGACTTTAATTTAAAATTTGTTAATATAGCATAAGTCCCATTAATGGGGCCGTATTTTTTTGTAATTATGTTTTTATACTAAACTTAGCCTTGAGTTACGAAACTCGTTGCAGGCGTAAGTTTTAGGAAGCATTGCACAGGCCGACGGGCCGAGCATAGCAAATTTTCACCAGAAAATTATGCGTATTCCCAAAACTTATGCCAAGAAAGAGTTTTGGAACTCAAGTCATTCAAATGACTAGATCAATCAAAAAAGGAATATATGTGGATGAAAAGCTTTTAAAAAAAATTGAAGGCAAAAATCCATTGCAAACACCAGTAATTAAAACATGGAAAAGAGCTTGTCAAATAGCTCCTGAGATGTTAGGTTTTATTTTTGGGGTACATAATGGAAAACAACACATTGAAGTTCTTGTTACTGAAGATATGGTTGGTCACAGATTAGGAGAATTTTCACCAACTAAAAAGTTCATAAAACACGGTGGAAAAATGCAAAAAGAAATTGAACAAAAGAAAAAAGAGGCCGAAATAACACAAGCTAAATCTGCAAAAGAAGCTACGACCACAGCAGGAGCGAAAAAGAAATAACGATGGAGGACAAGGTACGACCTTCCAAAGCTAAGGTCGGACCTTGTCCACAAATAAATAAAAAAATCATGAAAGCATCATTAAAAAACTACAGACAGTCCCCAAGAAAAGTTCGCTTAGTTGCGAATTTAATTAAAGGAAAAAATGTTATAAAAGCTTTAACCGAGCTTGATTTTTTGGTGAAAAGAGCTTCAGACCCGATTAAAAAACTTTTACTTTCAGCAATTGCAAATGCAAAAACTAATTTTTCTTTAGAAAAAGAAAAATTATTTGTTAAAAGTTTGCAAGTTGATAAAGGAGTTACAATGAAAAGAATGAATCCAGTTGCAATGGGTCGAGGACATCGGATTAATAAAAGAACCAGTAATTTAAACTTACTTTTGGCGGAAAAGTAAATCGAGGTTACGCAAGTCGGACTTCCCGAGTACGGATAAGTCAGACTTGCATACCTTAATAATTATGACAAAAATAGTTCACCCATATGCATATAGATTAGTAGTATTAAGAGATTGGAAATCTCGCTGGTTTGCTGATACAAAAAAATATTGTGAATATTTAAAGGGTGATATTTTAATTCGTGAATATTTAGAAAAAAAGTTGCGCGGTAGTTATATTTCAGTTATTGAAATTGAAAGAAACCCAAAGATGACTCGTTTTATTATTCAAACTTCTCGTCCGGGTTTAATTCTTGGAAGAAGTGGAGAAGGAATTATAAAATTAAAAGCCGATATTCTTAAACAATTTACTAAATTAAAAATTACTAAGCCTGAAGATTTAAAAATTGATATTGTTGAGGTTTCTAACCCAGAGGCTGATGCGGCGATTATTGCTTATACGATTGCTGAAGGTTTAGAAAAAAGAATGCCTTACCGTAGAGTTATTAAACAAACAGCTGAGAAAGTTATGAATGCTCGTGGAGTTGTTGGTGTAAGAATATTGTTGGGCGGCAGATTGGGTGGAGCTGAAATTGCTCGCTCCGAAGAATTAAAGCGTGGCTCTATTCCCCTACAAACAATTCGAGCTTTTATTGATTTTAAATCAGAATATGCGAAATTGGCTTATGGTTTAATTGGAATAAAGGTTTGGATTTATCGTGGAGAAGTTTTTAGTAATAAGAAAAAAGAAATTTTTTAAAAATAAGTTTCGTTTCTAAAGGTCTGACCTTGGGAAACGAAATTTAAAATAACATGTTAACACCCAAAAAAGTAAAATTTAGAAAATGGCACTCAATGAGAACAAATCCAAAGAAGATTTCTCCGGATACTCGTGGGACTAAAATTAGTTTTGGTTCTTATGCTATGAAATCTGAAACCCAAGCAAGAATTAAATCAAATCAGCTTGAGGCGGCTCGAAAAGTAATTTCCCGTACAATTGGAAAAACTGGAAAATATTGGATAAGAATTTTTCCAGACCGTCCTTATACCGCCAAAGGCGCAAACGTTGGAATGGGAAAGGGAAAAGGAGATCCACAGGGTTATTGTTTTGATATTTCTCCTGGAAGAATTATTTTTGAGGTAGATGGAACTACCAAAGAGATCGCTTCTGAAGCTTTAAGAAAAGCTGGCAGCAAACTTCCAGTTAAGACAAGGTTTCTTGCAAAAATTCAGAAATAATGTAGTATTAGTAAAGTTTCGTTTCTAAAGGTCTGACCTCAAAGAAGTCCCAGAGGTCTGACCTTGGGAAACGAAATTCAAAATACAGCCCCACCCCAGCCCTCCCCGAAGGAGATGGAGAAAATTCAAAACAAAAAATATGACAAAAGAATCCGAAGACAAAAAATCAAACACGCTTAACGCCACACGAATTTTAAATGGCGTAGTTACATCAGACAAAATGGCAAAAACCATAGTGGTTTCAGTTTCTCGCTTTGTGAAACATCCAAAATACGGAAAATATTATCAAATTAACAAAAAATACAAAGCACATGACGAAAATAATAAATACAAAATAGGGGATAAGGTTAGTATCAAAGAAACAAGACCAATTTCAAGAGATAAAAAATTTACGGTAGTTGAGTAATGAATTACGAAACTTAAGTAAAATCAATAATTTCATAGGCCAGTCCCCGCCCAACCCCTATAAAATTATTATTTTACTTAAGTTTCGTAATGCAAAATATAAAAAATATGATCCAACCAGAAAGTTTAGTAAATATAGCAGACAATACCGGAGGTGTTATGGGAAAGGTATTTAAAGTTTTAGGAAGCTCGAAAAAGAGATACGCTTCTTTGGGTGAATTGGTTGTTATTTCTGTAAAAGTAGCAGCTCCAAGAAAAGGCGTTAAGAAGAAAGATGTATGTCACGCGGTTGTTGTTCGAACCAAGAGTGCTTTTCGCCGAAAAGATGGTTCTTATATCCGTTTTGACGACAATGCGGTAGTAATTTTAGAAAAAGGCAAAAAAGATCCAAAGGGTGCCAGAATTTTTGGACCAATTCCGAGAGAGTTAGCAGAGAAAGGTTTCCAAAAAATAATTTCTTTGGCGCCGGAGGTGATTTAAATTAACTTTTAGACTTTAATGTAAGTAGCCTCTATCTTTATTCTCCGCTCTAAATATTAAACTTCTTTCAAAAGTCCCATTTTTCCCTATTAAAATATAGGCATAAATTATGGGATTTAAGACTTTTGAAAGAGATCTATTTTTCTTAATACTGGTTATTCCGCCAATTTGCCATTAACCAGCTATCGCTGGTTAATGGCAAAAATAAAAAATATATAGTATAATACAAAAATGCCAACAAATTTTAGAAAAGGAACTATAAAAAAGAAAGTTTTGTTGCTTTTAAAAGCTGGATGGGATTTACATTTCACTCGTTCACTTGGTAAATATTGTAAACAATTAGAAGCACTACCAAAAGAATGGGAAGAAATTAACCGAAGGGCTTTGGAGCGAGCTATTGAATCTTTGTATCAATCAAAATTAATAAAAGAAAAATGTAATCAAGATGGAACTATTACCATGATTTTGACTGAAGATGGAAAGAATGTTGTTTTACAATTTGATCTTGAAAAAATAAAAGTACAAAAGATGGAAAACTGGGATGGGAAATGGAGAATTGTTATGTTTGATGTACCAGAAAAATTAAAAAAAGTTAGAGAAGCACTAAGATTTCACTTTAAGGATATTGGTTTAATTGAATTTCAAAAATCAATTTTTATTCACCCTTTCCCTTGTCAGAAAGAAATAGAATTTATTATTGAATTTTATAATGCTCGTAAATATGTGCGCTTTGTTTTAGCTGAAGAAGTAGATAACGAACTCCATCTTAAACATAAATTTAAATTAAATTAATTTAAGATAGATTTACTTTTGTAATTGGTAAAATTATTTTTTTAAATTTAAGTTTATTAATTCAAAAAAACAATTTTACCACAATTTGCCATTAACCAGCTATCGCTGGTTAATGGCAAAAATGATAAAAATAACTATATATTTAAGGATGAAAATCCAGCATAAAAAAATGTAATAAATTTTTTCATAAATTTTTATGAATCATGCGAGTTTTACTTCTGCTTCAGCCCCAAAAAAGTTTACTTATTTTCATCGGTCAAGACCAAATTTTATATAGTCTTGTCTAACGCAAGATGCTACCCAAATCAATTTATTACACTTGGATATTTCTTAATTCTAAATTAGAAAAAGTTTACGAAGTTTTGTAATTTATAGTTAAAAATGATAGAATTTGGGCATAATCAAATTATTGTTTATTACAATTCTTACGTTTACTTTTTATAAAGTCTTTAGGGGATTGGTGAAATTCCAAACTTCTTGGAATTGGTTGGTTAAAAATAAAATAAAATTTACCAAAATTACAAAAGTTTACAAGATACCAAAATTTACTATCCTAATTCCAGTTTTAAGGGAACAAAGCATAATTCATAAAACACTAGAGAGATTTTCCATGCTTAAAAATGTTGAAAGGATTATTTTCATAACTACTGAAAAAGAAAATATAAACAAGGGTAATTATTCAGAAACCACAAAACAAATTTTAGAAAGAGAAAAAGGTAAGTATAAAAATATTGAAATAACTCACTATCCAGAAACTTTTGGAGTAATGTCGCATCAATTAAACTATGCTTGCAAAATTCTAAATTCTAAACCTGAGGATAAGGACAGTTTTATTTTAGTTTATAATGCTGATTCTGAAATTTTTCAAGATACAATTGATCATTTCCAAAAATACCTTATACAAAATCCTAATTCAAATATAATACAACAAAGTGCAGTTTTTATTGGTTATTTTTCAAAGTACAAAAATACTTTTATTGGGGAAATATTAAGAGCAGTCGCCCTTTATCAAAGTAGATGGACTTTTTCACATGAAGTGTACAGATTGATAAATCAAATTAAAAGTAAAAAAGAATTCCTCAAAGAATGTGGACATGTTGTCGGGCATGGGCTTTGTATTCGTTTGAGTACACTTGAAAAAGTTGGCTATTTTCCTTCCGGTGTTCCGAATGAGGACATGCCACTAGGTTTTTTTTTAAGATTGTTAGGAGAAAAAATACACCTACTTCCAATCTTAGAAATTGCCGAGTCGCCTAGACAAATAAAATTTGTAATTTCCCAATATATCACTTGGTTTTACGGGGTTATTTATTATCCTGTCTATGCAGGCATGGCAATTAAGAAATATCCTAATAAAAAGCTACAAACTTTTTTTTGGGCTATTTTGAATACGGCGCGAGCACTTACTTGGCTTCTGGTAACATATGTGTGGTTATTTTTATTTTTATATTCATCAAAAATAAATTTGACCATGTTTATTTTTGTTATTTTTGTTTTTATGGTCTATTCAGTAGTAAACAATTTTATTGTTTATAGAAAGTTAAAATTATTATTCCCAAATTATTTTCAGATTAAATATAATCCAATATTGCTGCTAAAATTTATTTTAGCAGCAATGATAGTGTATATTTTCCAAAGCATACCACCCACAATAGCAGTTAAAAATATACTGGTCAGTAAAATTTTTAGAAAAAATCTAAATAAAAATAAAACAGAGAGGTAATTATGAAAAAAAATAAAATATTTATTTTGGGAGATATTGGTATATGTGAAAAAGGTGGATTTCATTTTGGGGATGAAGCTATGTTTTATGCAAATTTGAGTTGGTACAAAAAACAAGATTTTGAAATATATGGCTCTTCGAGGTCTATATTCCACAACAATATTTTTAAGGAGAGTTTAGATATTTACATTCAAGGATTTATTCATTACTATATTCTCCTGTCTTTTGTATATGTACATAAATATTCCAACCTAAATCTGTTGCCGAAGTTCTTTAGGAAAACATTTAACAATTTAATTAATTGTGATAAATTACATATTTCTGGTGGAGGAAATTTGAACGAGTTTTGGTATGGGCATGTACTATATAGATCGCTAATGATAAACATTGCCTCTTTGTATAAAATTCCCATTTATATTTCAGGACAAACCGTGGGTATTATTTCTAATAATACCTTGAAGAGGATTTTATCTGATTCTTTAAAAAAGGTCGAGGTTATAGGAATTAGGGATAAAAATATATCTCTCAACAATCTACTTAATTTGGGAATAAATAAATCTAAAATTTGTTTTTGCCCTGACGACATGTTATTGTTGGAATATGCAAAAGTAGAAAATCAAAATGGAGACAAAATAAAAGTTGGGTTATCTTTACATAAGTTTAGGAAAGAAAAAAATAGCAGAAAAAAAATAATAATGATGCTACAAGATCTAAAAGATAATATTCCAAATATTTTATTCTTTTTAATCCCTCATTATTATAATAGTAAAGCAAAAAATGACGACCTTGAATACATGAAAGAAATGTTATGTGAGCTAAACATAAAAAATTATACCTACCCATGTTACCATAATCTAATAGAAAATAAATCTTTTGAAATTCAAGTGCAAACATTATTTGAAAAATATTCTGAAGTTGATTTAGTAATATCAACCAGATATCATGGAATAGTTTCAGCTCTGATGACAGGTGTACCAGTAGTAGCCATAAACTTGAATAAATATTATGTACAAAAAAATTATACTTTCTATAATGAAATTGGATTGGATAGTAAGTTGTTTCAGAATAACCTTGAAGACGGCGCTTTAGAGAATTTTGCAAACAAGATAAAATATATTATCATCAATAAATCAATATTTACAAAAAAAATAAATATAGGCATAAATAAACTTAAAAAAATGCAAAATGATTTTTATGCTAAATTAAAGTAATATGAAATTGGAAAAAATGGAGTTAACAAAGGATGGCGAGAAATACAAAATTAATTATTTATACAAAGATTATTCAGGTTGTAAAAAAAATCTGTGGTTCACAACAACTCAAATACAAGGTGATATAGTCCTTTTGGCAAATGCATTTGTACTTGGGTTGTTACTCATATCGATGAAAAATAATGTTGATATTGACTGTGGCGATACACCGATCTCAGTTGGGTTACACTCTAACCTTGAAAATATACAAAAAAAACTGATTTGGTTGTTTCCTGAGTTAAAGCTGTCTTTTATAAAAATTACTGCTAGTCTTAAAAATAATAACGCTACATTTCCTATTGCAAAAGCAATGTTTTTTACTGGCGGAGTCGATTCATTTTATACACTCACGAATGTTAAAGATATAACGAACTTGATCTATGTATTAGGGTTAGATATAAAGACTACAGACAATAACCTAAAGGCTCAAATATTACCTAAAATCAAAGAAATAGCTTCAAGGTCACAAGTAAAGCTTAATGTTGTGGAAACTAACCTTAGAGAGCTAACGGAGCAAGAATTTTACTGGGAGTATATGTATGGTTTAGCGCTTGGGAGTGTAGCAAACTTGTTCAAAAGTTACAGTAAAGTTTATATTTCTTCAAGTCTTGATCTGGTAAACCAGACTTCGGATGGATCACACTCAGAATTAGATTATTTTTATTCTAATGAAGTAACAATGGTAGAAAATTATGGAATTGATAAAAACAGAATGGAAAAAATACAATCTATCATGAATAAAAATCTAATTGCTGGAAACTATCTAAGGGTTTGCTGGAAAAATGTTAATAATACTTACAACTGTGGTGTTTGTGAAAAATGCGTAAGAACAAAGATGGAATTGGATGCGTTTGGGTTTTTAGATAAAGTAGAAACTTTTCCAAATAAAAAAATCTTGCCTTACTTAAAGTTGATAAAAATACGGTCACAAGTTATCGCTCATTACTATATTGAAATTGAAAAGAATTTGAAAGGAAAGGTTACAGAGTATAGTGATGAATTAAAAGTAAAAATCAAAGAATTTACTAACTCAAAAACTGAAACAAAAACAGTGGTTAATGTTTTCCCTGGTAAGAAAAAAAATGTGTTATTTATAGATTTTAATGGTGTAATTTCTTACAATCCTTTTTGGATAACTATTAAAAATTCTGAGCATAAATTTAATAAATATTTTAATGACATAGAGGAGTTAATTTTTAAAAAAAATAAAGATCTTGTTTTGAATTGGATGTTGGGAAAATTGACTACTGAAGAAATTCATAAACGATTGGGAGTAGAATTAAATATTCCCGATAATGAGATAGCTGAATTACAAGAAATTTTTATTGATGAATGTAAAAATATAGATTTGTCAGAAAAGATATTAAATAAATTATCTGAACTTAAGCAATTTTATCATCTAGTTCTTGTAACAGACAACATGGACACCTTCAGTAGATTTACTGTACCAAACAATAAACAGCTTACTGAAATATTTGATGAAATACATGATTCATATATTAGAGGAAAATTTAAGAAAACTGATGATGGTGAATTATTCAAAAGAGTGTGTGCCAATTACAATGTACCAGTTGAGTACGGAACATTGATTGATGATTCAAAAAATAATTGTGCCTGCTTTTCCAAATTGGGAGGTAGAATTTATACACCAAAAAGTGAGGAAGGAGTTTTGAATGCTTTAAATATAATTTATATTGAAGCTAAAAATAAATGGGAGTGGCAATACTAGACATAGGAAAGGGCTGTAAGTAAAACTTGACCCTCAGTCATATTTGTAGTATCAATTAATATAAAACCAAGCTTTGCATAATACTCACGAATAAAATCATTAAAATTTCTATTATAAAAAATTTCTCTGTAGAGATGTTTTGTTGGTGCCAGCCTTCTTTCAAGTTCTTGTTGTCCTACGTATAAATAAATTGCAACATCGGGAGTTATTTTTGCGGTTCTTTTCCAAATTTCTTCCATTTCTCCAAAATAATTTGTTTTATAAAGTTTATCTGCTGTATAATTTACAGCCAAACAACTGTGATGGATTCTATCAACTACTACAATGTCCTTAATTATTTTTTCTAAATCTTCTAGTCTTTCTTGTTCTATGCTTGCAAAAAATTCTGTAACTTTTTTAGCAACTTCTAAATCTCGGGGTGGAAAAATTGGAAACTGCCTACCATTTAGGTATTTTCCGTATTCCCAAACAACTCCAGCGTTTAGGGTTTTCTCAATACCTCCCGCAAGTGTGGTTTTACCAGCCTTTATAGTACCTTCAAGCGCTATTATTTTTTTATTTTTTGGTGCTTGTTCATTCATATATTCGCTTATAAATATACCATAAATTTTGTATAATATTTGGGTATCCTCCCCCTTACCTTTAAATACGAATATTAAGGTATTATGTATTTATGATTAAA
>ERZ1292640.3950-Hain-H43-02um-R1-3950-length-11417-cov-6_pt1 | contig 11417 bp, 12 predicted proteins | sample MGYA00564404_ERZ1292640 | MGnify/ENA primary metagenome ERZ1292640 (study PRJEB36523, sample SAMEA6512636) | groundwater metagenome | collected 2019-01-08 | study: AquaDiva: Metagenomics assemblies of 32 groundwater samples | reverse complement strand
ATCCGGGCGCCGCGCTCCGGACTATCGTTGCCGTATTTCGGAATCGGGGCACTAAGGCGGCGCCGCATCACTGTATGCAAAGGAAAGGCGAAAGTCAATTCCCGTGGTACGATAGCCGCCGGTGCTGTCACTTTCCGGTCGCTGAGCAGTCTAACCCGGTAATGGATGGGTGGACGTGATGTCGAGTCGCACCGGTGAGCTGGCCGGAAATGGCGTACAACCCGAGTGGACGCTGACGGTCGTGTCGATGACCCGAGACGGCGATGCCAACCCGGTAGGGCTAGCGGAGCTCGACGATCGTTCCCTGGTGCAGGCCTGCCTTGGCGGCAGAACCGAGGCGTTCGATCTGATTGTCGAACGCCACCGCCGTCACGTCTACCAGTTGTGCCGCCGGTTTGTGAACCGGCACGAGGACGCCGCAGACCTGTCGCAGGACGTATTCCTGCGTGCCTACCGTGGCTTGCGCCGGTTCCGCGCAGATGCGTCGCTCTCGACCTGGCTGTACCGCATTGGCGTAAACGTGTGCCTGAACAAGGTGTCGGCGCGCGTACCGCCTCAGACATCCCTTGATGATGCGCCGCCGCTCATGGCGGCTTTCGACGATCCGGCCGGCGGATTGGTTCGCGCCGAACGTGCCACGAAGGTGCGCGCCGCCATCGGACGCCTGCCGCGCAAGCAGCGGGCGACGCTGATTCTGCGGATGTATCACGACCTGTCGCACCAGGAGATCGCCACCGTGCTAGGGACATCAGTCGGTGCCGCAAAAGCGAATCTGTTCCACGCGTTGGGCAACGTGAAGAAACTGCTGGCGGACCAGGCGTTGGGGTAAGCGTCATGGCACACCTGTCCCCCGCAGCGTTGATTGATCTGGCCGAAGGGCGCGCGACCGCTGCCCAACGCCGGCATGCCGACGCGTGTGCGGCGTGCCGGGCCAGCGCGGCTGAGCTGAACGAGTTGATGTCGCTGGCTGCGACAGACCGCACGCCCGACCCATCGCCGTTGTTCTGGGACCATCTGTCGGCCCGTGTTCGGGACGCTGTCCATCAGGAACCTCAACCGAAACCGTGGTGGCACCTGCCGGTGTGGCGTTGGGCGCCGGTTCCGATTGCGGCCATCGTCGTGGTGACCGCCGGCATCGGGTTGTTGAACCGGAGCAACGGCGCGCGGCCAACCGATGGGTTGACGCTGACGCCGGCGACGATGTCGGCGGGGCTGGCGGATTCCGAGGGCCTGCTGGCCGAGGAACCTGTTGAGGATGGAGCCTGGTGGCTGATGTCGCAGTTGGCGACCGATGTGGCGTTCGATGACGTGACGGCACCGCAGCTGGCGCCGTCGCCGGGTTCTGCCGATCGCGCAGCCGATCAGTTGTCCGACGTCGATCGCGCCGAACTGGCTCGTTTGATCAAAGAGGAAATCGCACGACCACCGCTGTAGCAGATTAGACGCAATGCCGTTCAGCTAGCACCCTGCCGTCATTCCGGGGCCGCCGAGCGGAACCCGGAATCCAGTCAGGGTGACCACACTGGACCCCGGTTTTCACCGGGGTGACGATACGTGAACAGTATTGAGATTAGACGGCGGCTGCAGAGAGGGCATACGCACATGAGTGGGCATTTGCGGAGAGGTTCGATGATCGGGCGGCGGTTGTGGCCCGTGCTGGCGCTGCTCGTGTTAGCCACCGCGGCGCCGGCGCTCGCCGGCCAACAGCCGCCTTTGCCGCGCCCGGCACCGCCAGGGCAGATCGACCCGCTTCCGCCCGGGGAGGTTCAGCGGCTCTTTGACGCCTACTTCGTGGTGCAGGCACAGAGCGCACTGCAGCTCGACGATGCGCAGTTCGTCCAGTTGCTGCCCCGGCTGCAAGCGCTGCAGCAAACGCGACGCCGCAGCGATCAGGCCCGCCATCAGCTGATCGCCGAGATGGCCCGCATGACGGCGCCTGGCCTGACGATCGACGAGAACGCTCTCAAGGAGAAACTCCGGGCGCTGCAGGAGTTGGATGGACGCGCGGCGGCTGAGTTGCGGCGCGCCTACGACACGATTGACCAGGTGCTCGACGTGAGGCGGCAGGCGCGCTTCCGCGTGTTCGAGCAACAGATCGAGCGCCGGAAGTTCGATTTGTTGCTGCGCGCGCGCGGGGCCGCGGCCGGTCGCATCAGGTAGTCCATCCTCGCTCGGCCCGTGCTAGACTCGGCGTGTCCGCCTATTCTGAGTCGCACGCATGCCGTCTTCGACAGCACTCCGCATTCTCGCAGCGGTTGTTTGCGCCCCGGCGCTGGTCGCGGTGGCCTTGCCTGGCGCCCAACGCGAACCGCAGACCGCGTTCTCCATGGTCGACGCCGACCAGTTCGAACGTAAGCTGCTGACGATTGTTCAGAACGGGACGCTGCCATCAGTCCCCGCCTCCCGTTCTCGCGCGTCGCAGCGCACGGCCGTGACGGAAGCCGAACTCAATGCGTATCTTCGTCTGAAAGCGCAGGCCCAGATTCCCGCGGGGGTCGTGGCCCCCTACGTGTGGGCGCAGTCCAGTGGCCGGCTGTCTGGTGCGGCCACCGTGGACCTGGATGTTGTCCGTGACTCGCAGACCCGGGGGTGGCTCGACCCGATTCGCTACCTGCGGGGGCGCTTGCTCGTGCGTGCGACCGGCGTATTGAGCACATCAGAAGGCGTCGGCCGATTCGAGCTGGAATCGGCCACCGTCGGCGGACTGCCCGTGCCGAGGTCGGTTCTGCGCGAGCTGGTCAGCTACTACTCGAGAACCGCCGCGAATCCGGCCGGTGTCGACATGGACGCGCCCTTCGCCCTGCCTGCGGCGATCCGCCAGATCAACGTGCTGCCTGGTCGGGCCGTTATCATCCAGTGACGTTGGACGACTCGTTGACGACGGTAAAGGGCATCGGACCTCGCCGAGCCGCCGACCTCGAACGTGTCGGGCTGCGGACGGTCGGCGATCTCATCAGTCGTTTCCCGCTTCGCTACGAGGATCGGGCCAGGTTCCGCGACATCGCGGGCATCCGGCCCGGCGAGACGGTGACCATCGCTGGAACCGTCGCCTCGTCGGCGACGCGTCTGACCAGGCGGCCGGGTTTCAAAATCTTCGATGCCCTCATTCGCGACGCCACTGGCGCCATCCGTGCGGTCTGGCTGAATCAGCCGTTCATGGCTCGCGTGATGCAGCAGGGGTCGCGCGTAGTCCTCTACGGCCAGGTCGACGAGCGCGCACCGGCCGGTCTGCAGATGACGGGGCCGCAGTACGAACTGGCGGGAGACGGTGAGAACGATTCAATCCACACGGGTCGGATCGTGCCGATCTACGAGAAAGCCGGTGCGGTGACCGGGCGTATCCAGCGCCGTCTGATGGCTGAGGTGATCCGGCAACTGCCAGAGAGCCGTCAGGAACTGCTGCCCCAGTGGCTGGAACTCGAGCTGGAGCTTCCGCGATGGCGCGTGGCGGTCGCCGAGGCGCACTTTCCGCCGCCGGACTCGAACCTCGAACAGCTGAACGCCTTTCGCAGCCCCGCGCAGCTCAGACTGATCGTCGAGGAGTTCTTCTGTTTTCAGCTCGGGCTGCTGCTGCGGCGTCGCGAGGCCGACGCCGAACAGAAGCCATCGATAGCCGTGGTCGACGACCGCGTTCGCGAGGCGATCGGCAGGGTGGTGCCGTTCCGGCTGACGGCGGGACAGGAACAGGCGTTCAACGACATCGCGAACGACCTTGTTCGCCCCCAGGCCATGCACCGGCTGCTGCAGGGAGACGTCGGCGCGGGGAAGACCATCGTGGCGTTGATGGCGGCGGTGATCGCCATGGAGAACGGTCTTCAGGCCGCACTGATGGCGCCAACCGAGGTGTTGGCCGAGCAGCACTTCCTGACCATTCGGCGGATGTTCGAGACGGCGCCGTACCGGGTAGTCCTGCTCACCGGCTCCACGGCCGCCGCCGAGCGACGTCGGACCCTTGAGGCGCTGGCCAGCGGCCACGCTCAACTGGTAGTCGGTACGCACGCGCTGGTGCAGCAAGCGGTCGCGTTTCACCGGCTCGGGCTCGTGGTGATTGATGAGCAGCACCGGTTCGGTGTGATGCAGCGCGCCGTTCTGCGTGAGAAGGGGTGGCGACCCGATGTGCTGGTGATGACGGCCACGCCAATCCCCCGCACGCTGGCGCTGTCGGCCTACGGAGACCTGGACGTGTCCACCATCAGGGAACTGCCGCCGGGCCGGACGCCGGTCAGGACGGTGGCCCGCCCGCAGTCGGCTCGCGACGAGGTGTATGCCTTCGCGCGCCGCCAGCTCGACGCCGGCCGCCAAATCTACATCGTGTATCCATTGGTCGAGGAATCGGCGAAAGTCGATGTGCGGGCGGCCACCGAGGCGGCCGATCACCTTGCGGCCGACGTGTTTCCGGAGTATCGCGTGGGTCTGCTGCACGGCCGCCTCAGCTCCGAGGAGAAAGACCATGTGATGCGCGCCGTGGCGTCAGGAGACATCCAGGTGTTGGTCTCCACGACCGTGATCGAGGTCGGGATCGATGTGGCCAACGCCACGCTGATGATCGTGGAGCATGCCGAACGATTCGGGCTCTCGCAGCTGCACCAACTGCGCGGGCGCGTGGGCCGTGGTCCGCACCCATCGTACTGCGCACTCTTGTTCCAGGCGCCGCTGACGGGACAGGGCCGGGAGCGGTTGGACGCTCTGATCGAGACCAGCGATGGATTCGTGATTGCCGAGCGAGACCTGGCGTTGCGCGGACCGGGAGACTGCTTTGGCACGCGCCAATCGGGAGCCCCCACGTTGCGTGCCGGTGATCTGATGCGAGACCATGAGCTGATGGAACAAGCCCGCCGGTACGCCGCACTCGCGTTGAACAAAGACGGGGGCACGGGCCTGATAGAAGAGGTCCGGCGAAGCTGGGGCCACCGATTCGGCCTGGCCGGGGTCGGCTAGAATCAGCCCCTCCGGGTCTTGAGACGAGGTGGATGTGCGCGTGATCGCGGGACGGTACAAAGGACGGCGGCTGCAATCTCCGGCATGGCCGGGGCTGCGTCCGACATCGGACCGTTTGAAGGAGACGCTGTTCAATATCTTGACGCCGCACCTTCAGGGCGCCCAAGTGCTCGACGGGTATGCAGGCACCGGTGCGATCGGGATCGAGGCCATGAGCCGCGGCGCCGCCAGCGTCGTCTTCGTGGAACGCGACCCGCGCGCGGCGACGCTGGTCGAGGCCAATCTGGCGCACTGTGGCATTACGAATGGCTGTGTTATGATGCGCGGCGATTTCGAGGGAGCCCTGCGCCGGCTGCCCGCACATCAGCGCTTCGATCTTGTTCTGCTGGATCCCCCTTACGATGAAGCGGCGCTGGACGGTCAGCTGGGGATCGCGGTAGAGCGACTGGCCCCGGGCGGACTGTTGGTGGTCGAGCACGCCACACGCCGCCGTGCACCGGATCGGGTCGGGGCCCTCTGTTGCGTGCGCCGCGTCAAGTCTGGCGCGAGCACGCTGTCGTTGTACCGGCTGGCAGCCGGCGTCAGCGACGAGGAGACGCGGCTCGGCGCGACGGCGAATCAACCGGATGGCCTGGAGGAGTCATGAGTACGAACCGCGAGCGTGTGGCGGTGTTTCCCGGATCGTTCGACCCGCTGACCAACGGCCACGTCGACATCATCCTGCGTGGCGCGCGCCTGTTTGATCGGATTGTCGTGGCGATCTTGCGCAATGCCGAGAAGTCACCGCTGTTCACGCCCGAGGAACGTGTGGACACGGTGCGCGACGTGTTTCAGGACAACCCCAACGTCGAGGTCGAGTCGTTCGAGGGGCTGCTGGTGGACTACGCCGGCCAGAAGCAGGCATCGGTCATCGTGCGCGGCTTGCGGGCGGTGTCCGACTTCGAATTCGAGCTCCAGATGGCGCTGATGAACCGCCGACTCGGCCCGGCAATCGAGACCGTGTTCATGATGCCGGCCGAGCAGTATACCTACGTCAGCTCCCGGCTGATCAAGGAAGTCTTTGCCCTCGGTGGTCCGATCACGGGCCTGGTGCCGGAGGTGGTCGAGGTTCGCTTGCGGGAAAAACGGGCGCAGAACAGGGTATAATCAGCGCGATTGTCCCCCGGGCTGGTGCGGCCCGTTCCCACCGGAACAGCATTCAGTAGGAGCCTTCCATGAGCGTCAGTGAGCTGGCTAGATCTATCATCGAGTCGCCGACGCTGCGGCTCAACGAGGAGGCCCGGCTCCTGCGCGAGCGCGGCGAGCCGGTCATCCACCTGGGCATTGGCGAACCGAAAAACAAGACCCCGATCACCGCGATCTTGAGTTCGGCGGCCAAGTTGAGCCAGGGCGACGTGAAGTACTGCCCGACCGACGGCACCCCGTCGTTGAAGAAAGCCATTATCCGGTACACCGAAGAGCGCTACGACAAGGTGATCGCGCCCGAAAACGTGATTGTGTCGGCTGGCGCCAAGCAGGCGATTTTCAATCTGCTCTATTGCATCGTCAATCCCCAGGATGAGGTGGTGATCCTGGCACCGTACTGGGTGAGTTACCCCGAGATGGTGAAGATGGTGTACGGGGTGCCGGTGATTGTGACACCCGAGGATGGCAGCTTTCACCCGCGGATGGGCGAGATCGAGCGGGCGGTGGGCTCCAACACGAAGGCGATCATCGTCAACAGCCCGAACAACCCGAGCGGCCTGGTGTTCCGCGAGGAGTTTATCGCCCAGATCGTGGACTTCTGCGAACGCAAGAAGATCTACCTGATCATGGACGACATCTACCACCAGCTCGTGTTCGACGGGAACCGGGCGGCTCCGGCGTACCAGTTCACGACCCGAGACCTCGAGGATTCGCGGGTGATTGTGGTCAATGGCATCGCCAAACTCTACGGCATGACCGGCTTCCGCATCGGCTGGTCGGTGGCGCCGCGGAAACTGGTCGAGGTGATGACCAACGTGCAGGCGCAGACGACGTCGTGTTCGTCGCCGGTCATGCAGGCCGGGGCCGAAGGCGCGCTGCTGGGCCTGCAGAGCGTGGTGGAAGGGCTGCGGCTGTCGATTCAGAACAATCGCGACGTGATCATGCGCGAGTTGTCGTCGTTCACCGGCGTCAAGACCCACAAGCCGGAAGGCACGTTCTACTGCCTGCCTGATTTCCGGGCGTACAACCAGAATTCGGTCGAGCTTTCGCGATTCCTCCTGAAGCGCGCGCTGGTGGTGACGGTGCCCGGACGCGAGTTCGGCATGGAAGGGCACCTGCGCCTGAGCTTCTCGGGCACGGTGAAGGACGTGACGGAAGGGATCGCCCGCATCAAGTGGGCACTGGATCCGAATTCGCCGAATGACATCTACATCGGCGACAGGAAGCTCATCAGGGACTGGCTATGATCAACCTGCTCGACATCAAGACGCCGACCCAGGCGCAGGCTGGTGCGCTGAAGAGCGATTACGGGTTGGACAACCACGGCCTGCTGAACCTTGGCGGCGTGTATTGGAACCTGCCGGTGGAGGCGTTGTACGAAGAAATCGTCTTTCGCCGCGAGGGCAGCATTACGCGGGACGGCCCGGTGGTGATGAACACGGGCCAGCACACCGCGCGTTCGGCCAACGACAAGTTCGTCGTCCGCGAACCCTCGACCGAGGCGCAGGTGTGGTGGGGCCAGTACAACCGGCCGTTCGCCCCCGACAAGTTCAATGAGCTGTTCGGTCGCCTCCAGGGCTTTCTGCAGGGCCGTGACGTCTTCGTGCAGGACTGCTACGTGGGCGCCGATCCGGACTATCGCATGCCCGTGCGTATCGTCACGGAGCAGGCTTGGCACAGCCTGTTCGCCCGCAACATGTTCATCCTGCCGAAGACCAATGAGGAGTACCGGCGCCACGTGCCGGACTTCACGGTGATCTGCTGTCCGGCCTTCAAGGGCATCCAGTCGATCGACGGCACCGGATCGAACACCTTTATCGTGCTGAATTTCGCACAACGCCTCTGCCTCATCGGCAATACCGCGTACGCGGGAGAGATCAAGAAGGCGATCTTTACCGTGATGAACTACATGATGCCGCTGCAGGGCGTGTTCCCCATGCATGCGTCCGCCAACGTGGGCGCGTCGGGCGATTCGGCGATCTTCTTCGGCTTGTCGGGAACCGGCAAGACGACGCTGTCAGCCGACCCTACGCGCGGGCTGATCGGCGATGACGAGCATGGCTGGAGCGACAATGGCGTGTTCAACTTCGAGGGCGGCTGCTACGCCAAGGTGATCCAGTTGTCGGCGTCGGCCGAGCCGCAGATCTACGCGGCGACTCACCGGTTCGGGACCATCCTCGAGAATGTCGTGTTCGATCCCATCACCCGGTTGATCGATCTCGACGATCCGGTGCTTACGGAAAATACACGGGCGTCCTATCCGCTCGAGTTCATCGGCAACGCGCTGCCCGAGAAGCGGGGCGGGCATCCGAAGAACATCATCTTCCTGACCTGTGACGCGTCCGGCGTGATGCCGCCCATCGCGAAACTCTCGGTCGATCAGGCCCGGTACCAGTTCATCTCGGGCTACACGTCAAAGATCGCGGGCACAGAAGTCGGGCTGGGCAAGGAACCGGAAATTACGTTCAGCACGTGTTTTGGTGCGCCGTTCATGGTGCACCAGCCGGATTTCTACGCGCGGCTGCTCAGGGAAAAGGTGCTGCGCTACGGCGTCACCTGCTGGCTGGTCAACACCGGATGGGTGGGCGGCCCCTATGGTGTCGGCAAGCGGATCAGCATTCGCTACACCAGGGCGATGCTCAACGCGGCGCTCGACGGCAGACTGATGAACGTGGAGTTCACCGTCGACCCGGTGTTCGGGTTCCAGGTGCCGAAGACCTGCCCGGAGGTGCCAGATCGGGTGCTGGACCCGGCCAGTTCGTGGCCCAGTCGTGAGATCTACGACCAACGGTACCGCCAGTTGGCGGCCCGTTTTGTCGACAATTTCAAGAAGTTCGACACGGCGGAAAGCCGCGAGGTGGAACAGGCTGGGCCCAGGCTGTGAGGCGGGAAAGACATCAGAAGACAGAAAACAGCAGTCAGAAGACCGTAGTCTCAAGACAGTAGAGCAGCGCGGCTCGGGGATACGATCGAGATATGGCTAGAGTCGTCGCCATCATCGGCGCGTCGGCAGATCGGAACAAGTTCAGCAACAAGGCGGTTCGCGCGTTTGCCCGGCAGGGCTACACCGTGGTGCCGATTCATCCTAAGGAGACGGAGGTGGAAGGCTGGAAAGCCTACCCCTCGGTGCTGGATGTACCCGGGCCGATTGACGTGGCCAGCATCTACCTGCCTCCCGCCATCGGCGAACGTGTGATTGAGGAGGTGGCCCGCAAGGGAATCGTTGAAGTCTGGATCAATCCTGGCGCCGAGAGCGACGCGTTGGTCGCCCGAGCGAGGGAGCTGAAACTGCACGCCATTGTTGCCTGCAGCATCCTGGGTGTTGGCGAGAGCCCCTCAGCGTTGTAATGTCGGGCGGTCGTCCGGCCGCCGCGGCCGGCGCGTATTGACACGATCCAACGGGTCGACCTATAATACACACACCCATTATACCCCCGTTATCGTGTGGCTGCGGGGGCCTTCCACCCCGCATTCGTCAGTCGCCCGTTTCGACCACCCGTTCTGACCACTCGAGCTGATTCCATGCCAAACAACCACAGGCGCCAAGCTTCGTCCCCGCGCGCGACCAACATCCCGGCCGATCCCGAATTGCCCGCGGCCGATCCCGCTACCGAAGAACCCACCAAGCCGTCGGTTGGCAACGGCAGCCAGAAGCGGTCTGCAGACGGGCTCAACATCGGCGAACTGAAGGACATGAGCATCCAGAAGCTCACGCAGATCGCGAAGGATCTGAACGTGGCCGGCGCCACCGGCATGCGGAAGCAGGAGCTCATCTTCCAAATCCTGAAGGCGCAGACCGAACAGAGCGGCTTCATCTTCTCGGAAGGCGTCCTGGAAGTGCTGCCGGACGGCTTTGGTTTCCTCCGCGCGCCGGACTACAACTATCTCCCTGGTCCCGACGACATCTACGTGTCGCCGTCTCAGATCCGGAAGTTCGATCTGCAGACGGGTGACACCGTCTCTGGTCAGATCAGGCCGCCCAAGGAAGGGGAGCGCTACTTCGCGCTGATCAAGGTCGAAGCGGTCAACTTCGAGCCGCCGGATCAGGCGCGTGACAAGCTGTTCTTCGAGAACCTGACACCACTCTACCCGCAGGAAGGGTTCCGCCTCGAGACGGTCGGCGACAACCTGTCGCCCCGCGTGATGGATCTGATGGTCCCGATCGGCAAGGGGCAGCGCGGCCTGATTGTGGCGCCGCCCCGCACGGGCAAGACGATGCTGCTGCAGAGCATTGCGCAGTCGGTCGCCCAGAACCATCCCGAGGTCTATCTGATTGTGCTGCTCATCGACGAGCGGCCCGAGGAAGTCACCGACATGCAGCGGTCGGTGCAGGGCGAGGTGATTTCCTCCACCTTCGACGAGCCGGCCCAGCGTCACGTGCAGGTAGCCGAGATGGTGATCGAGAAGGCGAAGCGCCTGGTGGAGCACAAGAAGGACGTCCTGATTCTGCTCGATTCGATCACGCGGCTGGCCCGCGCCTACAACACCGTGATTCCGCCGTCGGGCAAGGTCTTGTCGGGAGGCCTCGATTCCAACGCCCTCCAGAAGCCGAAGCGCTTTTTCGGGGCCGCTCGCAACATCGAAGAAGGCGGGTCGTTGACGATTATTGCTACCGCCCTCATCGACACGGGTTCCCGAATGGACGACGTGATCTTCGAGGAGTTCAAGGGCACGGGCAACATGGAGATTCACCTGGACCGGAAACTCGTCGACAAACGCGTGTTCCCGGCCATCGACATCCAGAAGAGCGGCACGCGCAAGGAAGAACTGCTGATTCCGCGTGACGACCTCAACCGGATCTGGGTGCTGCGCAAGGTGCTGAACCCGCTGTCTCCGGTCGAAGCCATGGAGCTGCTGCTCGACAAGATGGGCAAGACCAAGTCGAACGCGGAATTCCTGGCATCGATGCAACGGATGGGGTAACCGAGCCATTCTGGGGCCCTGCCGCCTTCCCCCGTCGGGAGTTCGGCAGCATCTCACATTCATCAGAGGAGTGTCGATCGCATGGCGAAGATTATCGTTCGGCCGAACGGTCCGTTCCGAGTCGAGGGAGACGATCTGACCGTGGTGGACTGGAACGGCGTCGAGTACAAGCCGGCCAGCCGCCCATTCTCGTTGTGCCGGTGCGGAGCGTCCACGCGCAAGCCGTTCTGCGACGGGACGCATTCGAAGGTCGGCTTCGCGGCGGCCGAAGAGGCCGTGCCTGGCTCACCCGATCACCCGGCGTAGCTGCGCGCGCGGCGTCTCGCATGACCACCGCCACACCAGGATGTCACTGGTGGATCCGCATGCAC
>ERZ1292640.3949-Hain-H43-02um-R1-3949-length-11417-cov-10_pt1 | contig 11417 bp, 7 predicted proteins | sample MGYA00564404_ERZ1292640 | MGnify/ENA primary metagenome ERZ1292640 (study PRJEB36523, sample SAMEA6512636) | groundwater metagenome | collected 2019-01-08 | study: AquaDiva: Metagenomics assemblies of 32 groundwater samples | reverse complement strand
TCGAGGTGCGCGTGCCGCAGCTCGTGCCGCGGCGTTCGGCCCGCGTCGTGATCTGCGATGGCGGCGAAGGGCTCGCGCAGCGCGCCACCACCATACTCGCGCGGCACGGCTATAGCGCGGTGAGGGTGCTCGCGGGCGGCGTCGATGCGTGGGCGGACCAGGGTTATGAGATTTACAGCGGCGTCAATGTGCCGAGCAAGGCATTCGGCGAATTCGTCGAGCACGCGGAAAACACGCCGCGCATGGCGGCGCAGGAGGTCAAGGCCAGGCTGGATGCCGGCGAAAAAGTGGTGATCCTCGACAGCCGGCCGCTCGCCGAATACCGGAAAATGAGCATTCCGGGCGGCATCGACTGCCCGGGCGCCGAACTCGTCTACCGCGTGCATGATATTGCCCAGGCGCCGGATGCGCTGGTGGTCGTCAACTGCGCCGGCCGCACGCGCAGCATCATCGGCGCGCAATCGTTAATCAACGCCGGCATTCCCAACCGGGTGGTCGCGCTCAAGGACGGCACCATGGGCTGGCACCTCGCCGGATTCGAGCTTGCGCGCGGACAGAATCGGCTCGCGCCCAAACCGACGCAATCAGGCCTCACGCGCGCGCGACAGGCCGCAGCGCGCGTCGCCACGCGCTTCGGCGTTCGCACCATCGATGTCGCAACGGTAGCCAGGTTCGCGCAGGAAATGGAGCGTCGCACGCTCTATCTGTTCGACGTTCGCAGCCCGGAGGAATACGCGGCCGGACATTTGCACAGCACGGTAAACGCTCCCGGTGGCCAATTGGTGCAGGCTACTGATGCGTTCGCAGCGACGCGCAATGCCCGCATCGTGCTGATCGACGATAACGGCGTGCGTGCGACCATGACCGCATCGTGGCTGATTCAGATGGGCTGGAAAGAAGTGTATGTCGTCAAGGACGCCCTCAAATCGGGGCCATTGCTGCAGGGTCTGCCCGAGCCCGAAGTACTCGGACTGGAGCAGGTCAGGTGCGAGTACATCACCGCACAGGACCTCAATCTCGAACTCGATGCCGGGAACGCAACGGTACTGGATTTCGACACCAGCCTGCGCTACCGCGACAGCCACATTCCCGGCGCCTGGTTCGCGATCCGCGCCAACCTCGAACAAAATCTGGAGCAGATCCCTCACGCGAAGCTGCTGGTGCTGGCGTCCCCCGACGGCATCATTGCGCGACTTGCGGCGCCGGAGGCGGCGCGGCTGACACGAATCCCGGTCAAAGTGCTGCGAGGCGGCACCGATTCATGGCGCGCTGCGGGTTTGCCGGTCGAAACCGGCATGACTCATCTTGCCGACTCCACGGATGACGTCAGATACCGGCCCTACGACCGCACCGACAATGTCGAAGAGGCTATGAAGGACTATCTGACCTGGGAAGTGAACCTCGTCAAGCAAATCGAGCGCGACGACGATGTTGACTTCCGCACCTTCGCGCGCGTTTGATCGGGACGGCAGGTTTTTGAAGTTGGGCTGGCTCATGCAGTAACGGCGATGCTGCCGGTAAGGTGACTGGTGAGCCTTTGAGTAATATCGCGCCGCACCTGGTTGAAATCGATCGCCGACACCTCGCGCGGGCGCGCGAGCGGGATGAGCCCGTCGTGCTCGATGCGCCCCGGTCCCGCGGTCATCACCACCACGCGGTCGGAAAGCAGCACTGCCTCCTCGACCGAATGCGTTACGAAAATCACCGTCACCTTGGTGCGCTCCCAGATTTCGAGCAGTTCCTGCTGCAGTTTTTCGCGCGTCAGAGCATCGAGCGCGCCGAACGGCTCGTCCATCAGCAGCACCTCGCAGTCGTTGGCGAGCACGCGCGCGATTGCAACGCGTTGCTTCATGCCGCCTGAGAGCTGGCTGGGGTAATAGTCGGCGAATTTGGTCAAACCCACCATGTCCATGTAGCGCGCGGCGATTCGATCAAGATTCTCTTTCGGCAGTCCATGCTGCCGCGGACCGAAACCGATGTTTTGCCTGACCGTCAGCCACGGAAACAGCGCGTAGTCCTGGAACACCATGCCGCGCTCCGGCCCGGGAGCGGTAATCAGCGTGCCATACATTTCGACCGTGCCCGAGGTCACCGTCTCGAAACCGGCGATGATGCGAAGCAGCGTCGATTTGCCGCAACCCGAGGCGCCGATCAGGCAGACGAATTCGCCTTTCCTGATGGTGAGCGTGATATCCCGCAACGCTTCCACTGTCTGCTCGCCCATACTGAAGCGCTTGCCGACGCCTTTGATCGCGAGTATCGGCTTCGCGGTGTGATGCGATACGAGATCAGGCATGATGCTGGGGGCTCCACGCAAGCAGACGGTTATTGATGGCGACGATGATGCGGTCTGATAAGAATCCAGCGAGACCGATGATGATCATGCCGGAAATCACGAGGTCGGCGCGCGACAGCATGCGGCCGTCCATGATGACGGCGCCGAGGCCCTCCGGCACGCCGGTCATCTCACCCACCACGATCAGGATCCAGGAAAAGCCGTGGCCGAGACGCAGCCCGTTGAATATCGACGGCAGCGATGCGGGCAATACCACCTGGCGGAACAGCGACGAGCCGTTGCAGCCGAGCATGGTTGCCGCCTCGAACAGCTTGCCGTCGACCGAGCGCACGCCGAACGTGGTGTTGAGCACGATCGGATAGAACGCGCCGAGGAACACCAGAAAAATCGCCGCATTCGGTCCCAGCCCGAAAAATATCATCGACAGCGGCAGCCACGCCGTCACCGGCACCGGGCGCAACAGCTGCAGCGTCGGATCCACCAGCTCGCGTATCAGTTTGATGCGGCCGATCAACAGCCCCAGTGGGACGCCGACCGCCGCCGCGAGGAAGAACCCGGCGTAGACGCGTTTGACGGACGCCCAGAAGTGAACGGCTATAGACTTGCTGAACGCATCGTCGTAGATGCCGCCGAAGGCAAAGTCCCACAGCATCACGCCGACTTCCCGCGGCGCCGGGATCAAACGGGTACCGGTCAGCTTGACCGCCGCGTGCCACGCCAAAACGAACACGATGGGCACGACCAGTGTCTTGACCACGTCCGACAGCCTGCTGGCAGCCGGGGTCATGGCTGCAATCTTTCCGCGCTAAGCCCCACGGCTACATTTTCTGTTTGCGCAGCGCCTCGACGAAGCTCGTGTTGATGAAGCGCGAGTAGTCGGGCAGTGCACGGATCTGTTTCATCTCCAGCATCTGTGATCCGTAGTACTTGGCACGCGTCACCCAGTCGGCGTCCGTGTTCCAGGTGAGTTCAACGTTGGGCGCTGCGATTTCTATCGTCGCGCGCGGCTGGCCGAGTTTCTGCGTCGCCATGTCCACGAATGCTGCACGGTTCGCCATCGCATACTCGGTCGCCCGGCGGTGAATCTCGAGGAATACCTTCACCAGTTCCGGTTTATCCTTGATCATGTTCTCGTGCGCGGTCATCACCATGTTGACCGAGCCAGTCGGCGTGCCGTACGGATACTCGACGAGTTTGCCCACGCCCTTGGCGATGCTGATCGACGGCCCCGGCTCGGCGCCGACAAATGCGTCGACGTCGCCGCGCTCGAGCGCGGCCGGCATTTCGCTGAACGCGACGCGCACCGGCTGGATGTCCTTGAGCGACATGCCTTCCTGCTTCAGACGGTCGAGTATCACCACTTCCTGGGTCGAGCCCGGCAGGATCGCGACTTTTTTGCCTCGCAGATCCTTGACCGATTTGATCTCCGACTTCGCGCCGGCGATCACCGCCATGCCGCGGTTGCACTGAGCCCCGATGATGACCACCGGCTCATTCGCAGCACCCCCCAGCGTTGCCGCCGCCAGACCGTAGGTGCCGAAGTCGACCGAGCGCGTCACCACGGCGTTCTTGCCGTCGGTCGGCGTCTCATAAGGTATGACTTCGATCTTGTAGCCGGGCGGGGTGAACTTTTCGTAGAAATACGGCGTGATCGCGTGTATCAGCTTCAACGTGCCGACACGAATCACCTGATCGGCGGACAACGCCGGTGTTGCCCACGAGGCACCAGCAGCAACCGCTCCTGCCAGCAGCGCACCCATCAATTTTCTGCGGCTATTCATCCCTGACTCCCCGTAAGTTTCGCGCCACTCGGACGCATCGTCAGGTTAGCTAGCAATAGCTATGCCATGCGCGAGGCCGCATGTTTAGTGGGTTTGCAGCGAATGGGGTGGAGGAAGCGCACGTTATCGGTGCGCCGCTCCTGTTATGGCACCGCTCTGGTGCAAGCCTTATAGAGCAACGAGTTTGAGCAACTGCGTCGTGAGAGCGCCAGCGGGGTTCGCCAGTTCCTCGAGGATGGTGAAATGGTTGTGATCAGCCAGCCGCACCAATTGACCCGGCAGGCCGGCTTGCGCGCGGGCCGCTGCATACGTTACGGATTGGCGCTGCAGTTCCGCCAGTTCACCACCGCCATAGGCAACAATCAGCGGCCGCGAGCTCGACGGCAGATGCAGCAAGGGGCTAAGGCGGCGCGCCGCGTCGGGATCAAGCCGGAGCTTGTCGTTGACGTAGCACAGGCAGATGGGTTCCAGATCGTAGATGCCGCTGATCGCGAGCCCGCCCTTCACCGCAGGCTCGTCAAGTGACATCGCTGTCAGGTGCGCGCCCGCCGACCAACCGGAGAGGTAAAGCCGGGAGGGATCCCCGCCGAAATCCGCGACCCGCCCCGCCAGCCAGGCGATAGCGGTCCGCACTTCGGACACTATGCCATCGAGCGGCTTATCGGGCGCGAGCGTATAACCGACCAACGCCACGTGAACTCCATGCGCGAGCGGCCCGACTGCGAGAAAGCTGAAAGTCTCTTTTGCGCGCATCTGCCAATAGCCGCCGTGTATGAACACCAGCACGGGTCCGCCTGGATCCGCGGCGAAATAGTCGATGCGATTGCGCTCGGCCGGTCCGTAACGCAGATCGAGATAGTGGTGCTGCACCGCGCGCAGCCGGTCGCTGCGCACCTGAAAGTCGGCGAGCAGTCTGCCGCTGTCGGCCACGGCAGCCGTATTGTCATAAGCGGCATCGAGGGCCGCGCGGTCCATCCCGCGGAATAAGCTCATGGTATTTTTCATTACGCGCACGATTGTCGCGGCGCGAGCCGCGATGGGACCCTAGAAGCAAAGGATACGCCATTCGCCACGTCAGCCGCAAAATGGCATATGCATTGCTTACATGCCACCATCCATGCGATAAATGCTGCCATGCCTGTTCCCTACAACCTAACGCTTTCTTCCTTGCGCCAGCGCCTGCGCGACGGGCAACTGTCACCAATGCAACTCGCACGTGATGTGCTCGCGACCGCCGCCGAGGGTGACCGGCACAAAGCGTGGATCTACAGGCTCCCGGAGCAAGCGGTGCTCGCGCAGGCGCAGCGCCTCGAAGCAAACGCGGCCGCGCGATCGTTACCCCTGTACGGAGTGCCGTTCGCAATCAAAGACAACATCGATGCTGCGGGTTACCCGACCACGGCAGGATGTCCCGCGTTCAGCTACACCGCCGCCACTACGGCCACGGCGGTGCAACGCTTACTGGACGCCGGCGCGATGCTCATCGGCAAGACCAACCTTGACCAGTTCGCGACCGGATTGGTTGGGACGCGCTCGCCCTATGGCGCCTGCGCCAACGCATTTGACCCGCGCTATATTGCGGGAGGATCGAGTTCGGGATCGGCGGTAGCGGTCGCGCTTAATCTGGTGAGCTTTGCCCTGGGAACCGATACCGCGGGCTCCGGCCGGGTGCCGGCGGGATTTAATAACATCATCGGGCTCAAGCCGACCCGCGGAGCTATCAGCACCGCAGGCGTGGTACCGGCGTGCCGTTCGCTCGACTGCGTGTCGATATTCGCATGTACCGCGCTCGACGCATGGAACGTCTATCAGGTCGTATCCGGCTACGACGCAGCCGACCCGTATTCACGCCGTCCGGAATCGTCGTTTCACGCGCCGACAGCACAGTTCCGCTGCGGTGTGCCAGCCGCTTCACAGCTCGATTTCTGCGGCGATGCGGAGGCGGCGCGCATGTTCTCACAAAGCCTCTCGCTGATCGAGCGCGCCGGCGGGAGCCTTATTGAAATCGACTACGCGCCGTTTCGCGAAGCGGCTGCCCTCCTCTACCAAGGGCCATGGGTAGCCGAGCGGCTTGCCGCAATCAGGGAATTCTTCAGCGCGCACCAAAACGAAATGCATCCGGTGACGCGCGCAATCATCGGCAGCGGCGCCAATTATTCTGCGGTGCAGGCATACGAGGCGGCCTATCGTCTGCAGGAACTGAAACGGCAGGCACTACTGGAAATGAACAAGACCGACGTGCTGGCGGTGCCGACCGTGCCGACGATATATACCATCGAGCAAGTCGAGGCCGATCCGGTCGGGCTCAATTCGAATCTTGGGCTGTACACCAACTTTGCCAATCTGCTGGATCTCGCGGCGATCGCCGTGCCGTCCGGCATGCGCGCCGACGGTCTGCCGGCCGGTATCACGCTGCTCGCGCCCGCGTTCAGCGAACCGCTGCTGTGCGGTCTCGGCGCAAGGCTGCATCGCCTGAGCGGCGTGACACTCGGCGCCACTCCGTTCACTCTTCCTGAATCCACCAGCAAATCCCTCGATGCCGCGGAAGATGCTTATGTCACCGTCGCCGTAGTCGGCGCGCACCTGTCGGGCATGCCGCTCAATCATCAGCTCACCGATCGCGGTGCGCAGCTGTCCGGTTCAACACGCACCGCACCGCACTATCGCCTGTATTTGCTGCTCGATACCACGCCGCCCAAGCCGGGACTTCTGCGCTGTGCCGACGAATCCGGCTGCGCGATAGAAGTGGAGTTATGGCGCATGCCGGTCGAGCACTTCGGTTCATTTGTCGCGCAAATTCCTGCCCCGCTTGCAATCGGCACACTCATCCTAGAGGACCAACGTACCGCGCAAGGTTTCCTGTGCGAAAGCCACGCCGTAACCCATGCGCGCGATATTTCCGGGTTCGGCAGCTGGCGCAACTTCATCGCAAGCCAGCAGCACTAGCGAACGCGAATTGGCCAAGCCCGGTCCTTGCGTGTAGGCTGCTGCCATGGGCACACCCGTTACCCTCGCGCCCGGTACCGGCGATGAATTCGCGCAGCGCCTGCGCGCCGACCGCCGCCTGCTCGGACGCCTGCTGGGCGAGGTAATCCGCGGGCAGACCGGTCGCGGCACGCTGGAGAAAATCGAGTACATCCGCCGTGCGGCGGTCAATTTCAGGCGCGGCGAGGCGCACGGCCAGAGCGACACGCAGATAGCGGCTGCCAGTGCCGCGCTGGAAATAACGCTCGACGGACTTTCCATCGACGATACGCTGCACGTCGTGCGCGCATTCAGCTACTTCCTGCACCTGGTCAACATCGCCGAAGACAGGCCTCCGCCGGAACCCGGCGAACGCGCAAGCGCAACTGCGCGCGAAGACAGTCTCGCCGCCGCGCTGCTGCGCGCCCAAGCGGCCGGCCTCGACGGCAAGCAACTGATCGAATGGTTTGCTACCGCGGTGGTATCGCCGGTGCTGACCGCGCACCCCACCGAAGTGCAGCGCCAGAGCATACTCGCGTGCGAACGCGAAATCGCGCGCCTGCTCGCATTGCCTGCGCATGCGCACGACGCCGCTCGCGAACACGCCCTGCACCGCGAAGTGCTGCGCCTGTGGCTCACCGCAATGCTGCGGCTGACACGGCTCACTGTCGCTGACGAAATCGAGAACGGCCTCGCCTACTTTCGCATGACCTTTCTCGAGCAGATACCGCGTCTCTATGCGGACCTTGAAGCCTCGCTTGCGACCATCTTCGGATTGCCTCACGAGCCGTGGCTGGCGCCCTTCCTGCGTGTGGGAAGCTGGATCGGCGGCGACCGCGACGGCAATCCCAATGTCAACGCCGGCGTGCTGGAACACGCACTGGACTCGCAGTCACGCCTCGCCTTCGAACACTATCTCGTCGAAGTGCGCCTGCTCAGTAACGAGTTATCGCTGGCGGCGCGGCTTTCACCCATGCCGCGGGAGTTGCTCGAGTTCGCGGCCGCATCGGGCGATAGCTCGGCCCACCGCAAGGATGAGCCCTACCGGCAGGCTTTGTTTGCCATACACGCCCGGCTGGCCGCAACTGCTGCACACCTTGTGCAACTGCAACCTTCGCGCGTATCCGAATCCGCGGCGACCCCGTACGTGGGACCGGACGAATTCGCGTCGGACCTGGATCTCGTCGCGCGCGCGCTGACGGCACAGGGCGCGGGACTGCTGGCGGAAGGACGCCTGAAGAGTCTGCGCCGCGCGGTCAGCATCTTCGGCTTTCACCTCGCGGCGATCGATCTGCGCCAGAGCTCCGACGAACACGAGGCCGCCGTCGCGGAATTGCTCGCGAAAGCCGGCGTCGTGGGGGACTACCGCTCGCTGGACGAGCACGCGCGGGTGGAGTTGCTGGCAGGCGAGCTTGCCGGCTGCCGGCCGCTGCGCTCGCCGCATCTCGCATATTCCGCGCGCACCGAATCCGAGCTGGCAATCCTCACCGTGGTTGCCAGGGCCCACCGCAAATTCGGCCGCGAAGCGGTGCAGCACTACATCATTTCGCATTGCGAAGCGGTGTCCGATCTGCTCGAAGTCGGCATCCTGCTCAAGGAAGTCGGGCTGCTGCGACCGGGTCCCCAATTGGCCATCGATCTCGACATCGTTCCTTTGTTTGAAACTATCGTGGATCTCGACGCGTGCGCGGACATCGTCGCGCAGGCATTCAGGCTGCCGCTCTACCGGGCGCTGGTCGCCGCGCGCGGCAACTGCATGGAAATCATGCTGGGATATTCCGACAGCAACAAGGACGGCGGATATCTGACCTCCAACTGGTCTCTCTACAAGGCCGCGACGAAACTCGTTGCAGTCGTGTGCCGCGCGCAGGGTGTCAGGCTGCGGCTGTTTCACGGCCGCGGCGGTTCCGTGGGACGCGGCGGCGGACCGAGTTACAACGCGATCCTCGCGCAGCCGCCGGACAGCGTCGGCGGCATGCTGCGACTGACCGAACAGGGCGAAGTGATCGCCGGCAAATACGCCGATCCGGAACGCGGCCGCCTCAATCTGGAAACGCTCGCGGCGGCAACATTTGAAGCCAGCCTGCTGCCGCATGCCGTGCCGCGGGAAAAAACGGATCGCTACTTCGCAATGATGGAAGATCTGTCGCGGCGCTCGTTCGCCGCCTATCGCAAGCTGGTGAAAGAAACGCCGGGATTCATCGAATATTTTCGCGCCTCGACGCCGCTTGCCGAGATTGCGGATCTCAATATCGGAAGCCGGCCCGCGTCGCGCAGAGCGACTGGCGACATCGAGGATCTGCGCGCGATTCCGTGGGTATTCAGCTGGAGTCAATGCCGCCTGATACTGCCCGGCTGGTACGGATTCGGCAGCGCCGCCGAGCAATTCGTCGCCGCCGGATCGGGCACGATCGAAGAGCTGCAGGACATGGCGCAGCACTGGCCCATCTTCCGCACGCTGCTTGCCAACATGGACATGGTGCTCGCGAAGTCCGATCCGGGAATCGCGCGCCGCTACGCCGAACTTGTGCCCGATGCGGCGCTGCGCGAGCGGATCTGGACGCTGCTGCATACGGAATGGCAGCTCGCGCGCCGCTGGCTGCTGACCCTCACGCAGGCCGGTGATCTGCTGGAGGGAACGCCCGAACTCGCGCGCACGATACGCCATCGCCTGCCGTATCTTGATCCGCTGAACCACCTGCAGATCGAGCTGTTGCGCCGCTATCGCGGCGGCGAAACCGACGAACGCACCCGCCGGGCCATCCATCTGACCATCAACGGAGTCGCCGCCGGACTGCGCAACAGCGGGTAGCGGGTTGCCCCTTTACGAATTCCTCACGAGCTTCTGCACGCGCCAGTTCAGCGTGTCGGCAACGTAGATGTCTTCCTTCCGGTCGAGCGCAAGGAAGTGCGCTTCACCGTAGCGGTTCGGCCCCTTGCCCTGCCCGCCGGTCGCAGCGAGCACCCTGCCGTTGAGATCGAGTTTCATGATGAGGCCGGCGTGGCCGTGCGCCATCATGATATGCCTGCGGCCGTTGCACAGCGCAAGCCCGCACGGCGTGCCGGGATGCCGCGTCTCACGCACGTAATTGCCCTGCGCGTCGAACACCTGGACGCGCTCGTTCGAGCGGTCGGCGACGTGCAGCAGGCCGTCCGGATCGGCCACGATCGAGTGCGGCACGTTGAACTGCCCCGGACCCGTTCCCTCGCCGCCCCAGGTCTTGATGAAAGTTCCATCGGCTTCGAACATCAGCACGCGCGACTCGCCTTTGCCGTGCCCCTGCGTGACGTAGATTTCACCGCGGGCGCCGAACGCGAGATCGTTGGGCTCGTTGAAGCATCGCAGATGCCCGGCCTGGTGCCACTCGACCGCGCGCCCCGGCACGCCGAGCACCATCACGATGCGGCCCTGCGCGGTCATTTTCACCACGATGTGCGAGCCGATATCGGTGGCCCAGATGTGGCCCTGCCCGTCCACGCGCAATCCGTGCGGAGTGCTGAAGACGCCGCGCGCGAGCGAACGCAGGTAGTTGCCGTTTTCATCGAACTCCAGCAACGCATGCTCGCCGCGGTTGAAGACGAGAAGATTGCCAGCCGCGGTGACGGCCACGCCGGAGCATGGGCCGAAGTTCATGCCTTCCGGCAGCTTGAAGACGTCCGGCACCGGCGCGTAACCCAGGTCGGGAACGCCGGGAGGACGGCACGCTGCGATTTCGGCGGGGGTGGGCATGCAAAGCCCTAATTCACCTGCATCCCGGTTTCCTTGACAACCCTCGCCCACTTGCCGAGTTCGGACTTGACGAACTTGCCGAAATCCTCCGGCGCGCGGTAAACAATCTCGGTGCCGATGTTACGGAAGGAAGTCTGAAGTTCCGGCTGCTTCAGGATTTTGCCGACCTCGGCATTGAGCCTGGCATTGATATCCTTGGGCAATGCCGCCGGAGCCAGAATGCCGAGCCACAGGCTCGCTTCGTAGCCCTTGACGCCGGCCTCGGCAATCGACGGCACGTCGGGCATCTGAGGCGAGCGCTTGGCGCTGGTAACAGCGAGTGCGCGCAGCCTGCCGTTCCTGATGTGCTGGATCATGCCGGCAATGCCCGGAAAGCTGACCGTCACCTGCCCGGCGAGCAAATCGGTGGTCGCCTGTGCGCTGCCTTTATAGGGGATGTGCGTCATTTTGACGCCCGCCAGCGAAGTAAACAGCGCAGCGAACAGATGCTGCGAGCTGCCGTTGCCGGACGACGCGAAATCGATGCTGCCTGGCTTGGCTTTGGCCAACGCCACCAGTTCCCTGACCGATTTCACCGGTAATGCCGGATGCACCACCAGCACGTTCGGCGCGTCGCCGAACTGCAGCACCGGCGCGAAATCGTTGA
>ERZ1292640.1047-Hain-H43-02um-R1-1047-length-22905-cov-18_pt2 | contig 11417 bp, 10 predicted proteins | sample MGYA00564404_ERZ1292640 | MGnify/ENA primary metagenome ERZ1292640 (study PRJEB36523, sample SAMEA6512636) | groundwater metagenome | collected 2019-01-08 | study: AquaDiva: Metagenomics assemblies of 32 groundwater samples | reverse complement strand
ACCAGTTGCTGGCGCAGATCATGTCTGGCCCGAATCCGCCGAATCCTCAAATCCTCGCCATGCTCGTCAACGGGCTGACGCCGCCGGCGCCGGCGCCTACACCGTCAGCGCCGCCGGCATTGCCGCCGCCGCCGGTTGTCACGACAGTCGTTATTACGCCGCCGACAATAATCACCGGACCACAGCCCGGACCTCTTCCGCCGCCGACCTATGACCCGACGAAGCAAACGCAAGCCAGCCCCAGCATTTAGCTTGGAGCGGCGTCGGGGTTTCTTCCAGCCCACACTCGGACCGCTGCCGGGATGGACCGACGTTCCCATGGCTATCAGTGCGAATCGCTCGCAATTTTTTTGGACGCCAGTCCTCGGCTGGGCGTTGATGTCGTGTGTCGTCTCCGGCGCGCAGGCCCAGGAGGAAACTTCGGCGCCAGCGCTGCAGACGATCCAGCAGGAGGGGGTCGAATCCGACATCCTGTCCTTGCCGATCGGCGGCGGCCTTTCCGACACGAGAGGCGAACTGGGGACCACGATCGGTCCCTATACGCTCTACCCGTCGATCGAGATCCTGACCGGCTATGACAGCAACGTGTTCACCACAACCGCACCGACGACGGGTTCCATGTTCACGGTGATCCGCCCGCAGGTCGAATTGAAGTCGGAGTGGCTCAACCATTCGATCCGCGCCGTCGCCTTTGGCGGGTTCGGTTTCTACGTCAGTGCTCCGACGCAGAATTTTCAGAATTACGGCCTGCTGCTCGATGGCAAGTTCGAGATCCAGCAGGACCTCTACGTGACTGCCAAAATCGGCTACACGCGCAACACCGAGGCGCTGGGAACCCCCAACGTGGCGTTCGCGCAGGCGCCCACCGTCGTCGATTCGATCCCGGTCGAGGTGTCGCTCTACCAGAGATTCAACCGCTTTTTCTACCAGCTGACCGCCGCTGCGATCAAATACACGTACTACGACTACAGCACCGTTACGTCTGTCGGGTTGCCCGGCACCAGCCGAGATCGCACTGACTATGCGGAGCGCATTCGCCTCGGCTATGAAATCAACGACGACACGTCGCTCTTCATTGCTCCCGGTCTGGAGCAGCGTATCTATACCCAATTCATCAATTCCGTCGGGGAGCAGCGCGACTCCAACAGCTGGTTCTTCAACCTCGGCGCAACGACGACCCTCGGTCCGAAAACCAAGCTCGAAGGCTTCGTCGGCTACCAATCGCTGTCATACATTGCAAACGGCACGTCCACGGGAGCGACGACGTTTGGGCTCTCCGGAAGCTGGAACCCCAACGATCGGCTGACGTTGAACCCGCAATTCCTGCGCAGCATCAACGAATCAGCGCTCTCGAACTACCAGAACTACGTCTCCACCGTGCTTGGTGTAGATTTTACCTACGAGATCAACGGGGAATGGATGGCCCTTGGGGGCACGTCTATAAATACGGCACAATACAACCCCGCTTTTGGTGTCGCCAATGTCAGCCCGCGCACCGATTATTTCTTCAAGGGATCGATCGGCTTGATGTATTCGCTCCGCCCACAAGTCCAAATCGGGCCCCTGTACGAATATACGACTGGTTGGTCGACCGATGTGGCGGCGGGCGGGCCTTCGTATACGCGAAACATGTTTTCCATCCGCCTGATGGCGAAGCGGTGATGGTGTGATGATCCGGCTCGCTATCTCTCGTTGGAAAAAAACGGCCTGGCGTCGATCCCTGGGCCTGTGGGCCTGTCTTTTTGGCGCTGTGTTCGCACTTGCTGCGTGCGAAACCCAGCCGCCGATGACGACGAAGACGCTGCAGCAGCCCTCACAGGTCACCCAGACGATCCGCATGGGCGAGTATCGCGTGGCGCCTGGCGACAAGCTGCGCGTCGTGGTTCTTTCGGATACTGAACTTTCCGGCGACTATGAGGTGGATTCGACAGGAGTGATCTCTCCGCGCATGGCCACTCGCGTCTCGGTCGTCGGCATGACGACGGTCGAGATCGAGGCAATGCTGCGGGATCGTTACCGCGCCGACGGACTTCTGCGGAACCCCAAGCTGACCGTCGACCTCGTCGCGCGCCGGCCGTTCTACATTCTGGGCGAGATCACCCGGCCCGGCTCGTTTCCCTATGTGAACGGGATCAACGTCATTCAGGCCATCGCCATCGCCGGCGGATACACTCGCCGCGCGTCCAAGACGCGCATCACCGTGCGGCGCTTCAATTCGCCCGCTGGCGAGGAAGAGACTGTGACAGAGGATAGTCCGATTGGCCCGGGAGACGTCATTCACGTCCCCGAGCGCTGGTTCTAGGGAGTTCGTAAGTCTGCAGTAAGTAGCGTCGCGTACTTGTGTTTTTGCAGCCACGATGTGGGGTCGTGGTTGGCTAGAGTTTTCTTGGGCGTTGACCAGCCTCGGGATGGGTCGGTGAGCGTCGTGGGTGTCCTCCGGAGCACGTAAAGTGCGGAGCGTGGTTGGATGGGATCGATGTCTAGAGCAAGTGAGATCGCCGAGGAGCCGGCGGTTACCAATAGTCCGCCCCTGCCGGCTCTTTCGCGCCAGGGATCCGGTCCCCCGGAAGACGCCTCGACCGAGCTCTGGGGCTGGTTGCGGCTGCTCAATCGCCACAAGACCCTGATCATCGGCTGCGGGCTGGTGGCGGCGGTCATGATGGCGTTGGTCATCGCGCAGGCCACGCCGCTCTACAAGGCGTCCGCACGCCTCATCCTCGACACGCGCACATTCAAGGTTCTGAGCACCGAAGGCGCCCTGTCGGGTGTGGATACGCTCAATTTCGGCGCCATTCAGAGCGAACTGGAGGTCATCCAGTCGGAGTTCGTGATCGGCCGGGTCGTGGACAAGCTGGGTCTGGCGAACAATCCCGACTTCAACGGCACCAAGCCGCCGGGCGCACTCGATGCGGCGCTCGAGCCGATCCGTGAACTCTGGAATTCCGGCATATCGTCGTTGCTGACGCCGGTGCCGCCACAGGCGCCTGCCCAGGCGGCCAAGCCGGGTGCCGCGCCGCGCGCGGCGGAAGCCAGTGATCCGCGGCGTCAGGCAGCCATCGGCGCCGTGGCCGGCCGCCTCAGCGTATCTCTGGTGGGACGAACCTTCGTCATTCTCATTACGGTGGAGAGCCCCGACGGCGTCATGTCGGCACGCATCGCCAACGCTGTCGCAGAGGCTTATCTCGCCGATCAGATCGACACGAAGAACGAGGCGAACCGACGGGCGACGGAGTGGCTCGAGCAGCGTCTCGCCGAGCTCCGCCGAAACCTCCAGGTCGCCGAAGAGGCCGTCGCTACCTATCGGCGCGACAAAGGCCTCGCCGGCAGTCCCGAGGGAGCGATCTCCTCCCAGACGCTCTCGGAACTCAATGGCCGCTATACCGCCGCGCGCGGCCGGCGTATCGAGAAAGAGGCGCGCCTGGTCGCGCTCAGCAAGGCGAGCCTCAATCCGGGCGAGCTGGCCAACATTCCGGAGGTCTCGGGCAATACGACGCTCGCCGCGCTGCGGATCTCGGACGTGGAGCTGAGCCGCAAGTCGGCGGAGCTGGCATCGCAACTGGGCGACAGCCACCCCAAGATGATCCAGGTGCGCAACGAACTTGCCTCCATTCGCGCTCGCTTCAACATCGAGACGCAGCGCATCACGCTGGCAGTCCGGGCCGAGCTCGACGCGGCGACGTCGGAGGAAGAGGAACTCAAGGAACTGGTCGACAAGGCGTCGGTCGTTTCCGGGACGGCCAGCCAGTACGAGGCCGAGCAGAAGCAACTCGAGCGCGAGGCGCAATCCAACCGTGCCCTCTACGAGAGCTTCCTGAACCGCTTCAAGGAGCTGCGGGAACAGCAGGACATCCAGCGCGCCGACGCGCGCATCCTGGCCTACGCCCGCCCTTCGGGTTCGCCGTCGTCGCCAAACTTCAAATCGGGCCTGACAGGCGCTTTCGTGATCGGCTGCCTGCTGGGCATGGCCGGCGCGATCGCCATCGAGAAGCTGGACCGCGTCTTCCGTTCCGCGCCTCAGGTCGAGGAAGCGACGGGCGTCAGCGTCCTGGCGATGGTGCCGGAAGTCAAAGGCACGGCGATCACGCGTTCGAATGTGGTCACCAACATCCTCGAGAACACGACATCGCCTGCCGCCGAGGCAGTGCGCGCCGTGTTCACCGCCATCAGTCTTGCGAGCCTCGACAGGTTGCCGCGGGTCGTTGCCGTCACATCCTCGACCCCCAGCGAAGGAAAGACCACCTTTGTTGCCGCGCTAGGCGGCCTGCTGACCAAGATGAATACGTCGCGCCGGGTGCTGATCGTCGATCTCGATCTGCGTCAGGCCAAGCTGTCAGCCGCACTCGGCCTCAACGATCGCGGTGGTACGATCGATGAGTATCTGATGGGAACCAAGACCCTGGCGGAATGCACCCGGCGTCACGAGGCGTCCGGCGTCTATTATATTTGCGCGCGGCGGAACACGCCGAATGCGCCGGAAATCCTCGAATCGCATGCCATGAAGGCGGCCGTCGACGTCTTCTCCGACAACTACGACCTGGTAATCCTCGACGCGCCGCCGGTGCTGGCAGTTTCCGACGCTCGCATCATTGCGCGCCTCGCCGACTACACGGTATTCATCGTCCAATGGGCGAAGACCCACCGCGAAGTCGTCAAGACCGCGATTTCGGCCCTGTTGGAAGTGACCAACCACGTTGGCATCGTCATCAACCGGGTGAACCTCTTCAAGCACGGTCGCTATGGCTATGGCGATCATGGTGATTATTATTCGCGCTATCGGGGCTACTACGGCCAAGGCGAGGAAAAGGCCAAGTCCGAATCGGTGCGTCCCGCGCTCAAGCTTGCAACCAAGAAATAGGCCCGCGGCCGTAGGATCTTCCGTATCATGGCGGGCGGGGCCGGCTTGCAGTCGGCTTGGTCCCGATTCGCCGGTGAGAAAATGGATGCCACCGCGGCGATGATCTGGCAGAAGTGCGTCCCATGCGTCGTCGTATCTCCGTTCTAGGTTTGGGCTATGTTGGCCTTCCAGTAGCAACCGCCTTCGGCCGTGCCGGTTTCGAAGTCGTGGGCTTCGATATCGATGCCCGTCGCATCTCGGAACTTGCGCAGGGCCACGACCGCACTCACGAGGTCGAGAGCGATGTCGTGCGTGCCGCGGGGCTTCATTTTACGTCGAAGCCGGAAGACCTGCTCGCTGCTGACTTCCATATCGTCACCGTGCCGACTCCCATCGACGTGAGCAAGACGCCCGACTTGGAACCCCTGAGACGGGCTTCGACCACGATCGGCGGGGCGCTCAAGCGCGGCGACATCGTGGTCTACGAATCGACCGTGTATCCCGGGGTGACCGAAGAAGTCTGTATTCCGGCGCTCGAACTGGCGTCCGGCCTCAAGTGGAAGACCGACTTCAATGTCGGTTACTCGCCCGAACGCATCAATCCCGGCGACCGCGAGCACCGCTTCGAAAATATCCTGAAGATCGTCTCGGCCGACACGCCGGAGGCCCTCGATATCGTCGATGAGACGTACCGCAGTGTGGTTAAAGCCGGTACGCACCGCGCCCCGTCGATCAGGGTCGCAGAGTTCGCCAAGGTGCTCGAGAACACTCAACGCGACGTCAACATCGCACTCATCAACGAGGTTGCTCTGATCTGCGACCGGCTCGGCGTCGACACGCAGGATGTCCTGAAGGCGGCGGGCACCAAGTGGAATTTCCTGCCCTTTCGGCCGGGCCTCGTCGGCGGCCACTGTATTGGCGTCGATCCATTCTACATCGCCTACAAGGCTGAATCGGCCGGCTATCACCCGCACGTCATCCTGTCCGGCCGGCGGGTCAACGACAGCATGGGAATCTATGTCGCCAATCGCGTCGCTCGCAATATTATGCGAAGCTTCGCCAATGGCCGCCCTGTCGTGACCTTGCTCGGTGTCACCTTCAAGGAGAATGTGCCGGACATCCGCAATACGCGGGTCGTCGACATCGCGAATGAACTCAAGGAATTCGGCATCACGGTCCAGTTGCACGACCCGATGGCCGACGACGAAATGCTGAAGCATGAGTATGGATTGACGCTGACCGCACTCGACAGGCTGCAGCCAGCCGATGCCGTCGTCCTGGCGGTCGCCCACAATATCTATCGCGATGGAGGGTGGGGGTTGGTGAGGCCGCTTTTGAAGCCCAATGGCGGCTTTGTGGCCGACATCCCCGCGATGCTTGACCGGCCGACGACGCCGGCCGGTGTCGCACTTTGGCGGCTGTAGCGACAAGCCGCTTCGGCGCATGCAAGCGCATAAGTTTGCCCACTTCCCCATCATCCAGGCGGTCGTGCGGGCGGTTTATCCCTACGGGTCGGTTCAGACGGTCCGGCGAGGGGCCCTCAAGGGGCGACTCATCGTCGTAAGTCCTGGCATGGGCTACACCTACATATGGGGCCTGCAGGGCCGGGAATGGGACTGGGTCCAGCAGGTCGGCAAAAGCGAGCGTGTCTATGACATTGGCGCGAACTGCGGCCAGTCGACCCTGTATCTGGCCGATGCGGTTGGCCCGGGTGGCATGGTCGTGGCGTTCGAACCGACGCCGGACAATTATCAGAACTTGGTCCGCAACATCGAACTGAACGCGCTGGGGTTTGTGACGCCGGTTTGTGCCGCGGTTGCCGAAGCCGAGGGTGTCGCCCAATTTCAGTTCGATCGTCGCCGGCCGACGATGGGCCGGCTGAGTTCGGCCAACGCGGATCTGACCAACGCCGAAGTCATGGAGGTTCGCCAGCTCGCGCTCGACTCTTACGAGCAGCAGGGCTGGCCCGTGCCCACGTTCCTGAAGATCGACGTGGAAGGAGGGGCGGCGGGGGTCTTTGCGGGCGGACATGAACTCATAAGGCGCTGCAGGCCGGTCATCTACATCGAACTGCACAGCGACGAGGAACACGAGGCTGTGCGGGATCTGCTGACGCGGCACGACTATCGGGCTTTTTCCGTCGAAGGCGTGCCGGTCGCGGATCCGACCGCGGCCCATTTCACGCAGCTCGTCTGTCGCCCGGACTGAGCCGACAGGCCGGGATCTCTGGCATGAACACCAGGACGTTCAAGACACTGATCAAGCGCTGGTGGCAGCGAGGCTTCAGGATCCTCCAGCGGATCGGCGTCAATGTCGTTCCCGAGCATTTCTACTCCGGCATTCCGAATATTGCCGACCTTGAGCGCCGTACCGACTGGCGCCGGCCGCGGAGCATGCACGCGATCGCTACCAACGATCCTGATCGTCAGATCGCGCTTTTGGGCACGATGCTCTCCCCTCATGTCGCCCACCTTCGAGCGAGGTCCATCCTGGCGGACTCGATCGTGGGCGGCGGCGCCGATGGTGGTTATGGCGAGATCGAGGCGGATGTCCTGTTTGCCTTCGTCGCGACGAACAGGCCGAAGCGGATCGTGCAGATCGGCTGCGGCGTCAGCACCGCGATCATGCTGCGGGGCGCCGACCGAGCGGACTACAGGCCGGATATCGTTTGTGTCGAGCCGTATCCCAGCGCCTACTTGCTCGAAGCCGACAAGAACAGGCTGATTCGATTGATCGACAAGCCGGCGCAAGTGGTCGATCTGTCGATCCTGACCGATCTGGCGGCAGGGGATCTGCTGTTCATCGATTCAACACATGCGGTCAAGCCTGGAAGCGAAGTGAACTTTTTGATTCACGAGGTGCTGCCGCGATTGGCTCCCGGAGTCTGGGTTCACTTCCACGACATCTATTTTCCCTACGACTACAGCCGGCACACGACGAGCGACGATCTGTTCTTCGCCCAGGAAACTGCACTTCTGTATGCATTCCTGACTGGGAATCCCGGATATCGCGTGGAAATCAGCTTGAGCATGATCCACTACGCCTGTCCCGAGGCGCTTCGCGGCCTGATACCGAAGTACAAGCCAGATACCCAGATCGACGGCCTGAGTGCCGGAACGGGCGGGCATTTCCCCAGCTCGATATGGCTGCGGACGGCAAGCCGGTCTCCGGGCTAGGAGGCCCCCCCCTCCATCAGACGGCGGTCGTCGCCTGGCGCGGTGGTGGATAGATAGTCGGTTTCGCCTACGCCTGGAAACAGCTGCTCTCGCCGTCCGGTCATGCCGATCTGGAGTATCTGACAACAAGGTTGAAGCGATCTGGACTGCATTTGCGCGGACCGTGACCGTCGGCGACGTCGGACCGAACGGTCAAACGCCGCGGCGAGCGGGCCTAAATGCCAAGAAAATCAAAGGAATTCTGAATGGCTGCCGCTGGGGAGAAACCCGCGCAGGTGGCTGGCTGGGGGACCTGGATTCGAACCAAGACTAACCGGGTCAGAGCCGATTGTTCTACCGTTAAACTATCCCCCAATCGGGCCGGCGGCTGGATTTAGCGACCCCGGGACGGCTTGGCAAGCGGGCCTCGCGTCGGACCTCGGCCTCGGTTACCATCGTCTCAAAGAAAGAGTTGAAAATGGCCGGGGAATCCACGCCAAAGGGGGGCTGGCACAGCGGTCGTTTCGCGCACACCTTTGCGGCCATCGATCTCGGCACCAACAATTGCCGGCTTCTGGTGGCCCGGGCGTCGATCGAAGGGTTCGAGGTGATCGATGCGTATTCCCGGCCGGTGAGGCTGGGCGAAGGGGTGGCGTTGAGCGGCGTGCTGTGCGGCGATGCAATCGAGCGCACCTTGAGCGCGCTCGACGTCTGCGCGGCCAAGATCGGCCGCAACGGCGTCACCCGCGCCCGCCATATCGCCACGGAGGCCTGCCGCCGCGCCTGCAACGGCGAGGACTTCCTGACGATGGTCGAGCAGCGCACCGGGCTTCGCTTCGATGTCATTCCACCGTCCGAGGAGGCCCGGCTTGCGCTGGCGAGCTGCGAGGATTTGCTCGATCCGGAGATTCCCTACGGCCTGTTGGTCGACATCGGCGGCGGGTCGACGGAAGTGAGCTGGATCCGCATCACCCGTCGCGAGGGACGGGTGGGCTGCGTGGCGACGGAACTGATCGGCATGACCTCGGTGCCGTGGGGTGTCGTGACCCTAACGGAGGCCTGCGTCGGCGGCCAGCCGCGCGAACGGGCGGTGACGCGCGCCTGCTACGACGACATGGTCGAGCGCATCCAGGCCGACCTTCGGCCGTTCTGCACCCAGCACGGAATCGGCTCGGCCCTCGCGCGCGGCGAAGTCCAGATGGTCGGCGCATCTGGAACGGTGACGACGGTGAGCGCCCACAATCTCGGCCTCAAGCGCTACAATCGCACCCTGGTCGACGGCTCGCGCATCAGCCGAGACTCGATCCTGCGAATCTGCGACAAGCTCTCGAACCTGTCGGTAGCCGAACTCACGCATCTGCCGTGCATCGGCGACGACCGCGCCGACCTTGCTTTGGCCGGCGGGGCGATCCTCGAGGCGGTCTGCCGGCAATGGCCGGCGCCGACGGTACGAGTCGCGGATCGGGGTCTGCGCGAGGGAGTGTTGATGGACTTGATGCGCCAGGCCGACCGCGACGCCGATCCGCTCTGCCGGCAGGGCGGCTGACTCCATGGCGCGTGATGCGAAGGGCGGGCGGCCGCCGGGAAGCCTGCCGACCGGGCGACGCGCCACCGTTCGCGTAAAGACGGCACGGGGCCGCACGGTTTCCTCGCAACGCTGGCTGCAGCGGCAGCTCAACGACCCCTACGTCGCGGAAGCCAAGAAACGCGGCTATCGCTCGCGTGCCGCCTTCAAGCTGCTGCAGATCGACGACCAGTTCCGCTTCCTGAAGCCCGGCGCGCGGGTCGTCGATCTCGGCGCCGCGCCCGGCGGCTGGACGCAGGTGGCCGTCGAACGGACGAAGCCCGGACGCGCCAGCGGCATCGTCGTCGGCATTGACCTGACGCCGGTCGAGCCGATCGCCGGTGCAACCGTGCTGGCCAAGGATTTCTACGACGACGATGCCCCCGATGTTCTCATTGAGCTGCTGGCCGGCCCAGCCGATGTCGTGCTGAGCGACATGGCGGCATCGGCGACCGGCGATCCCCAGACCGATCACCTGCGCATCATGGGGCTGGCCGAGGCTGCCCACGACTTCGCCCGTCAGGTCCTGAGGCCCGGTGGCACCTTCGTTGCCAAGGTGCTGCGCGGTGGCACCGAGCGCGCGCTACTGGACCGACTGAAAAAGGATTTCGCCAAAGTCCGCCATGTGAAGCCTGAGGCCAGCCGCGCCGATTCGGCGGAGATGTATGTCGTCGGGACCGGCTTTCGCGGCACCCCTGTGTGATCGGCGGATATTGAGTTCGTCATGAAGCTGCTGCAATTTCGATTGAATGAAGCGACCGGCAGGATGATGCGCTCAAGGTCTTGAGGATGCGTAGCTACTTGGTAAATGGCCATGAGCTGGGCCTCGCGATCGGGGCGATGGCGGTGGCCGACATCTGGCCGCATGTCGTGGACCTTCACGTCGCGCGCGTATCTCCACATCTCGAGTTCATACAACTGGCCGTCGTCCATGAACCGACGGAACAGGACCTCGACCTGCAATAGGCAGGCCCCACTACGCCGAACAGCAGCAGGATATTTTTGAAGCCGCCCTTGATTCTTTCGATCTGCAGTTTCGTGGGTCGTGATTTCATTGGTCGAACTCAAGCACGCATAGAATGATGGAAATTGATGCCACAGCGAAGCGGGTTTACGCAAATTTGGTGTTTCAATCGGCATTCGCGACTAAGTTCCCGGCCTTCACGTCAACCTCGAGGAACCCCTGATGGCTATCGGTATGTATGCCGCGTCTATTCCCGTTTATCAGCGCCAACTCGGGGCGATTTCAAAGGTCCTCGATAAGGGCTCGGCTTGGGCCGCTGCCCGGAAAGCCGATGAAGCCGTTGTCGGCGCCACCCGCCTGATTCCCGACATGCTGCCGCTCACCCGTCAGGTCCAGATCGCCTGCCGTTTCGCCGAGGAAAGCGCGGCCCGCCTGGCCGGTGTCGAGGTCCCCAAGGCGCCCGAGAATGCCGAGAAGACCCTGGCCGAGCTGCGTGCGCGGATCGCCGCCGTGCTGGCCTATCTCAAGGGTTTCAAGCCGGAGCAGATCGACGGCAGCGAAGGTCGGGAGGTCGTGCTCACGATCGCCGGCAACCCACTCAAGCTCACGGGCGAGCAATATTTGTTGCATTTTGCCCTGCCGAACTTCTATTTCCATTGCACGACCACTTACGCAATGTTGCGTCAGTGCGGCGTCGAAATCGGGAAACGCGATTTCATCGGCGGCGTCTGACGCCCGCTGTGCACAAGGCGCTGACACCGTAGCCCTTGGCTTGGGCGCGCCGGTGTGTATAACGGATCGCCAACCCGGCGGCCCCCTCAGGGGACCGCCCTTTATTTTACCCCCGGTTTGGAGGTTGGCATGCAGATACAGGAAGCGCTTACGTTCGATGACGTGCTC
>ERZ1292640.3946-Hain-H43-02um-R1-3946-length-11419-cov-5_pt1 | contig 11419 bp, 10 predicted proteins | sample MGYA00564404_ERZ1292640 | MGnify/ENA primary metagenome ERZ1292640 (study PRJEB36523, sample SAMEA6512636) | groundwater metagenome | collected 2019-01-08 | study: AquaDiva: Metagenomics assemblies of 32 groundwater samples | reverse complement strand
AGTAGGACATTTCTACTTTGCTGTGGATAGGACATTTCTACTTTGCCTTGACAATCGGCGATGCCCTGACTGCAAAGCGAGCGCGGTGCCCCCGGCCAAATACCAATTGCCACGCGAAAAAAAATCCATTTCTGAACATTTTTTTAACGCTAAAACAGCGGCTTTTGGCAAAGCATTAGAAAAAAAATTAACAGAAATCTGTTTTACTTGATTAACAGTGACCATAATGCTTTTGATTTATCGCTTAATTGAACGCGCGGAAGACGCATTACTTTTTTAATAACGGTTTTTGGATAATACTTTAACACCCAACTCGCCTCGTTTATATTCCCAAAATCCAAAATTCGCTCAATAATATATTGAGCATTCTTTTTTGTGTCTATATTTTTTGTGTCAGTGTCCCGAAATAGAGCTTGTCTAAATTTCATATAATTATATTATATCAAAAATTATCAAAATTCACGATATTGTAATTGTCAATTGCTAATTTCAACATTTTGTCTAAAGTATCGTCTTGATGCAATCTAAGATAATCAGGCAACTCTGTTATATTATTAATTCCTAAAAAACGGATAAAATCAAAAGTGACTGTATAATATATTTCATTTTTTTTCTTGTTATTTTTAGATTCAATCAAGCCGCGCAACAAAAGATTTCGCAAAATCAAAGAACAATTTATTCCTCTAATCCTATCTATATCAATTTTAGAAATCGGACCGCGATAAGCAACAATTGTTAAAGTCTCCAAACTCGGACGCGACAATTCGCCAGTTGTTTCATCTTTAATAAATTCTTGAATTAATTTAGCGTTAACTTGCGAACTAACCATTTGATACTTATCTCCATTTTTAATTATTTGAATCCCCTTAGATAAATTTTTATAATCCTGCGTTAACTCATCGCAAATTGTTCGCGTTTCTTTAACATTAATTTTCAATAAATCAGCCAACTGTTTAATCGGCAACGGCTTAGCGGAAATAAATAATAAAGATTCAATTTTGGATTTTACGGAATTCATAATTTAATGCCGAATATGGCATTCGGCGACAGTCCATTGATTATTTTAAATTTTGCTCACTTCAATTTCCCCAAACATCTTGCTTTGGGCAACAACAACGTCGCGTTGTTTAATTAACTCTAATAAAGCGAGAAAACTCACGATTATTTCTGTTTTATTTTTGGCAACAGCCAGCACTTTATCAAAACTAATTTTTATTCTATTGATCATCATTTGCTGAATGGCTAAAATTTTTTCTTCAATATTCACTATATGTTCCAAATTTTTTTCTTCCAATTGTTCTATTGGTTTGATTTTAACAATCAACTCTTGAAAAATCGTTTGCAAAATTCCAACTGTTAAACTTTTAGGCGGGAAAAAAATATTAACATCGCGCAAAATGGACTGTTTATTAAATTCCCGAGCAAACATAAACTTTTTTTTAATAAATATCGCCTCAATCGTTTTGGTTGCTTCCAAAAATTCTTTATACATTCTTAATTGACGTTCAAATTCTTCAATTTCAGCATTTTCTTCTTGATATAAATAGGGCAAAAGAGCTTTAGATTTAATTAACAATAATTTAGCCGCCACTACTAAAAAATCAGCCATTTCTTCAGGATTAATTTTACTTAATTTTCTTATATAATCAATATATTGGTTGGCAATTTTAGCCAAACTTATTTCTGTTATATCCAATTCTTCTTTTTCAACTAACTCCAAAAGCAAGCCAAGCGGACCCTGAAATTTTTCTAATTCAATATTCATAATTCATATTTATTTTACTTCGCTTTACTTTGTTTTAAATTTACTTTTTTAATCCGTTTCGCGCTGAAATCGCCTAAAATAACTTTTTCTATTTTAATAAAATCTTTAACAGCCATTTCTATTGAATGATTAAAACTGCCTGAAGAAAAAATCGCTTTTTTAAGTTTGGCTAATTTTTTATCCATAATCACGGGCAATTTATGCGCTCCGCCAAAAGCGCTCATAGCGCCGGCTTTTATTTTTAATAAACTTTCCATAATTTTTTCAGCTGGAATTTTTATTGTTTTAACCGGCTTATCGCTTATTTTGTTAATAACCTTAATAAGTTTTTTAAAATCCAAATTGCAAGCAGCCGACAATAGCACTATATAATAATTTTTATCAGCTAAAACCAATAAAGTTTTAGCAATATCCTTTAATCCCAGACGCATAGTTGTTGCCACGTCCGATGCCGTATAAACTGTTTTGTGCTCCAAAACATTATGCTTAACGCCAACATTTTTTAAATAATTAACAATTTTAGCCGACATTTTAGTTTTTTTAGCCATAAAATTATTAGAATTATTAATTTTAATTGATTATTTCGCTAAAAAATCCATTTAAAATTAACAAATTCGCTATTAGTGATTTATAAGTCCTATTATACCTTAAAACACTTCTTTCTTGCAAAATTTTTCTTATTTTATTTACCAACTACCGCTAGAACCGCCTCCGCCGGAAGAACCGCCGCCAAAACCTCCGAAACCGCCACCGCCTGAGAAACCGCCGCCATGTCCGCCTCCGCCTAACCACCAAGGATAAACTCCTGTAATTTTGCTTTTTTGATAATTTTTAGAAACAATATAATCAAACAATAATCCAAGCGGTGATAAAATAACAATAGATATTATTCCAAAAAATAAAAAACCCTTAAACAAACCGATAATTACTCCAATAACACCGCCAACTACTCCACCAAGCCACCAAGACTTACTTCTACTCAAAACGCTAACTAACCACATAAAACCGGAAAAAATAATGAAAAGAATAAAAGTAAAATCAAACGGTATTTTTTCTTTGTTATTGTTTTGATTCGGCTGCTGATCATTTGGAATATATTCACCCATGGTCGCCGCTATAATTTTATCAACAGCGCTATCAAGCCCTTGATAATAATCGCCAGACTTAAAAGCAGGCTTCATAATTTGATTAATAATCCAATAACTTTGCGCGTCAGTTAAAGATCCTTCTAACCCATAACCAACTTCTATGCGCATCTGTCTGTTATCAATCGCTACTAAAATTAAAGCTCCATTATCTTTGCCTTTTTTACCAATCCCCCATTCCTTAAATAATTGAACGGCAAAATTTTCAATAGTGTCGTCATCTAAATTTTTAATAATAGCAATGGAAATTTCATTACTGCTTTTTTTAGTAAACTCGCTTAATTTAGTTTCTAACTTTTGCCGCTGTTCGTTGGTTAAAACATTGGCAAAATCATTAACAAAACCCGACGGCTTGCCTGGATTATAATAAGCTAAGACTGGAAACGCGAATAAAATAAATAGCAAAATAATCGCTTTTTTAATAAACTTAATCATAAACTACAATTTAAGAACGTATAACAAAGCTGTCTAAATTTAAAAATTCACGACAGGGGCTTGTTCAGCGCCAGCAACTGATTGAATATATTGCCTTTCGCCAAAACCGAACCAAGAAGCGAATAAATTGGCTGGCAAACGTTTAATCATTACATTAAAATCTCTAGCCAAATCATTGTATCTTTTGCGCTCAACGCTTACGCGATTTTCAGTGCCTTCCAATTGCGCCATTAACGTCTGCACTGTTTCAATTGACTTTAGTTGAGGATAATTTTCCATAATCACTAATAATCTAGCAAAAGCGCTTTCCACTCCTCCAGCCGCTTCGGCTTTGGCGTCAACTGTTTTAGCGTTGGCATAATGGGTTCTGGCTTCGGCTAAATCGCCGAATACTTTTTGCTCTTGTTGCATCGCGCCTTTAACTGACGCGACTAAATTGGGGATTAAATCAAAACGTCTTTGGAATTGGGTTTCAATTTGAGCCCATTGATTGTTCACCTCTTCGTTAAGAGTAATCATTTTGTTGTAAATGCTCCAGCTGTATATAGCCGCTATCGCGACTACAACAAAAATAATGATTAATGCTTTTTTCATAATTTTTTTTGTCCGCCAAATTTCTTGCGAAAAAAATTTGGCGATTTAATTAATTAATTAATTATATTTTTTCTATAAATAACGTTATTCCCTCGTTGTTAACTTTTATTTTTTTGCCAATTAACTTTTTCTCATTGCTATTGATTATTTTAGCTGATAAAGTTTCTTTTTTTATTTCTTCATTAAACTTGCTAAAAACGTTAGCGACTAAATTGCCATTGCTCTGCCAATGTAAAATAATTTTATCTTTAATAGTAAGTCCTGTTTGTTTGCGCGCCATATTAACCTTGCGCGCGATTTCTCGTTTCAAACCTTCAAGTTTTAAATCATCAGATATAACAGTGTCTAATTCCACTTTTAATTCCCCACTCCCCTTTTCCATAATAATTTCTTTAACATTTAATTCGTCTTTTATTAAATTTAAATAATATTCAGTAATTAAAGATTGCCCCGCGGAATCGCGGGAAAAAATTAAAAGTTTCCGCAACGGCTGCCTAACTTTAATCCCAGCCTTATCGCGCTTAGCCAGCCCTAATTCAACAATTTTTTTAACCATTTGCATCTTTTTCAAAATTTCTAATTCAGAATCCGTAATTTGCGATTGTTTTGGCCAACTTTCCAAATGAACGCTTTTATTCTCATCGCTAAAATTATAGCTGCTGACTTTTTGCCAAATTTGCTCGGCGATAAATGGCATAAAAGGAGCTATTATTTTTGACAATTGCGACAAGACATAATTAGTTGTCGCTAAAGCAACCTGTTTGTCTTTAACATCTTCATTTTTAAAACGGTCCCGTGAACGGCGTAAATACCAAGTTGATAAATCATTAATAAAATTGCCAATTGGTCTAACGGCTTTAGGCAAATTATAATTATCCATATTTATTGTTACTTCTTTAATTAATTGGTTTAATTTTGCCATTATCCATTTATCTAAAATATTATCGCTTTCTATTTTCTGTTTTCTATTTTCTGTTTTCTGCTTATATTCAAACAATTCATAAAATTTATAAACATTCCATAAAACCATGATATTTTTTTGTAAAGATTCTTTTACATCCTTTTCTGAAAAATTTAAATTTTCCGCAGCCATAACAGGAGAAGAAATTAAATAATAGCGCATAGCGTCAGCTCCATATTTATCAAAAATATTTTTTGGATCAGGATAATTATTTAATCTCTTTGACATTTTTTTGCCGTCTTCAGCCAACACAATTCCGTTAACAATAACATTTTTAAACGCGTTGCTATCCTTAATAGCTGTTCCAATAATATGAAGGTAATAAAACCACGCGCGAGTTTGATCAACCCCTTCAGCGATAAAATCCGCTGGAAAAGCGGCTTCAAATTTTTCTTTATTTTCAAACGGATAATGCATTTGCGCGTATGGCATTGAACCGGAATCAAACCATGTGTCCAAAACATCTGGAACGCGCTTCATTTTATTGCCGCACTTGCAATCAAACTCAACTTTGTCAATATAGGGTCGATGAATATCTAAAATATAATTATCTTTATGCGGCAATAATAAAAAATTTAATTCTAACATCTCGCCTTTTTCAATAAATTCTTGTTTTTTTTCTCTTATTGCAACCGCTCCTTTTTCGTCTAAGCCATTTACCGCCGCAAACATCAGCCAAATTGGATATTCATGGCTGATTATTAGAATATTTTTTTTAGAATATTTTGATTCAATGTCATAAATAAAATCACCTACTCTGTTTTTTACATCATTAAGATTTTCACCCTGAGGAGGTGTTTTATAAAATTTTTCTTCAAAAGAAGAAAAATAATTTTCATAATTAGAAGATGGTTTATCGCTAAAAGTATCAACTTTTACTTCTTTAATTCTTTTATCAAAAATAATTTTATTCTTATCTATATTTAAAAATTCCGCTACAAGAAAAGCTGTTTCTTTTGTCCTTAAAAATTCTGAAGAAAAAATTATATCAATTTTTTCTTTTTTTAATTTAGTGGCTGTTTCTTTTATTTTTCTTTTGCCGTTTTCTGTTAAAGGATAATTAATGCTTGTTTCAATTTTATTATTAGTGATATGCTCCACGTTATTTTTTGCTTCGCCATGGCGCATTAAAAAATATTTATTTCCTGATTTTTTTAAATATCTTTTAAGATCATTGATTGAACCAACCACTTTTCTTTCTTTGCATTTTTCGCATTTCCAAATTGGCAACGTTGAAGCCCAAAATCTTTGGCGGCTGATTGACCAATCGCGGCTACCTGAAAGCCAATTTCCAAAACGACCTTCTTTCATATGATTTGGCGACCAATTTATTTTTCGCGCCAACTCCAAAACCCTATCCTTGACTTTAGTCACAGCCACAAACCATGACGTTGTGGCGTAATTTATCAACGGAGTTTCGCATCTCCAACAATGCGGATAACTATGTTCATATTTTTCTTTACTAAATAATAATTTATCGCGAGTTAAATATTTTATAATTTCCACGTCTGTTTTTTGCGTATCATCAATCGGTTTGACATTCATGCCAACAAAATCAAGCGCTTCTTTTTTAATTGTTCCGTCTATATTCACGTGCTGAATAAAAGGCAAATTATTTTTTTTCCCTAAATTCATGTCATCTTCGCCAAAAGCAGGGGCAATATGAACAACTCCCGTCCCCTCTTCAGTTGTTACAAAGTCTCCGGCATATATTATCCAACCGTTTTCTCTATTTTTTAATTCCTTATTTTTAGAATAATAATTAAAAAGCGATTTATATTTTTTGCCAATCAATTCTTCGCCTTTAAAAATTTTTAAAATTTCATATTGCTTGTCTTTTAAAATTTTATCAACCATATCTTTTGCTAAAATATAATAACCAGCAATCTGCGATTCATGATCAACAATCTTAACTGACGCATAATCTACTTTTTCATTTATTGCTAACGCCACATTGCCAATTAACGTCCATGGCGTTGTTGTCCATGCTAAAATAAAAGTTGCTGGCTCATCTTCAAGTTTAAATTTTACTATTACTGATAAATCCTTAATCATTTTATATCCTTCCGCGATTTCTTGTTGCGATAAAGTCGTTTCGCAACGCGGACAAACATACATAGAGCGATAATCTTCGTAAATAAGCCCTTTGTCCCACAACTGTTTAAAAACCCACCAAACTGATTCCATAAAATTCAAATCCATGGTTTTATAAGCATTTTTCATATCTACCCAACGACCTAATCGTTTAATTATTTTTTCCCACTCCTCAACATATCCTAAAACTTTTGAACGGCAAATTTTATTAAATTTTTCCACTCCCATTTCTTTAATTTCTTTTTTTGTTTTAAAACCCAATTCTTTTTCAACAATATTTTCAATCGGCAGGCCATGGCAATCCCAGCCCCATTTTCTTTCCACGCGATAACCTTTCATTGTCCAATATCTAGGAACAACATCTTTCATTACGCTAGCGACTAAATGCCCATAATGCGGAGTGCCTGAGGCAAAAGGAGGGCCATCGTCAAAACTGTAGACAAGATTTTCGTTTTTACCCGTTGAATCGGAAAAATTTTTAACTGATTTTTCAAAAATTTTGCTTTTATCCCAAAAATTCAAAACAAATTCTTCCATAGCTGAAAAAGGATTTACGCTAACACTATTTTGTTTTTTATTTTTTTCTTTTTCCATAAATAAAATAGTTTTTGTTTATACAATTATTTTGGGGTCTTTTGAGGAAAATTAAAACTTTATGCCGAATATGGCGTTCAACAACAGACCATTAATTTGAAACACTTGTTTTATGAAATCGCGATCGCTTGCGCTGGACAACTCTTAACAGCGTTCTTGGCGCAAGCAGAGTTGGTTTGGCTAATTATTTCAGATTTGCCCTGTTGATTAATTTTAAAAATATTAGGGCATAATGCTTCGCAAGTCCCGCAACCAATGCACAAATTGTTATTAATAGTAATAGACATATTTAAATTGCTAATTGTCAGTTGTCAATTGTCAATTGTTCCCCTACACCCAAGTAACACACGCTACTTTGTCGTTTGGATCTTTAAATCTCATTAATCTAACTCCTTGCGTATCGCGGTTTGATTGATTAACTGATTTAAAAGGCAACCTGATAACTTGCCCTTTTTCAGAAATAATAATTAAATCTTTTTCAAGCATTGTCTCAGAATTAACTATAAACCCATTTATAACTTTGCCTGTTTTAGTCGTAACCTTAACTGTTTTAACTCCTGAACCTCCTCGCCCTTGAAGTTTGTATAAATTAAGAGAAGTGCGTTTGCCAAAACCTTGTTCAGTAATAACTAAAACTTGATATTTTTTTAACTTTTCTTTATCGTTTTTAATTACTCCCATACCGACTAAGGTGTCTTCTTTCTTTTTTAATCTAACGCCATGGACTCCTGTCGCGTTACGACCCATATCCCTTACGTCGGTTTCTTTAAAACGGATTGCTTGGCCAGAAGCGGTGACTAATTGAATTTGATCATCGCCGTTGGTTGGTTTTGCCCAAATTAATTTATCATCCGCTTTAATTTTAATAGCTATTAATCCAGAACGGCGGACGTTGGCAAAAGCTTCAATTTTTACTTTTTTTACCAATCCTTGTTCTGTGGCAAAAAATAAATATTTGCTTTTAGCTAATTTATCTAAAGGCAAGATTGAAGTTATTTTTTCTCCGCTGCCTAGCTGTAAAAAATTAACAATAGCGGCGCCTTTGGCAGTCCTTGCCGCCTGTGGCACTTCGTACGCTTTAAGTTGAAAAACCCTGCCATGCGTGGTAAAAAATAAAACATCATTATGAGTCAATGTGATGAACATAAATTCAACCATATCTTCTTCTTTGGTAGTCAAGCCAATAATGCCTTTGCCGCCCCGGCCTTGAACTTTAAAAGTATCTGGCGCAAGCCTTTTTATATAACCGTCGCGAGTCATAGCGATTATTGTTTCTTCATTAGGCACTAAATCTTCCATGGAAAAATCCTTGATTCCATGAACCATAACTTTAGTCTTTCGTTCATCCCCGTATTTGTAAGCTAAAACTTTGATTTCTTCTTTGATTATATTTTTCATTTTACTATCTGATTTCAAAATCGCTTCCAAGTCCTTTATTATCGCTTGTTTTTCTTTAAATTCACTTTCTATTTTTAATGTTTCTAAACTAGCCAAAGTTGATAATTTCATTTCCAAAATAGCAATCGCCTGACGCTCGGTTAATTTAAACTTTTTTATTAAATTAACCTTTGCGATCTCTTTATCGCGCGAAGCCTTGATGACTTTGATAACCGCGTCAATATTTTTTAAAGCAATCATTAAGCCTTCCAAAATATGCGCGCGTTCTTTTGCTTTATCTAAATCAAATTGGGCGCGCAGCCTAACAACTTTTTGGCGGTGCTTAATATATTCTTCCAAAACCATTTTAAGCGTTAAAACTTTCGGCTGAATGCCGTCAACCAAAGCAAGCATATTAACATGAAAAGTTTCTTGAAGCTGGGTTTGTTTATACAAGCTATTTAAAATTTTCTTAGGATAAGCGTCTTTTTTCAAATCAATTACCACTCGCACGCCGTCTTTATCAGACTCGTCTCTTAAATCTTTAATGCCTTCTATTTTTTTGTCTTTTACTAAATCAGCGATTTTTTCCACTAAATTGGCTTTATTAACTTGATAAGGAATTTCGCTGATAATAATTTGAAAATTATTATTTTTGGTTTCTACAATTTCAGCCAAGCCGCGTATAACAATGCCTCCTTTGCCAGTGGCATATGTCTGCAAAATATCTTTGTTATTAAAAATAACCCCGCCAGTAGGAAAATCGGGACCTTTGACATATCGCATTAAGTCTTCTGCTGTTGCCTCGGGGTTGTCAATTAAGTGAGTAATGGCGGAAATTATTTCGTTTAAATTATGGGGCGGAATATTGGTTGACATGCCAACAGCGATTCCCATAGCGCCATTAAGCAAAAGGTTAGGCAGTCGTCCCGGCAAAACGATTGGCTCTTTGTGCGAACCGTCAAAATTAGGAGAAAAGCCAACGGTATTTCTTTCAATATCAAATAATAATTCTTCAGAAATCGCTGACAGCTTAGCTTCAGTATATCTCATGGCTGCCGCGTTATCGCCGTCCATTGAACCAAAATTGCCTTGACCGCGAACTAATGGATAACGCATGGAAAAATTTTGCGCCATTCTTACCATAGAATCATAAACAGCAGTATCGCCATGCGGGTGATATTTGCCTAAAACTTCTCCGACAACCGTGGCTGACTTGCGAAATTTAGCTCCTGACTTAAGACCAATGTCCCACATAGCGTAAAGAATTCTGCGATGAACAGGTTTTAAACCGTCTCGGACATCAGGCAAAGCGCGGGCAACAATAACGCTCATGGCGTAATCAAGATAAGATTGACGCATTTCTTCAACAATAGGTTGGGATTGAACCCAGCCATAGTCGGTTTTTTCCTTGCCAATAACTATCCGCATCCCTACGGGCTTGTTATCAATTTGATCCTTGTTATTAAGTTGATCCTCTTTTTTATTTGCTAAAACTATTTTTTTTTCATCAGAAATAGAAATAATATCTTGTTGCTTCTCAACTGGAATTTTAACCAAAAACTTTTTTTCTTCAACTATTTTCTTTTTTTCAACAAAAATTTTAGCTGGCGCGATTTTAATTTTTTTCTCAACAACTTTTTTAACAACAGGCTTGGTTTTGCCAATAGACTTGCTCGCCTTAATTTTCTTTAATATTTTTTTTACCATAATAATTTAAAAATTGTATAATGTATAAATACAAAATTGAATAAAATTTTATTCGGATAAACGTTGTTTTAATAGCTCTATGTTTTTTTTCATTTCAATGGGTTGTTCCGCTTGCGGCAAAGAAGATGAAGAAGTAAAAACCGCTGATTGTAAATTTTTTATTTCTTTAATATTTTTTTTTATTTCATCCATAGCGCCAGCCAACTCTTCTTTTGTTTCTTTCCAGTTAAATTTATTATCATTAGTTTTTAAAAAATTTATTTGAAAAATATTTTTGATATTTAATAACCATAAACTAATAATTAAAGCCATAAAAAATGTTATGCCGGCAATCATAACCATTTTTTTATCTTGCTCAATTTTTTCCGAATTAAAAACAACAGGAGCTGATTCTTTATTAAAATTTTCTTTTGACTTAACAAACTCCTTTTCTTGCTCCTGTTTATTTGCCTTAATTTTAATTTTAGTTATTTTAAATTTATTATTATGACTGTTGCTGCGCATATTATATTTTTAAAATCACCAACTCCATATCTTCTTGCGGCAATTCTTTTTTAGTGATTTTTAATTTTTCTTCATAAGTTGGTGTAATGCCCAATTCTTTAATAAACTTATCCGCGTCATCAATTTTAAAAGTTGAACCGCTTGTTTTATAATGCATAGGGATAACAACGCGCGGCTCAATCTGACTGACAACCTCTACTGCTTTTTTCGCGTCAATGGTATAAGTTCCGCCAACAGGAA
>ERZ1292640.3944-Hain-H43-02um-R1-3944-length-11420-cov-11_pt1 | contig 11420 bp, 9 predicted proteins | sample MGYA00564404_ERZ1292640 | MGnify/ENA primary metagenome ERZ1292640 (study PRJEB36523, sample SAMEA6512636) | groundwater metagenome | collected 2019-01-08 | study: AquaDiva: Metagenomics assemblies of 32 groundwater samples | reverse complement strand
CTTATAGCCATTTGTGTATACGAACAGAGGAGTTACCTCGGTAGGACTTATTTCGGCGCCTACTATCTTCGGTTCGTACATAGAGCACTCTATCAGAAATTAAATACGAAGCAAGTAAAAGCGAATGGCCGACAAGTATGCCGGCCATTTAAAAGTCCCTGATGAAAACGAGTATTCTGTCAAGAGGCCACTTGCTCATCTCTGGAATCTTATTGATGCCCAGAGCAAGAGCTGCTGCTGAAACAAGCTCTCGATCTTGAAGCGGTATATCTCCTATTGCTTTGAGTTCAAAGTCGAACCAGCGGCTTTTGTTTATATACCCATAGTCGTAATGCATCGCGACAAGGATGGATATCGCAGTCCTTGCTTTGCGAACTGAGGATCTCTCTGGAGTTTCATTGTCCCCCAGTAACCAAAACATTGACTGGTCAAGGATCAAGCTCCGCATACTTCTCCCGCACGAGATGCCTCCTACGGAATAACAGTATCCGAGGCGACCGAGACAAAAGAGGGCTCCACTTACACCTTTCCCTCCCTCTCTTAGTAGCGCCTTAACGTCGGCGTTAAAGGCTTTTCTTTGCGATTTTGGAATGCCTGTGTCATTAACAAGATTCTTTAATAGTTTCATGATTCGCCTCCGAAAAAGAACAGTGGACACAATTTATCATAGGATTCACCCTTGGGACAAACCCGCTTACATCGCGGCGAAAGCGACATGAAATACCGCAAGGCGACGCCTTGCGGTGTTTGTTATAATAAACCCAATGGCAATACGTAAAACTCCGTTTGCGATTGATGAATGGTATCACTGTTACAATCGCGGTGTTGATAAACGAACTACTTACGAAGACAGGCGTGATTATCACCGCTTTCTTGAACAACTGTATCTCGCAAACAGCGAGACTCCCTTACGACGCGATGATATTGGTACGCAGAATTTTGAAAAGATACTGCGAGTCCCGCGGAGTAGGGCTCTCGTTTCTATAGGTGCATTCTGTCTTATGCCGAATCACTTCCACCTAGTATTGAAAGAAGTCGTGGAGAACGGCATTACGACATTCATGCAAAAACTCGGAACAGCATACACTATGTACTTCAATAAACGATACGAGCGAACAGGAAACTTATTCGTTAAACCGTTTCGATCTCGGCATGTAGATGGTGATGATTACCTCCAATACCTAGTCAATTATGTGCATTGTAATCCCGCAGAATTATACGAACCGAAATGGAAAACTGGTAACATAAGAAATCTGCCGGCCTTAACTGGGAAACTTATCGAATATCCTTATTCAAGCCTCGGCGCATACGAAGATAGCAAATTACCAGCACGCGCTCTTTTGGATGAGAACATTTTCGATGTTGTGCGGATAACGCCCGTCAGACAAATGATTCACGAGGCAAAAGAATATTACTCAGAAAATCCAGAACTATTCTAGCTACAAACACCGTAAGGCGTCGCCTTGCGGTGTTCACAAATACAACCTCAGTTCATCGCGGCGGAAGCGATGTTAAGCGCGATGAGAGCGGCGGCTACAATGGCGGCGAAGCCGGTTGTGAACTTAACGAATTCTATAAATAACGGAAGTATACGTTTCTCATCCGTTCTTTTTTGTTCGTTATTTCTTGGATTGTTCATAAGATGTGATGGCGTTAAGAAAATTCTGGTCGGTTACGAGTATTGCCGGGTCTTCTTTCCGCAGTTTCTCAACAATTCGCAGAGATGCGGCGGGGTCGCCAGCCAGATATGTTACTTTCGCCAAATCATATAATACATCATAATCAGAAGGATTTTCTTCAACCAAATCTGCGAGAAAACGTACGGCATTCCGCCAATCATTTATCGCCAAATAATATTTAACTGCCGGTCTCGCAGCCGCGGGGTCGGCGTTAATATACGCGCTTAACGCGTCGTCCGCCCATTTTTTGGCGGCCGCTTTGTCGCCGAGTTTGTAATATATTGTCGCCAATATGTAAGGGGCCACTGGCAGAGACGGCTCAAGTTCCGCATACTTCTCAAGCGTCTTTATCGCTTCTCTGTAGTATTTCTCTTTTTCAGGAGACCCTTCCGGCAGAGCGTCCGCGTTGCGAAGCGACACATTAACTGTCATATACCACGACTGGGCTCTTAGCGGCGAGAGTTCCATCGCTCTTGCCAATACGTTTTTATTGAAATCGTCATCTACTTTCACGCCTTCCGGAGCCGTATCCAGCACATGCGCCAAGTACGTAGCCGTCCGCGCATCATACGGGTATTTATTGAAATTTTTTGTCAGCAGGGACAGAGCGTATTGATAGCCCGCATTGAGATTCTCCCCCTCTAGCTGAACCACCTGATGGTCCGTGTACATACTGTACGCTTGATAGCCGTATTCTAAATCTGCATAGGTGCCGAGAGAGAGACCTTTTTCAAAATACGCGTTTGCTTTATTAACATCCACTAAGTGGAGAAGATATCCTTGGGTGAGCAAAATGTTTGCGCGAAGCGGCTGAATTACAACGGGAAATATAAGCAGCAGAATAAGTACGCTTACTGCCACAGTGATTGGCTTGGCGAATTTGGTTTTTACGGCAAAAGACGAAGAGTCGTCTAACAGTATTAGAAGCGCGGCGAACATCGCGTAAAGTAGCCAAAGCGAGTGAGGAGTGTCAAATACAAAAAAGTTTTGAATCGCGTACGTGAGAATAAGCAGTAAAAATAAAAAACCATAATTCATAAGGCCGGGTTCTTCAAGCCGATAAAGCCACAGCGCATACACGGCAAACGCACAAATAAGAGCCAGATAGAACGCGAGGCCAAACGCGCCGTATTGTGCAAGGTAATCTAGAAACGCGTTATGCGAGCGGTCAAACCATTGTTCCAAAATTTTGCTAGGGTCATAAACCTTGTCAAAGAGCTGTGCCACATGCTCGGCTCCGTACCCAATAAACGGGCGTTGGAGCGTCTCTGCGCCGATGTTTTGCCAGACGAAGAGACGACTGCTAACTGTCCCGTCTGAAAGTGAAATGGATGCAATACGACGTATTGGTTCAAACGGCGCATTCGCAAGTTCGGCTCGGAACATGAAGAAAAGTCCGGCGAAAATAACGAGAGCAGTAAGTCCATAGAGAGCACTTCGTTTCTGATTCCTACCGCCCTTCCATATGGCGAATATGAGCATGGCGATACCGGCCAATATGAGAGCCAGTATCGTACCGCGCGTCGCAGCGAAGAGTATCGCGAGTACGGAGAGAATAGCAGACGCTTTGTATATATGGCGCCAGAAGCCGCTTGAATCGCGAATAACAACGAGAGTTGCGAAGAGAGCCATGCCGAGATAGCCGGCGAGAAACGCGGCATTCCCGAGCGTACTGCCGATGCGCCCGGTAACCGGCGGAAGGAACCATGCTCTGTCTCCCAAAATCGTAGTAAACCACTGAAGAACGGCTATGCCGGCGACTATGCCGGCGACTACGGCGACAATTTTCACAAGACGTTCTAATAATTGACGGTCGGCAGAAATAAGAATGAGGTAGAAGAACACTGTGATGACGGTGGAAGTGAGAAGTCCGTCTCCGCGCTCAAAGAGCCCCCAGAAACTGTGATAAAAACCTATCCCAAAGAAAGACGTGACGTACTCCACTAAAAGTAACCCTGCGGGAATCCACGTTGCCGGAGAGCGCAGTCTCCTGTAGAAAAATGGCCGGCCGGATAGCGCGAGGTACACGAAGATAGCCAGAGCTAAAATCCCCATACCTTGAAGCAAGAACGTTTTTGGCGTTATGTATGGATACAGAACTCCGCTGATATAAATCAACGGAAGAACCGCCGGTGCGAGCAGTAGATATGGAAATATCTTTTCTAAACGACCTGTCATGACTTCTCCCATTCGGCGCGCAGTTGGATTATGTCCGCGTCAGTGGCGAAATATTTGTTAGCCGCCGTAAACGCTTTTTCAATATCAACAACATCGTCCTTCATTTTCTTCGTAATGAAATCAAGATACGCGTAGTGATAAAACTTAAACTGCGGCTGGACAAGAGTGGACTTCTCATACGCGACGCGCGCAGTCTCTAGAGCGCCGAGCCGCTCCATAAGAACTCCCAGATTATGCCACGGGAGACCTGATGCAGTTCCACCCTCTCTGACCGCTTGAATCAAAAAATCATATTGATTCTTACCGTCTCCGATAAGTTCGTACTGATTCGCAATACCGACGTAAATGCTCATGTCCGTATATGTCCCCTTCCATAAAAGGTCGGTAATGCGTTTTATCTCTGCGTTCGCCTTCGCCATGAGTTCCGGATTATTCGTGTATGCTCCGACAAAGTCCCAAGAAGACACTGTGTCTCCCTTAGCGATTGGCAGAGGGTTTATAGCGGGACGTTTAATAATGTTCACCGTTGTCGTGGAAATAATCAATGGAGTTTCAGCGCTAGCTCCTTGTTCAGGAGTAGATGTCGCCGACGGCAGAGTCGGGGAGACGGCCCGTCGCGGAGACAAAAACTGCGCTATGCCCATAGCGAATAAGACAGCAACAACGGCAATGATAATCAGCCATTTCTTACTCATTGCGGAAAGCATATCACAACAAAAAACATCCCGCCTGTTCTTTGGAACAGGCGGGATGTTTTGAAAATGTAGAATTTATGAGCCTGAATTGACGGCTGCACGAGTTTTCGCGCCGAAGTATCCGACTGCGGGCGTGATGCCCTTCGCCTTCTGATACTTGATGAGTGCAGCTTTTGTTAGAGCTCCGAACTTAGTCGTTTCATTCCCCGGAGAGCCGGCACCGCTATTCGCAATGGTGTATCCGTGAGAATTGAGGAACTCTTGTAGCGCCTTCACCTCGCTACCGAGAGAACCGACTGTGAGATTTGACTTAAACACGCTTACCGCCGTACTCGTTACCGAACCGGCGGTTACCGTACCTTCAAGCGAAGCTTTCACCTTCGCGATGACACTTGCGTCTGCGTTAAATGACGCGAGTACATCAAGAATTGACTGTATCTGCGTAGCGGAGAGACCTGAAGCGGATTTTGCCGGAGTTGCCGGTGTAGCGGGTACGGCTGGTGTTGTTGCCGTTGCCGGAGTCGCTGGTGTCGCCGGAGTTGCAGACGAACTGCTTGATGAGCTTCCAGCGCTGCTTCCTCCGCTGCCGGCAGTTGATGAACAGAGCGTACTGCTCGGCGTTACCGTCACCGTACGACTCGCAGTACCGGTATAACCGAGGACCGATTGCGAAGCGTTACAGACGCTGCTTGAATTGTCGGTTGATGTGTCCGCTACAAGACGGTTATTATTCGGAGCCGTTATCTGGATTGTAGAACCTGATTGGAGAGTGAAGCTGAAGTCTGATGCATTTACTGTGATTGATTCAATTGTGGCGCTTGAACCGGAAACGTTCAGCGTAATTCCTCCAACACTCAAGACGGTATCCGTAGTGAGTGTGACATCATCAGCTGCGGCGAGCGCGAAAGACGGGGCGAATAACGCCACTAGAATTCCTGCACGTGCGAGCATTCGTGGCATAGTTGAGTTTAGTTAATTAATAATTAACTCGCTATGCTTATAGGCAGGAGGAGCCGTAACCCCAGAGAACAACACCCTGTACCGTCCCTCCGTTTATAGACGTTGTAGCTTGCGTATTGAACATGAGCTTTATCTTCGTCGCCGAGCTCGTTGCAGTTGTTACGACGCATGCTGCGGTAAGCGTGGATGTAGCGGCCTGTGCATTCAAGAGTGTCACATTCGCGTCGGCGGTCACGCTACCCGATATCGCCGTCGTGCTTGCGGATGCGTTCTTAATCGTATCGCCGTTCAAGAACGTGAACTGGGTCGTGGATGCTCCACCGAGGAATGTCGCGAGGCCTGTAACAGAGAGCGTGCTTGGCATACTTACCACGCCAGCTGCGCTAATAGTGGTTGATGCCGTAGCACCGAAGGTCGAGACGCCAATGACGCCGAGCGTGCCGTTCACGGTCGCACCTGGAGTAACAAGTAAACCGGCAGCCGAGATAGTAGTGCTTGCAGTCGCACCGAAGGTCGAGACACCTGTGGCGCCGAGCGTGCCGTTGAAGAGTCCGCTCGGAGCAGTAAGTACCCCAGCAGCCGAGATTGTCGTGCTGGCGGTTGCTCCGAAGGTTGAGATGCCGATAACGCCGAGTGTACCGTTCACAGTCGCACCTGGGGTTACAAGCAGGCCAGCAGCCGAGATAGTCGTGCTAGCGGTCGCGCCGAAGGTTGAGACACCGGTGGCGCCGAGTGTTCCGTTGGTCAAGATGTTCGTGCTGATTGTAGTCGCGGCTTGGGCGATGCCCGCGCTCACGAAGACAACTGCGAGAGCGAGGACGGTTGTACGGACGCCTCTCCCGAGGCTGTTTAGATACGTTTTGATGCTATTCATAGATTATGATAACTTAGTGTGCGAATAAATAATAAAGGCGCGAAAGCCTTTCGTATTCAAGTGTACTCTCCTCTCATCATAAAGAAATAGAGAAGCTGTGGATAACTCGTCCTGAAACCAAAAAGTTTCAGCACTAGAAAACGCAAAAACCCCAGCCGAAGGCGGGGGTTTTTGTTGCTAGGCCAATATCCTAGCTGGAAGTCCTGAGGCGGTAATCCGCCGAAGGGCCGGAATCTTACGCGCCGTTATGCGCGAGAGATTAACTAGATTAGAGAGACCCCGTCAAGGTACCGATTGTGAGAGGTAGCGTCTTGATTAGGTAATCGTCCGTCCAGTCAGACGTTGTCACGCTGTGCACAGCGGCAACAGCAGACTTGTCAGACCATGTGAAGGACGGAGTTGATCCGACCGCTGCACCGACCTGCGCCGCAGTAGCTGTAGTGCTGGCAGTAGTCTGCGGGTTCGCGATGGACACATCAAGTGTGTATCCGCCAACTCCAGAGAAGCCGCCAATCGTACCCTTAAGGTCATACGTCGCGCTCTGGCCAGCCGCGATGGACTGTTCAGATGTCGGGACGAAGGTCAGAGTAGCGCTGGTGTTGATACCCATCGCGTCAAGGCCTCCGAGCAGAGAACCTGTCGTTGTAGCGAAGGTACCAGCCACCTGGTTAGACCCATCCCACAGGGCGAGTGTTGAGGTCGCGCCGATGGTAAGGAGGTTTGATGGGGAAGTCTTGCTCACTGTGAACGCAATCTTATCCCAGCCAATGTCTCCTGCCGCGTCAGCTGTAACCTTCACACGTCCAAGGACTTTATTAGAGCCGTTTGAGAGCGCAGAAGTGCTAAGAGCGACTGCAGAGAGAGTCGGGACAGACTTGCGTATAACGACCGTTCCCTTGCCGGAGGTGTCAGATGACACGATGTCAGCACTGCTGGTGAGAGTCGTGGTCTGCGAGCCAGAAGAATCCGTTGCATTGAATCCTTCGGCGCCATCGAGCGTGACCGTAACTGTCTTTCCTGAATCGCCATCGTTCTGGATGGAACTCAAGTTGACGTACGCGTCAAGCTGTTTCGTCGTACCAGAAGGAATATAGAACGTAAGACCCGTGAAGGTAGACGTTGCGTGTGACTGACCGCCGGAAGAGACAGAGACGTTCTGTGTTGAAGACTGCGTAACGCCATTTACATCCGGATACTTAAGAGTAACCGAGCTTACTGCTGTGGCGGCGTTTGCAAGCACCTTCACTTTAATCTTGTCAACCGTGTAACCGGAGTACTGCGAGGTGAAGTTGAATGTTCCGACCTTCACCATAGATGTCCCAGCGATTACGTTCGCATTATCGGGCGATACACCGACCGCAGTCGTGAGAATGGCCGCACGGAGCGTAATCGTCTGAAGCGCCGTTCCTGAAGCGCCGAAGGTTATAGAGGAACCGTTTGTGCCGGTTCCAGTACCGTCTATGCCCGCCGTCCATTCTCCCGCATTGCTTCCTGACTTGATATTGGCGACGATGTTGATGACTTTCGTCGCTGATGCCGCCATGTCAAAGTTAACCGAGATAGCGTTGCTGGTTGACGGAGAGGTCTTTGTCGCACCGATTTGTACACCCGTTGCATTATCAACGAGTCTAAGGTCGGTGATAGACGCTGATTCATCCGAAGACAACGTTACGGTGAGAGTGTTCACATTCATCCCTTCCGTAGAACCGGTTGAGAGAGTGAATGAGCCCATCTTGGCGTTGTTCGTACCGGCAATCAAGCTGGTATTGCTGTAGCCGGAGTACTTCGTCGCCGTTGCTGAAGCCGAAGAGACAGTGATGGTGTTAGCCGCCACATCTGCTGTCGGAGTGTGAACGGTAGAGAGAGATACTTGGCCCTGGCCGTTTGATGCGCCGGTACCGAGAGTAATCGCCGCCGTTTCATCGGAGATGAATGTCGCACCGGTTGTAGACTTAGCGTCAGCGTAGATGTCAACAATCGCCGTAGTTCCCGCCTTCAGGATGAAGGAAGAGCCGAAGGTGAAGTTCACATCCGTATCCTCGGTAAGGTCCTTGGTAGAACCTACCTGTACGCCATTGAGGAAGATTTTACCGTTGTCAAGACCGCGACCGGCTGCGTTCGCGTTGATATCAAGATTATCAATCTTCATATCTTCGCCTGCCGCGCGGAGCTCAAAGCTCGCCCACTTTACGTTCGTCGCATTAAGCGAGACGTTTGAAGAAGGTGAGTTATTCGCCTTGACCGTAGAAACGGTACCAGTACTGATTGTCTGAATACCGGAGCTACGAGCCGAGAATGTAGAGCTGTTTGCAGTCGCGAGGATTGGCTGATTTAGGTCAGTGTCTATCATCTGCGCGTCAGATGCTCGTCGTAGCGAGAACTGGAATGTGAGACTGGAACCGCCGATTACGTCGCCGACTGCCTTGACTATGCGAGCGCCTGTCTCAAGACGAAGCGGTTTCGCCGAGAGGTCCCAGCTTACCGTGTTGTCTACAGAGTTGATTGTCGCCACACCGCCAGTCTGAACTCCGTCTACATATAGGCGGATGTTGTTAACGTCGGTGCTCTTAATAGAACCGAGGTTACGAATCTCAAAGGACGAGAGCGTTACCGCGCGCGTACCAATCGTCACCGTGTTCTGCCAGATTGTCTGGTCATTCTGCGGTGTCAAGCTGGTATTCGTTGCCGGTGTCGTAGCTGAAGCGAAGTCAGCCGTTGCGAGCGTAGCCGCAGAGACTGTCTGTGTGTAGCCATTGATTGGGAACGTAACAGAAGAATCCAGCGTGCCGTTTGAACTCACCGAGACGAGCTGGACGCCAACTTGCTGGCCTGACGTGGAACCCGCGATGTCAGCGAGAACGGAGACCGTGTAGGTCTGACCTGCCGATACCGTGAAGAGCCCTGTTGAGTCATTGAAGCTGAACGCCGTGTTGCTCACGCCTGCAGAATCAGTGAGACGCTTTGTCCCATTGTAGATGTAGACGTTTGACAAGGTTGAGTCGTTGGAAACGCCGATGCGCTTGAAACCAAGGTTTGTAACCTTGATGTCTGTCGCAGTCGGGTTAGCGAAAGTAAACTTCGCGAGTCCGCCAACCGCCTGTCCCTGTACCAGAGCGACATTGTTCGGAGAGTCGGTTGCGAGCATGACCTTAAGGCCGTTGCCCGTAATCGGAGTTCCCGGTGTGCCTGGTGTTCCAGGAGTTCCCGGTGTTCCGGCTGTACCGCCTAGATTGAATGCTGCGCGAGAAATCGGACCGAAGTATCCGACTGCAGGAGCAATATTCTTAGACGACTGCCAAGAGGCAACCGCCGTTCGCGTCTGGGTACCGAAGTAGCCTGTCGCGCCAGCTGAAATTCCGAAACCTCCGCCGATAAGCGCCTTCTGTAGGCAGGTCACATCAGCACCTTGTGAGCCGATTGTGAGACTGCGTGAGAACGAGCACGCCGCTGAAGGCGTTGCCGGTGTTGAAGGCGTACCGCCCGTGAGCGATGCCTGAACGTTGGCGATTGTCGTTGCGTCAGCACCGAACGATGAGAGGAGCGAGAGTATTGACGAGACCTGCGCAGAGGTCAGAGCCGCCGCATGCGCCATAGGCGCAAGTGCGAGCATTGACGTAGCCATTGCGAGTCCTGTCGCTACCGCCGCAACTTTCGCCATTGCTTTTGTAGTTACAGTTTGCATAACAATTGTTAATGATTTTAAGCGCACATAATAAGTTAAGGATTTGGCACTTTCACGCTACTCCACAGCGCACGGCATCGACCAGTGAGCCATGGATTAGTTGGCAAGGGTTGTTATCAAAGTACGCCCTATCGGGAATATATTAATCCCCGTAAGGACTGAACCAGTATATATCAGAAACAAGCGTTCCCGTATACCGGATGTGTGGATAACTACATTGTTATCACTGGTAAATACTAGCAAATGAAGGTCCTCTATGCAAGAGAATACACACTCCACCGACGCTCCCCTTCCTTATTTACCAGCCCGACTTTGATTAGCGCCGTCAGTTCCCTTTGGATAGTCTTCTCGGAGACACCGCGGATAAGAGTAGAAATGTCCTTTATGCTCCCTCTGCCTTTGTTTTTTATAACGGACATTATCGCATCTCGTCTGTCCTTTATAGCATTGGTGTCCTTTATATGTCCTTTATTCACTCGGCGTGCGGGTTTGGAGATTTGTTTCTGCTCTTTTTGACTTGAGCTTTGGAGTTTTGAGATTTTGGATAGTGTTGGCGCTTCGTCTAAAAAGAGTCTCGGCTCTTCATAACCGGCGACTTCCTGAAGTAATATATGGGCTTCGCGGGCGATAATTTCGGCATTCATTTGAGAAAGAAAGCCACCCGTGCGCGCCATCCCAAGCACGCTTGAGAGCGCAAGAAGTTCGCGAGAAAGCGCCGTCCTGGCACTGCCGGACGGCAATATTGCCGAGTCCACAAGACCGAGCGCAATCGCGTCAATACGGTTTCGGAGCGACACTGATTCAGCGAATGCCGGCGTGATTAGGTGAATCGCCTTCGCGAGTCTTTCGGCCTTTTTATAGATGAATACTCTACGGATGTCCTTTTCAAATACGTTATTAAATATGCTTTTTTCTAGGACAAAGTCTTCTGAATGGCTAATGCCACTACTGATTTGAGTCTGTTTAGTTTCAATGCTGTGTCCTATATTTTGTCCTTTTTGCATACGTTGTCTGTGAAGTATATGTCCTATACAACCGAATGCAAGCCCGGCACATCAAGTTTCGGCATTGCTTTTTAATTTAAGTGCCAAAGCGATGGTACAATACAAGTATCATGAGTCGTAAAAATGACAACGGCGCGCGGCGCGGACGTGCGCGTGAAGAGAATGTTAAAGAATACGACACTCTTATTCGTTATGCTTCCGCCATAGTGTTCCTCGCCGCGGGAGTCCTTATCGCCCTATCTATTTTCGGCGCGGCGGGACCGGTTGGCGCTACGGTTTTCACCGTAAGCTACACGATTGTCGGAATAGGAGCATTTATCCTCCCGCTGGCTTTAATAGCCGTCGGCC
>ERZ1292640.3940-Hain-H43-02um-R1-3940-length-11424-cov-6_pt1 | contig 11424 bp, 11 predicted proteins | sample MGYA00564404_ERZ1292640 | MGnify/ENA primary metagenome ERZ1292640 (study PRJEB36523, sample SAMEA6512636) | groundwater metagenome | collected 2019-01-08 | study: AquaDiva: Metagenomics assemblies of 32 groundwater samples | reverse complement strand
GTGGGCGCGCAGCTCGAGGAGCTGTTCCACGCGCTGCCGCCGCGACGGCTCGCCGATCTCTGGAAGCAGCGCGGCAGCCTCGCGCGCGTGCTCGCGATGCGACCGAAGCTCGTCGGCGCGGGCCCCGCGCAGGCGCACGCGCTCGGCGCGGACCTCTCGAGCCTCCCCATCCTCCAGCTCTGGCCGAAGGACGGCGGGCGCTTCCTCACCTTCCCGCTGGTGCTGACCGAGCACCCGATGACGAAGGTGCGCAACCTCGGCATCTACCGCATGCAGGTGTTCGACGCGAAGACCACCGGCATGCACTGGCAGATCGGCAAGGGCGGCGGCTTCCACTTCCACGAGGCCGAGAAGAAGGGCGACGGCCTCGAGGTCGCGGTCGCCGTGGGCGCCGACCCCGCGACCCTGCTCGCGAGCGTCGCGCCCCTGCCCGAAGGCGTGGACGAAATCGCGTTCGCCGGCTTCCTGCGCGGCGCCCCGACGCGGCTCGCGCGCGCGCGCACGCTCGCGATGCGGGTGCCCGCCGACGCCGAGTTCGTGATCGAGGGCTTCGTGCCCGCTTCGGAGCGGCGCGCCGAGGGCCCATTCGGCGACCACTTCGGGCACTACTCGCACGCCGCGCCGTTCCCGGTCTTCCACGTCAAGGCCGTGACCCACCGCGCGCAACCCGTCTTCCAGGCGAGCGTGGTCGGCAAGCCGCCGCAGGAGGACAAGTACATGGGCGAGGCGGTGCAGGAGATGTTCACCGGCGTGCTCAAGGTGATCCATCCCGAGATCCGCGACCTGTGGGCCTACTTCGAGGCCGGCTTCCACAACCTGCTGGTGGTCGCGGTCGAGAACCGCTTCGCGAAGGAGGCGAAGAAGACCGCGCTCGGGCTCCTCGGCACCGGGCAGCTCTCGCTCACCAAGGCCATCGTGCTGGTGGACGCCGACGTCAACCCGCGCGACCGCGCCGCCGTGTTCGGCGCGATCGCGCGGAACTTCGACCCCGAGGAGGACTTCATCCTGCTGCCCGGCGTCCCGCTCGACACGCTCGACTTCACCTCCTACACCATGAACCTCGGCAGCAAGATGGTGCTGGACGCGCAGACGGGCGTGGGCGCCCTGTCCGGCGCTCGCGCCGGCGCCGCGCCGCCCGCCGACCTGCCGGACCCGCGCGCGCTCGATCCCAACGTCACGGCGAGCCGGCTGGCCTGGGGCGGGATGCTGGTGGTGCAGGTCAGGGCCGAGGGCCGCGCCGTGGTCGAGCACCTGGCGCGCCGGCCCGAGTACGCGAGGGTGAAGCTCGTGGTTGCGGTGAGCCAGGACGTGCCCCTCGGCGATGACGAGCTCCTGCTGTGGGGCATCTTCACCCGCTTCGACTGCGCGCGCGACATCGTGCCCGCGCACACCGAGACGCGCGGCGCGTGGCTCTCCTGCCGCGGCCCGCTGGGGATCGACGCGACGTGGAAGAGCGGCTACCCCGAGCCGGTGGTGACGCCGGCGGAGGTGATCGCGAAGGTGGATGCGTGGTGGGGACGGGGATGACTTGCCTTGCGGGCAGCGGCAACGCCATCAAGCTATTCGTTGTTGCAGCTGTAGCAAAGTGTGGAGTTGTGCGGGTTCCGAAAAGTCTGACCCCACCTTTTCCGTAAAATCTGGTCCCCTGAGGGGCTCCGACAACCTGCCGTCCCGAACGACTGCGGAGGACCCGCGGTGTCGGCGGCGGCGCAGCCGCGGGACGGAACTACGAGCCGGGCTGCTGCGCTCTCTCGGCCACGATGGGCTCGCCGGACGACGGGCCCGCCACCTTCGCCCCGACGCGGAACACCGGGAGCGTGATGGGCGGGAGGCCCATGCGCGTCACGACGTCTTGGATGTACTCACGCCAGTAGGGCCAGGCGTTGTAGACACCGTTCACCGCCGCGAACTCGGCGAGCAGCTTCGCGCCTGCCTTGAAATCGGGCCGCAGGGAATAGGTCAACTCGAATGTCGCTTCGACTCGCACGGCCGGCTTCGAGGCTGCGGAGGCAACGCGCTGGAGGTTCATCTGAATCCCGGCGCGCACGATGAACCGGTTCCCGCCCGACTTCTTCGCCCGCGCGTTCCATTCGATGCTGAGCTCCCCCGGGCCCACCTCGCCGGGCGACCGCACGGTGGCGAATGCAGAGGACTCGATCAGGCGCACACCCTCGAGTTCGACCGCCGCGATGAGCGCCTTGAGTTCCTTGCCGCTTGACTTGGCGCTCACGCAGCACCCGTGGGCTCTTGGGAGCCTTCTTCGCTGCGAGTCCCGGAATGAACTTGGATGGCCCAGGTCGATGCATCCGGGGCTCTGGAGGCCGAGAGCCATTCTTGCAAGAGCCCGAGCGTCATCCGCAGGCGACGGGCGTCCTCGCCGTAGCGCTGGCCGATCGGGCGCGCCTCAATCGAGAGCGCATGGCCGAGAGCATCGAACACATCCGCGATGGTCCTGAGCGTGAGGTTGCGGTCGCCGGCGAGAATCTGCGAGACGAATCCCTTGCTCTTTCCCAGCCGGCGCGCGAGGTCGGCGCGACTGACGCCCGTCTCCTCGAGCAATTCAGAAATCGCCTCGGTGATGGCCAGGATGAGCTCCTCTTGGCGCAGCAGCCGGCGCCGCTGCACCGAGGAGGACTCGAACTCCTCATAGGTGGAGGAAGGCTTGCGGGTGGTCATGTCAGTCCCCATTCGTCGTGCTCGGAGAGGATGCGCGCGGCTGTCTCGAGGTCCCTCGCGCTGTGTCTGTCCTGTTTCTTGATCACTCCGTGTGCCACGATGAACCGGCATCCGGGTCGGAACGCGCCGAGCAGGCGGATCTGGGAGGAGCTCTTGAACTCGAACAAGTGCTGCCCCCGGATTGCGTCGAGCTTCTTGAACTTCTCCGGGTTGGTGATCTTGCCGGCGTCGGCAAGGCGTCGAAAGAGGGCGAGAGCCTTCGCTTGGTCTCCATCGCCGATGGACTCGAAGAACTCGTGGGCCGGCATGCGTCCGCGCTCGTTGAGCGCCCATTCGACCGTTCCCCATGTCCCCCGGACCGCCACTCTATCGGCCACGACTGCCTCGGAGTTTAGCTAAACGTAAACGTCTGTCAATCGACTTCGAGGTTCCGTTGCCTCGTGACCCGGGGAAGCCACGAGCCGGCTTCGAGCGCAGAATCGCAGCTAATCCGTTGGGCTGCAACTAGAAAGTGCCATGACGAGGTCTCAACCAGGCCGGCTGCGGCGGCTCCGTTCCCACCCATCGGGCTCCGGACGGAGCGGCGGTCCCGGCGTCCCGGCCGACGCGGGCCGGGGTGGCTGAAGGGGCTGAGACCGAGGGCCGCGCCGTGGTCGAGCACTTGGCGCGCCGTCCCGAGTACGCAGGGCTCAAGCTCGTGGTCGCCGTGAGCAAGGACGTGCCTCTCGGCGACGACGAGCTGTTGCTGTGGGGCATCTTCACGCGCTTCGACTGCGCCCGCGACATCGTGCCCGCCCACACCGAGTCGCGCGGCGCGTGGCTCGCCTGCCGCGGCCCGCTCGGGATCGACGCGACGTGGAAGAGCGGCTACCCCGCGTCGGTGGCGACGCCGGCGGTGGTGATCGCGAAGGTGGATGCGTGGTGGGGCAGGTAAGAAGCAAGGGGGCACGCCCACGCGCGGCTCGCGCTCGCTGGCGGTCTGGTGCTGGTCTACAATCCCGCGCGCAGCCCCGGCCGGCACGATCTCCACTCCGCCTGCCGCCGCCCACGTGCGCATGATCGAGGAGGGGCACGACCACCCGTGATCGACGGAGGGCAGCGGCGCTCGAGATCGTCGCGGTGACTGCGGCCGTGCGACGCGAGGTGACGGCGAAGGTGGAGGCCTGGTGGGAACGGGACTGAACGCGGCGTGCCGGCGATCGGAGGACGGATGAGCAAGACCCGTGTCGCCATCGTCCAGGCGGAGGTCACGGCGGATCCGGCCGCGATGCTCGAACGCACCGCGGCGCTCGCGCGCACGGCAGCGGCGGGCGGCGCCGGGCTGATCGTGTTCCCGGAGACCTGGATCCCCGGCTACCCCGCCTGGCTCGACGTGTGCCGCGACGCCGCGCTCTGGGACCACGCGCCGGTCAAGCAAGCGTTCGCGCGGATGGCGGAGTCGAGCGTGCGCGTCGCGGGTCCCGAGGGCGAAGCGCTCGCCGCGATCGCGCGCGCGGCGGGCGCCACACTCGTGGTCGGCGTCACGGAGCGGGTCGGGCACGGCCCCGGCCGCGGCACGCTCTACAACACGCTCCTCACCTACGGCCCCGACGGCTCGCTTCTCAACCACCACCGCAAGCTCGTCCCCACCTACACCGAGCGCATGGTGTGGGGGCCGGGCGACGCCGATGGCCTGCGCGCGGTGGACACGCCGGCGGGGCGCGTCGGCGGGCTCGTCTGCTGGGAGCACTGGATGCCGCTCGCGCGCCAGGCGCTCCACCAGTCGGGCGAAGACCTCCACGTGGCGGTCTGGCCCACCGTGCACGAGAAGCACCAGCTCGCGAGCCGGCACTACGCGTTCGAAGGGCGCTGCTTCGTGCTGGCCGCGGGGTCGCTGATGAGCGCCGCGGCGCTTCCACCCGGGCTCGAGCGGCACCCGGATCGGGTTCGGGCGCCGGAGCAGTGGGTGCTGCGCGGCGGCAGCGCCATCATCGGCCCCGACGGCGAGTACGTGGTCGAGCCGATCTTCGAGGAGCCGCAGATCCTCACCGCCGAGCTGGATCTCGGGCGGGTGCGCGAGGAGAGCATGACGCTCGACGTCGCGGGCCACTACCATCGGCCCGACTGCTTCGAGTTCCGCGCGCGCCCTGCCGGGCGCCTGCGGCGCGAACCACCCGGGAGCTGAGCCGCCGCCATGAGAGATCCCGGCCTCATCTGAGGATGCGATAGACTGCCCGAGCTGCCCCCTGGCGGTCGCTGGGGCGGAGGCGCCGCGATGCGCGAAGCGGTGGTCCCGCCGAACGAGCGGCCGGACCGACAGGAGTCAGGCAGGAGAAGGAGTTCCGTCATGCGGGTCGGTGAACTGGTGAAAGCGAAGCGCGAGGACATCCTGCGCGTCGCCGCGAAGCACGGTGCGCGCAACCTGCGCGTGTTCGGCTCGGTCCCGCGGGGCGATGCCGACGAGCAGCGCGACATAGACCTGCTCGTCGAGATGGAGCCCGGACGGAGCCTGCTGGACCATGCCGCCCTGTGGCTGGAGCTGCAGGACCTGCTCGGCTGCAAGGTGGACGTGGTCAGCGAGCGAGGCATCAAGTCGCGCATCCGCGACCGCGTGCTGGCCGAGGCCGTCCCGCTATGAGGGATGAGCGCGAGCGGATCCTCATGGACCGCCACGAGACGATGACCCGCCTCTTCTCCGCCCCCCGCGCCCTCGTCGGCATGCTCCACCTCGGCGCGCTGCCGGGCACGCCATCCGCCGGCGCATCGCTCGAGCGCGTGATCGAGACCGCGGTCGCGGAGGCGCGCGTCTACCGCGAGGCGGGGTTCCACGCGCTCATGATTGAGAACATGCACGACCGGCCGTACCTCAAGGGCGCGGCCGGGCCGGAGATCGTGGCGGCGATGACGGCGGCGGGGCGCGAGGTGCGGCGCGAGGTGCCGCTGCCGCTGGGCGTGCAGATCCTGTCGGCCGCGAACCGCGAGGCGCTGGCGGTGGCGCACGCGTGCGGCGGCTCGTTCGTGCGGGTCGAGGGCTTCATGTTCGCGCACGTCGCGGACGAGGGGCTGATCGAGGCGTGCGCGGGCGAGCTGCTGCGCTACCGGCGCGCGATCGGCGCCGAGCACGTGCGCGTCTTCGCGGACGTGAAGAAGAAGCACTCCTCGCACGCGATCACCGCGGACGTGGACCTGGTCGAGACGGCGCGCGCGGCGGAGTTCTTCCTCGCCGATGGGGTGATCGTCACGGGCACGGTGACGGGCCACGCGGCCGACACTTCCGAAGTGGAGGCGGTCGCGAACGGCGTGACCATCCCCGTGCTGGTCGGCTCGGGGGTGACGCCGGCGAACCTCGCCGCCTACCCGAAGGCGGACGGGTTCATCGTCGGCTCGTCGGTGAAGCAGGGCGGGGTGTGGTCGAACCGGCTCGACCGCGAGCGCGTGCAGGCGATGGCGCGCGCGTTCCGCGAGCTGGAGAGGCGGGGGTGAGCGGCGAGCTCGTCTGCCTCGGCAACCTGATCGTGGACGACATCGTGTTCGCTGACGGCACCACGCGCATGGGTCAGGCGGGCGGCGCGATGCTCTACGCGGCGCTCGGAGCGCGGCTGTGGGACGCGCGCGTCGCGATCGTGGCGCCGCTCGGCGACGACTACCCGCGCGAGACCCTGCGCGCGCTCGAATCACGCGGCGTGGACCTCTCCGGGTTGCGTCCACTCCGCCGCCCGGGCCTGCGCACCTGGCTGCTCTACGAGCCGCGCGCGCGCCGCGTGGTGCACCGGCTGGGCTCGCCGGCGCACGCCGAGGCCTCGCCGCGACCGGAGGACGTCGCGAACCGCTTCGCGGACGCGCGCGCGTTCCACCTCTCGCCCACGCCGCTCGAGAGCCAGCGCCCGCTTGTCGAGTCACTCGCGCAGCGCGCGGGCGCGCTGCTCTCGCTCGACCCGCACGACCCGGTGCGCGAGGACAACCTCGATGCCTGGCGCGAGGTGCTGGCCCTGCTCGACGTGTTCTTCGTGAGCGAGGAGGAGCTGCAGCTGGAGGGAGCGGCGCGCGACCCGCGCGCGGCGCTGGCGCGGCTCGCGGGTGGCAGGCTCAAGCTCGTGCTCCTCAAGCGTGGCGCCGGCGGCGGGTTGCTGTTCGATGCGCGTGCGAACGAGTTCATCGAGTGGCCGGCGCGCGCGCGCGACGTCGTGGACCCGACCGGGGCGGGTGACGCGTTCGCGGGCGGGTTCCTCGCCGGGCTGCTCGAAGGCCAGGCCGTGCACGCCGCGCTCGAGCAGGGGATCGTCGCGGCGAGCTTCGCGCTCGAGACCTGGGGCGCGGCGGGGCTGCTCGCCGCGGCGCCGGCCGAGGCGCGGCTCAGACAGCGGGACTGGTTCGCGATGAAGGCGAAGACGTGACCGAGCCGTTTGTGATCGCGCCCGAGGTGGAGGCGGCGCTCGACGAGGGGCGCGCCGTGGTGGCGCTCGAGACCACGCTGGTTACGCACGGGCTGCCGCATCCGGACGGCGTGCGCGCGGCGGCCGAGCTCGAAGACATCGTGCGCGCGGGCGGCGCGGTGCCGGCGACGATCGGCGTGCTCGACGGCGCGCTGCGCGTGGGCCTCTCGCGCGCGGAGCTGGAGAAGCTCGCCACCGCGCGCGGCGTGGCGAAGCTCAACCTCGGCAACCTCGCCGCGCACCTCGCCGCCGGCGTGCCGGGCTCGACCACGGTGGCGGCGACGCTGTTCGCCGCGCACCAGGCGGGCATCCGCGTGTTCGCGACCGGCGGGATCGGTGGTGTGCATCGCGACGCGGCCACGAGCGGCGACGTGTCGGCTGACCTCACCGCGCTCGCGCGCTTCCCGGTCGCGGTGGTGTGCGCGGGCGCCAAGGCCGTGCTCGATCTCGCGCGGACGGTCGAGATGCTCGAGACGCTCGGGGTGCCGGTGCTGGGGTTCGGCACCGACGAGTTCCCGGCGTTCTACCGGCGCGCGAGCGGCCTGCCGGTGGACCGGCGCTGCGATTCGGTGGACGACCTGGCGCGCGCGGTAACGGCGCACTTCGACCTCGGCTTCGGCACCGGCGTGCTGGTGGCTAACCCGATCCCGGGCGCGGACGAGCTGCCGCGCGAGCTCTACGAGCCGGTGCTCGAGCGTGCGCTCGCCGACGCCGCGGCGCGGGGCGTGCGCGGGCGCGACGTGACGCCGTTCCTGCTCGAGCGCCTGCGCGATCTGACCGGCGGCCGCACCGTGGCCGCGAACCTCGCGCTGCTCCGGAACAACGCACGCGTGGCCGCGGCGCTGGCGGCGGCGCTGGCGCGCCAGGCGCGAGGCGCGTGAGGCCCACATCCGCCTGTTCTCGGGGTGTCCTCCCCGGGTAGAATCTCCGTGTCGCTTCCGCTGGCCCCGCACTACCCGGAGTCTGCCATGCACCCGCGCACCGCATCGTATGTCGGCCTCCTTCTTCTCCTGCCCGCGCTCCCCGCTCCCGCCATCGCCGGCTGGATCGTGGACGGCATCCCGGTCTGCTACGCGAGCGGCGACCAGTCGGCGCACCAGGTGGTCGCGGACGGGACCGGAGGCTGCATCGTCGCCTGGCAGGACCGGCGCGGTGCGAACTTCGACATCTACGCCCTGCGCGTCAGCGCGGCCGGCGAGCTCGCGCCGGGGTGGCCGTTGAACGGCCGGGCCACGTGCGCGGCGGTGGGGGACCAATTCGCCCCGGCCATCACCGGCGGCGGAACCGGCGGGGCGATCGTGGCCTGGCAAGACCGCCGCGCGGGCAACCACGACATCTACGCGCTGCGGCTCACCGCGTCGGGCGCCGTTGCCCCGGGATGGACCGCGAACGGGACGCCCGTCTGCACGCTTCCCTCCTCGCAGGCGTCCCCGGCGATCGTGGCCGACGGTGCGGGGGGCGCGATCGTCCTGTGGGCTGACGCGCGCAGCGGCTGGAGCTGGGACATCTACGCCCAGCACCTGCTCGCCGGCGGGACTCTCGATCCCGCGTGGCCCGCGGGCGGCGCGCTGGTGTGCGTGGATTCCGCTCACCAGCTCGATCCGCGCGCGGTGCCCGACGGCGCCTCCGGCGCGGTGGTGACCTGGACCGACTACCGCTCGGGGTCCGCCCAGGTCTTCATGCAGCGCCTGGCGGCGGGCGGGGCGATCGCTCCCGGCTGGCAGGCGGGAGGGCTGCTCGTGATCCCGGTGCTCCCGAGCAATCCGTACGCGCTGTGCGGGGACGGTGCGGGCGGGGCCTTCGCGGCGTGGGACGGCGCGCGCGTCCTGCACCTGACCGGCGCGGGAGCCTTGGCGCCGGGATGGGACCCGAACGGCGTCCTGGTCGCGAGCGGCTACGCGCCCTCGCTCGCCTCAGACGGTGGGACCGGCGCGCTGGTCGCCTGGTACTCCCCCCAGTCCTCCCCGCAGATCGGCGCCACGCGCCTGCGCGCCGACGGCACGCGCGCCACGGGCTGGCCGAACGTCGTCCCGGTCTCTTCCGTCGCCGCGGACCAGTTCAACCCGAAGATCGTGAGCGACGGGGCCGGTGGTGCGTTCGTCGCCTGGCACGACCGGAGGAGCGACCCATACACAACCGACCTCTACGCGATGCGGATCACTTCGGGCGGCACGCCCGCTGCGGGCTGGACGCCGAACGGCGAGCCGCTCTGCAGCGATCCCTACGAGCAGAACGACCTGCGCCTGGTGGCGGACGGGCTGGGCGGTGCGGTCGCGGTGTGGATGGACTGGCGGAACGGCGATTTCTTCTTCAACGTCAACAGCGACATCTACGCGCAGCGCCTGGTGGTGAACAGGCCGGTGGCGGCCGAGGCCTCGCTGGTGAGCGCCGACGCCTCGCCCGACCGGGTGCGGATCGTGTGGTACGCGCCTGCGGTCTCCTCGGCCACGGTGTACCGCGCCGGTGAGGACGGCGCGTGGCGGCGGCTCGGTGCGGTCTCGCCCGGCGGCGACGGCCGTCTCGCGTTCGAGGATCGCGACGTGACGGCGGGCTCGCGGTACGGCTACCGCCTCGGCATCGCGACCGCCGCCGGCGAGCGCTTCGCGGGCGAGACCTGGGTCGAGGTCCCGGGCGCGGCGGCGCTCGCGCTGCACGGGCTCCAGCCGAACCCGGCATCGCGTGATCTCGTCGTGTCGTTCGCGCTGCCCGATGAGGCGCCGGCGACGCTCGAGCTGCTCGACCTCGCCGGCCGGCGCGTGGCGGAGCGCCCGGTGGGCGAGCTCGGCGCCGGCGAGCACCGGGTGAGCCTGGGTCGCGCGGAGCGGCTCGAGCCGGGGATATACCTGGTGCGCCTCACGCACGGCGGCCGCACGCTCACCGCGCGCGCCTGCGTGGTGCGTTGACCCGGCGCGAACCGGAAGCCGAGAGTCCTGTTGATGCCGGGGCTCGCGCTTGATAGCGTCCGGCTGTGCCACGCCCCCCCTCTCATGACCGGAGCCTGGAGTCCCCCGAGGCCAAGGCACGCTGGTTCAGCTCGCTCAGCCTCGAGGAGCGCATGGAGATGCTCTGCGCCTTCACGGACCTCGCTCTGTCAGTGAACCCGGACCTTTCGCGCAGGAGAGATGCTCAACCGACTCGGCGGCGTATTCAGGTCGTTGCAAGACCATGAGGTCAGGTATGTGGTGGTCGGCGGCATCGCCGCCGTCCTCCACGGCGTGCCTCGTGCCACCTTCGACCTCGACCTGCTCGTTGAGCCCACACGCGAGAACGTAGAGCGCCTGCTGCAAGCTCTGCTCGACTCGGGCCTGGCCACGGCGAGCCTCACGACGGCAGACAAGGTCCTCCAGAACGAGATCACCGTGTTCGAGGACCGGATCCGAGTCGACGTGCTGACCTCGGTTCCTGGTGTCGGGTTCGACGGCGCGTGGTCGAGAAGGCAGTTGATGAGTTACGCGGGGCAGGACTTCTTCGTCGTCAGCAGGAGCGACCTGATCGCGTCCAAGAAGGCCGCAGGCCGTGACGAGGATCTCGCCGACGTCCGTTCGCTGGAGGCGGGAGAGCCGCAGGGGGGCAGCTGAGACGGGAGTGATCCCCCGGGGGACGAACCCCGCGGGCTGCCTTTCCCGCCGCGCCGGGGGACGAGGATCGAACCGAGGCAGCAGCGGGCGTGGGGGCACCCGACGGCCCCGAGTCCACCGCCCTGGCCAGTGGCCATGCGCCCGCATGGCGGGGCGCTCCGCTCGTCTCTCGATTGTCCACGTTCGTCGCGGTCTCGTTGCGGGCCGGGTCTCGCGCCGCCATCCTGTCTTGCGTCCGCGGCCTCCTTGCCCGCGCCGGCGGACCGACCGGGCGCCTGCAACCTTTCGGCCTCAGTTCCCGTAGGACACCCCGCAGTCCATACGAGACCGGATCCGAGCACCCGGGGAGCCCCGCCCTTGCGCCCAGCCCTGATCGTGTCGCTGCTCTGCCTCGCAGCCGTGACCTGCGCCTTCGCCGCCCCGCCCGACAGCTCGCTCACGGTCCGCGCGGTGCGCGTCACCTCGCCCGTCGCCGTGGACGGCGTGCTCTCCGAGGCCGTGTGGCAGGCGGACAACGCGGTCACGCGGTTCCTGCAGAGCGACCCGCACGAGGGCGAGCTGGCCACCGAGCGCACCGAGGTGCGCGTGGCCTTCGACGACGACGCGCTCTACGTCGGCGCGCGCATGTACGACTCGCACCCCGACTCGATCCTGGCGCGGCTGGTGCGGCGCGACGCCTCCATCTCGGCGGACCGCCTCACCGTGTACCTCGACCCGTTCCACGACCGGCGGAGCGGCTACTACTTCGCGGTGAACGC
>ERZ1292640.3938-Hain-H43-02um-R1-3938-length-11426-cov-12_pt1 | contig 11426 bp, 13 predicted proteins | sample MGYA00564404_ERZ1292640 | MGnify/ENA primary metagenome ERZ1292640 (study PRJEB36523, sample SAMEA6512636) | groundwater metagenome | collected 2019-01-08 | study: AquaDiva: Metagenomics assemblies of 32 groundwater samples | reverse complement strand
CTCGTTTACCTCCCCTGGAATCCTAGCAGGCGGCCCCCAACCCGTCAAGGGAGCCCTGTCGTTGCTTCCGCTCGATCGTTAGGGCGCGTAGTTTCATAGCAGCCGCTTCTTCTTTAGTTCTCCAGCGCTTAGCCTTTCACGCGCGCCGTCTCCGGATGCCATAGATCTCGGGGGCAGAACGGGAAGTTTTTCATCCCGTTCTGCCCCCGATTCTGGTACCGTAAGGGGAAGCATGGGTTCCCGTTCAGCCCCCCAAATGGCGCCACCGCGACCCCAGCGGCTCGAGCAGCTCGTGGACACGCTCCAGTCTGAGGGCCGGTACACTTTCACGCGTGCCGAGGCGCTCACCGCGCTACACACGACGGCGGAAAGCCTCAAGAAGGCCGTGCAGAGCCTGACCCGTAAGCGCCGGCTCGCCAGTCCGCGGCGTGGCTTCTACGTCATCGTGCCAGCGGAGTACCGCGTGGCCGGGGCACCGCCCGCGCCGTGGTACATCGACAGCTTCATGAAGGCGGTCGGCGCGCCGTACTACGTCGGGGTCCTGACGGCAGCGGCGCTCCACGGCGCAGCGCACCAGCAACCGCAGGAGTTTCAGGTTGTAACGACCCGCAGACAGCGCCCGGTATCGGTGGGCCGCGACCGGATCCGCTTCCTCAAGAAGCGGAACCTCGCCCGGACGGCGGCCACACCGATCAAGACGCCCACGGGGATGCTGCTCGTCTCGACTCCGGAGGCCACCGTCCTGGATCTGCTGCGCTATCCCGACGCCGCGGGCTTCCTCTCGAACATCGCCACCGTCCTGCGCGATCTCGCGGCGAAGTGTGACCCAGCTCGACTCATCGAGGCGGCCGCCGACGTTGAGCTCCCGCACGTGCAGCGACTCGGGTATCTGCTCGACCTGGTGCAGGCGCGCCGACTCGCCGACCCACTCGCGCGCTGGCTCGCTGACCAACGCTCGGGCTGGGTCCGCCTCGAGCCGGCGCGACGGGCGCACAAGGCCGCTCGTGACGAGCGCTGGCGACTCCTGATCAATGCCCGCGTGGAGCCCGACGTCTGATCGCCCCGGCCTTCATCACCCACTGGCGTGCCGTCGTGCCGTGGGCAGGCGATCACCAGGTCGAGCACGACCTTATCCTCTCCCGCGTGCTCGTCGAGATTTTCTCCGAGCCACGGCTCAGGCGATCCCTGGCGTTCCGGGGAGGGACGGCGATCCACAAGTTGGTCCTGCCCACGCCGCTCCGGTACTCCGACGACATCGACCTCGTGCAGATCGTACCCGGCCCCATCGGCGAGGTTTTGAAGGCGCTGCGGGGACGTCTCGATCCGCTGCTCGGCGAGTCGGCCTTCGAGCGGAGCCGGATCAGCCACACGGCGGTCTATCGTTTCGAGTCGGAAATTCCGCCGACGCAGCCGTTGCGGCTCAACATCGAAATCAACACGCGCGAGCACTTCAGCATTCTCGGGCTCCAAACCCGCGCGTTCACGGTCGTGGGCCCGTGGTTCACGGGTGCCGCGGACCTCGTGACCTACCATCCGGACGAACTCTGTGCGACGAAGCTCCGAGCGCTGTACCAGCGCCAGAGGGGACGCGATCTCTTCGATCTCGCCGTGGCTCTCGAGCGCCAACTCGTCGATCCCGACGCAGTGATCCGCTGCTGTTTCGAGTACCTCAAGGCCGGGAAAACCCCCATTACCCGCCGGCAGTTTACGAACAATCTCAAGGCGAAGATCAAGCGCCCAGCCTTTCGCGGGGACATCGTGCCGTTGTTGGCGCCGGGCATCGCGTATGACCCCGATGTCGCCTATGAACGGGTGGCGAGGGGCTTCATCGATCGGTGGCCGGTGACATGATCCGATCCTACCAGGCCGCGCACATTGCTCGAGGTTGTGGACCTCCGTTTTCTGTTCCCGTCCTGCTACCACGCTGCTACCAAACCACCCCGCACGAGGGCATACCAGGGGCACCATCGCTTACTCCGGTTCCTGGATTTTCTGGTGGGATAGATCGTCCTGGGCCGGCTCAGGTTGGGCATCAGCGCAAGGGAACCTTGACAAGGCAAGCCGGCCACGTTTATACTGAGGCGATTTGAAAATCTCTTTATTCACAAAAGGTTAAGCGGCGTCGGCATGAACATCAAGGTGTCGGAAATCCACGAGGAGGGTCTTTCGATCGAGGGGGTGGAGGACTTCCCGCAGCCCTTCCAGGACCCGGCCTGGACCCTCGAGAGCCTGTCCCTCCTCGTCGAGAAAGACGGCAACGACGTCCTGGTGCGGGGACGGATGCGCGCCTGGGTGCCCCAGACCTGCGGCCGCTGCCTCGAGCCGTTTCCCTTCGACGTCGTCGCGCGGGTGGACACGCGCTTCTGCCCGCGTCCCGCGCGGCGCGAGGAGGTCGAGCTCACGCCCGACGATCTGGAGGCGGACTTCTACGCCGACGATCTCCTCGACGTGAACCGGCTGCTCCAGACCGAAACCGAGCTAGGGCTCCCGATGAAGCCCCTCTGCGGCAAGGACTGCCGGGGGCTGTGTCCCGTCTGCGGCGGCAACCGGAACGTCACCCCCTGCACCTGCGCGGCCCGGCCGCCCGACCCCCGGCTGGCCGTCCTCAAGGATCTGGCGGAACGACTATCTACTCAGGCCTCGCCTCGTGGCGGGCCTGCCGAGGGGCAGGACCGACGCCCCTCGGCTCGAACTTCTTCGCGATAGGAGCGAACGCATCATGGCCCTTCCCAAGCGACGCCATTCGAAAGCCCGCGGCCGCAAGCGCCGGACCCACTACAAGCTCGCGGCCCCCACGCTCTCGATCTGCCCCCAGTGCCGGGAGACCAAGCTGCCCCACCGGATCTGCCCCCACTGCGGCTACTACAAGGGGCGGGAGATCCTCTCCGTCGAAGGGGCATAGTTCCGCGTCGGTCTCGTGGGCGCCGAGCCCTCCCGGAGACCCGGACACATGAGAATTGCTGTCGACGCTATGGGGGGAGACTACGGCCCGGCCGTGGTCGTGGAAGGAGCGGTGGCTGCGGCCCGGGAGCACGGTCTGGCCGTCGCTCTCGTGGGTGACCGGACCGCCATCGAGCGCGAGATCGCCCGCCTCCGCGCCTCCGGCCTTCCCCTCACGATCCATCACGCCTCCCAGGTGGTCGGCATGGGCGAGTCGGCCTCGCAGGCGCTCCGCCGCAAGCGCGACTCGTCGCTCCGGGTGGCCGCGGAGCTCGTCAAGGAGGGCGAGGCCGGCGCCTTCGTCTCGGCGGGCAACACAGGCGCGGCCATGGCCATCGCGATGTACGTGCTGGGGGTGCTTCCCGGCGTGGACCGTCCCGCCATCGCCGTCGTGATGCCGAGCCTCACCGGGTACACGGTCCTGATCGACGCCGGGGCCAACGTGGACCCCAAGCCGCGCCAGTTCATCCAGTTTGCCGTCCTGGGGCACGTCTACGCCCGGGACATCCTGGGCAAGCCCAATCCCCGCGTGGGGCTGCTCTCGATCGGTGAGGAGGAGGGGAAAGGGACCGATCTGACCCGCGAAGCCTTCGAAGATCTCCGGGCGTCCTCATTGAACTTCATCGGCAACGTCGAGGGCCGGGACATCTACAACGGCAACTGCGACGTCGTGGTCACCGACGGGTTCACCGGGAACGTGGCGCTGAAGATCTCGGAGAGCCTGGCGGAGACGTTCGCGGTCATGATCAGGCAGGAGCTGACGCGCGACCTCCCCTCGAAGCTGGGCGCGCTGCTGTCGAAGCCGGCATTCTCCCGCTTCAAGAAGCGCGTCGATTACACCGAGATGGGGGGCGCGCCCCTCCTGGGGATCAACGGCGCCTGCATCATCTGCCACGGCGCCTCGCCGGTGAAGGCGATCAAGAACGCCATCCGGGTGGCGGCGGAGTGGGTCCAGCTGAATGTGAACGAGCACATCAAGACCGCCCTGGACGCCGAGGCCGCGCTGGCGCGCGAGGGGCGAGAGGGGGGCCGCGAATGAGCCTGGCCAAGATCGTGAGCCTCGGAGCCTACGCGCCGAAGCGGATCCTGACCAACCAGGATGTGGCGCGCATGGTGGAGACCTCCGACGAGTGGATCTTCCAGCGGACGGGCATCCGCGAGCGCCACATCGCCGAGGAGGGGGAAGCCACCTCGGACCTCGCGGTCCGCGCCGCCCAGCAGGCGCTGGAGCGGGCGGGCGTGGAGCCCGAGGAGGTCGAGTTCATCATCGTCGGCACGACCACCGGGGACATGGCCTTCCCCACCACAGCCAACCTGGTCCAGCACCGCCTCGGCTGCCGCACGGCGGGGTCGGCCGACGTGTACGCCGCCTGCTCGGGCTCCATTTACTCGCTGTCCATCGGGGCGCAGTACATCCAGACGGGCAAGTACCGCACGGTGCTCGCCATCGGCGCCGAGACGTTGTCCAAGATCACCGACTTCACCGACCGCGGCACGTGCATCCTCCTGGCGGACGCCGCCGGCGCCGCCGTGCTCCGGCCGGCCGCCGGCGCCTTCGGGATCCTGGACACGGACCTCTACTCCGACGGGCAGTACTGGGACCTCCTCTACCAGCCCGGCGGCGGCTCCCGGAACCCCGCGACCCACGAGACCGTGGACAAGCGGATGCACTACGCAAAGATGAAGGGCAACGAGGTCTTCAAGGTCGCCGTGCGCATGTTTGTCGAGTGCGCCGGGCGTATCCTGGAGCGCAACGGCTTCACCGCCAAGGACATCGACCTCTTCATCCCCCACCAGGCCAACCTCCGGATCATCCAGGCCGCCGCGAAGCGGGTCGGGTTGCCGATGGAGCGAGTCTTCGTGAATGTCGATCGCTACGGGAACACGGGCGCCGCGTCGGTCTACGTGGCCCTCGAAGAGGCGTGGTCCATGGGACGGATCAAGCCGGGCGACCTGGTGCTGCTGGCGGCCTTCGGCGGCGGGTTCACCTGGGGCGCGGCGCTGATCAGGTGGTGAGGGGACCCCCCTGATGCTTGCGTTCGTCTTCCCCGGGCAGGGCTCGCAGGCCGTGGGGATGGGGCGGGGCTTTTACGACGCCTCCGTCGCCGCGAAGGCGCTCTACGGCGAGGCCGGCGAGGCCCTCGGGTTCGACCTGGCCCGGCTCTGCTTCGAGGGGCCCGAGGCGGAGCTCCAGCTGACGGCGAACACGCAGCCGGCGATCCTCACGGCCAGCGTGGCGGCGGCAGCGGTGCTCGCCGACCGGGGCCTTGCGCCGGCGATCGCGGCCGGCCACAGCCTCGGGGAGTACTCGGCGCTCGTCGTGGCCGGCGCCCTGGCCTTCGCCGACGCCGTCCGGGTCGTCCGCCGGCGCGGGGAGCTCATGCAGGAGGCGGTGCCCGTGGGGACCGGCGCCATGGCCGCCCTCATGGGCCTGGAGCTCGCCGCCGTCGAGCAGATCTGCCGGGATGCCGCGGCGGGCGAGGTCGTCGGCGTGGCCAACATCAACTCGCCCGTCCAGATCGCGATCGCCGGCCACAAGGCCGCGGTGGAGCGCGCCGTGGCGCTGGCGCGCGAGCGCGGGGGGAAGAAGAGCGTGCTGCTTCCCGTGAGCGCCCCCTTCCACTCGCCGCTCATGCTGCCCGCGGCGGGGCGGCTGGCTCAGGAGTTGGCGCGGATCTCTGTGAGCGCGCCGAAGATCCCGGTGGTGAGGAACGTTGACGCGGGGCTCACGACGGCCGCCGCTGAGGTCGTGCCGTTCCTCATCCGGCAGGTGGCCAGCCCCGTCAGGTGGACGGAGTGCGTCGAGCGCATGGTGCGGGAGGGCGTGACGACGTTTCTCGAGGTCGGCCCCGGGCGGGTGCTCACCGGGCTCCTGAAGCGGATCACCGAAGCGGCGCGCGGCTACGCGGTCGAGGATCCGGAAAGCCTCGAAAAGGCCCTCGCGAGGATGGCCGCCGAGGGTGGAATGCCGGTGAGCGCCGCAGGCGCGAACGCGCAAAATGGGGTCAATGGCTAAGGGCCTCGAAGGCCGGGTCGCGATCATCACCGGGGGAAGCCGGGGGATCGGTCGCGCCGTCGCCCAGTGTCTGGCTGAGGACGGGGCCTCCGTGGTAGTCTCTGGTCTCGACCCGGCCCGGCTCGAGGCCGCGACGAAGGAGCTGGAAGGGTTCGGCGCGCCGGTTCTGGGCGTGGTGGCGGACGTGGCCCGGCGCGAGGATGTGGAGCGGCTGGTGGATCAGACGAAGGACCGCTTTGCCCGCATCGACGTCCTCGTGAACAACGCCGGGATCACCCGCGACGCGCTCCTCGTCAGGATGAAGGACGAGGACTGGGACCGGGTGCTCGACGTGAACCTCCGCGGCGCGTTTCTCATGATGCGGGCGGTGGCCAAGGTGATGATGCGCCAGAAAGGCGGTCGGATCATCAACATCACCTCCGCAGCCGGCGCCATGGGGAACCCGGGCCAGGCGAACTACTCGGCGGCCAAAGCGGGGCTCATCGGGCTGACCAAGTCCGCAGCGCGCGAGCTCAGCCGCTGGGGCATCCTGGTCAACGCGGTGGCCCCCGGGCTCATCGAGACCGACATGGCCGCCGCGATCCCTCAGGAGGCCCGGGAAGCGCTTCTCGCCCAGATCCCCCTCGGCAGGATCGGGAGTGGGCGGGAGGTCGCCGACGTGGTACGCTTTTTGGCCGGGGACGGAGCGGCCTACATGACCGGCCAGGTGCTGCACGTCAACGGCGGTTTGTATATGTGATGTCCAGGGATCCACTCGAACCCTGTAACCACCTTGGGAGGTGACTGATTCATGGCAAAACCGGTAGAGGAGCGGGTCAAGGAAATCATCTGCGAGCAGCTCGGGGTGGAGGAGGACGAGGTGACCCTGACGGCGAAGTTCATCGAGGACCTCGGCGCCGATTCCCTGGACACGGTTGAGCTTGTGATGGCGTTCGAAGAGGAGTTCGACCTGGAGATCCCCGACGAGGACGCGGAGAAGATCGTCACCGTGGGGGACGCCATCCAGTACATCAAGGATAACACCTAGCGAGAGCGGGGTGACCTCGTTGGACAAGCGGCGCGCCGTCGTCACCGGGCTCGGAGCCCTGACCCCGGTCGGGAACTCGGCGGAAGAGTACTGGGCGGCCATCAGCCAGGGGAAGTCCGGCATCGGGCCCATCACGAAGTTCGACGCGAAGGATCTGCCCACGCGGATCGCCGGGGAGATCAGAAACTTCGATCCCCTCAAGTGGATGGACAAGAAGGAAGCGCGCCGGCTCGACCCGTATCTCAAGTACGCCATCGCCTGCGCCGCGATGGCCGTTGAGGACGCGGCGCTCAACGTGGAAAAAGTCGAGCGTACTCGATTCGGGGTGCTCGTCGGCTCTGGCATCGGCGGCATCACCACGCTCCTGGAATCCCACAAGGATCTGCTGGAGAAGGGGCCCGACCGAGTCTCGCCGTTCTTCATCCCGATGCTGATCGTCAACATGGCCTCGGGCCTGATCTCGATGCGCTATGGGGCCAAGGGGCCCAACTCCGCGGTGGTCACCGCGTGCGCCACGGGCAACCACGCCATCGGGGACGCCTTCGAAATCATCCAGCGGAATGACGCCGACATCATGATCGCGGGCGGGGCGGAGGCGATCATCACCGAGCTGACGTTCGCCGGCTTCTGCCAGATGAAGGCGATGTCCACCCGGAATGACGAGCCGACGAGGGCCTCCCGCCCCTTCGATGCCGACCGGGACGGTTTCGTCTGCAGCGAGGGCGGCGGTCTGCTGGTCCTCGAATCCCTGGAGCACGCGATCAAGCGCGACGCCCGGATCTACGCCGAGGTCGTCGGCTACGGCATGACCTCCGACGCCTACCACATGACCGCGCCCGATCCCGAGGGGGACGGCGCGGCGCGCTGCATGGCGGAGGCGCTCCGCGACGCGGGGGTGGCTCCCGCGGACGTCGGCTACATCAACGCCCACGGCACGTCCACCCCGTACAACGACAAGTTCGAGACGATGGGGATCAAGCGGGTCTTCGGCCCCCACGCGACGAAGCTCGCGGTCTCCTCCACCAAGTCGATGGTCGGTCACCTGCTCGGCGCCGCCGGCGGGGTGGAGGCCATCGCGACGATCCTGGCGATCCATCACGGGCTCCTCCCGCCCACGATCAACTACGAGACGCCCGACCCCGAGTGCGACCTCGACTACGTCCCGAACCAGGCCCGCAAGCAGGAGGTGGAGGTCGCCCTGTCCAACGCATTCGGGTTCGGAGGGACGAACGCCACCCTCGCCTTCCGTCGCTTCCGGCGGTAGGTGAGCTCTTTCGCCGACCCGATCCGGGCGCTGGAGGAGCGGCTCGGCCACCGGTTCAAAGATCGCGATCTCCTTCTGCGCGCGCTGACCCATCTCTCCTACGCCAACGAGCAGCCACCCGCGCTCGACAACGACGGCCTCGCCTTCCTCGGGGACGCGGTGCTCTCTCTGCTCGTCGCGGAGCACCTGTGGGAGACGGCGGGCGCCGAGCCTGTGGGCATCCTCACCCCGCGAAGGGCGTCGGTGGTGTCGGGCGAAAACCTGGCCCGCTGGGCCGAAGCCCTGGAGCTCGGTCCCATGTTGCGCCTGGGGAGGGGCGAGGAGCTGACGGGTGGGCGGATGAAGCGCTCCGTCCTCGCCACCGCCTTCGAGGCGATTCTGGCCGTCGTGTACCTCGAGGGCGGCCTCGCCGTCGCGCGGGTCGTGGTGAAGCGATTGGCCGTGTGGTAAGCTCCCCTCATGCGCCTCTGGCCGTTCCGGCCTCGCTCCCGCTACGTCATCTCCGCCACGCCGCCCGAGGATCTGCTGGCCCTGGAGGATCTGCTTCGACGGAACGTCGAGGATATCCTCGTCGTCAGGGAGCGACAGCTCCGGGGGCTGTCGGTCGTGTTCGGGGGGGAGCTTCTGGTCTCGCCCCCCCGCGCGCTCGCGCTCCTCGAAGAGCGCTTCAAGCCGTACGGCTACACCCCGTTCCTTCGGGAGGAGGGGGGGAAGGTTTGGGTTCAGGCACTCCCGCTCGCCGAGGTGACGGAGACCGGGAGCCCGTGGATCAATCTATGGCTTTTCCTGGCCACGTGCGTCTCGACCGTGTGGGCTGGCTCCGGGACTTTGAATCCCTTCGCCGACCCGCAGCGCCTGTTCATCGGGGCCCAGTTCGCCGTCACGCTTCTCTCCATCCTCGGCATCCACGAGTTCGGCCACTACTTCACCGCGCGCTACTACGGGGCGTCGGTGAGCCTGCCGTACTTCATCCCGGCGCCGCCCCCGTTCATCTTCGGGACGCTGGGCGCCATCATCAAGATGCGCTCCCCCGCGCGGGACCGGAGCTCGCTCTTCGACATCGCCGTGGCCGGGCCCCTCGCCGGCCTGGTCGTTGCGATCCCGGCCCTGCTGCTCGGCCTGTCCTGGTCGCGCGTGGTCGCCATCCCGCCGGGCGCCGCCCTGGTCTTCGGGGATTCCCTTCTGATGCAGTTTCTCGTGTACCTTTCGTTCGGGCCGATCCCGTCCGGGATGGACGTTCTGATCCATCCGGTCGGGCTGGCCGGCTGGGTCGGGCTGTTCGTGACGGCGCTGAACCTGTTCCCGGTCGGGCAACTGGACGGCGGCAGGATCGCCTACGCGCTCTTCGGCGTCCACCACCGGAAGGTGTCCATCGCGACGTTCGTGGCGCTCCTGGCCCTGGGAGTCGTCACCCGGTCCATGAACTGGATCGTGTGGGCCGGGCTCCTCTTCTTCCTGATCGGGTTCCACCACAGCCCGCCCCTGAACGACGTGACCCCCCTCTCGGCGGGCCGGCGCGTCGTCGGGGTCGCCTGCCTCGTGCTGCTCGTGCTCCTCATCCCGCCCGTTCCCATCGACATCCGGTAAGTCCATGCCGGGACGACTGGATCTGAAGACGCTGGAGTCGCTGATCCGGAAGGACGAGGTGGACACCGTCCTGACGGTCTTCCCCGACGGGCAGGGGCGCCTCATGGGCAAGCGCGTGGTGGGTCGCTACTTCCTGGACCACGTGGCCGGCGAGGGCGTCCACGCCTGCATGTACCTCTTCACCGTGGACATGGAGATGGAGCCGCTGCCGGGCTTCAGGCTCACCTCGTGGGAGCGCGGCTACGGCGACATGAAGTTGGTCCCCGACATGGCCACCCTGCGGCTCATCCCGTGGCTGCCCAAGACGGCGCTCGTCTTCTGCGACGTGTACACCGAGGAGGGCGAGCCGATCGAGGAGGCGCCGCGGTGGATCCTGAAGCGCCAGGTCGAGCGCGCGGCCGGCGCCGGGTACGTCGTCAAGGTCGGCTCCGAGCTGGAGCTGTACATCTTCAAGGAGACGTTCGAGGAGGCGCAGGGGAAGCGCTACCACGGGCTGACCCCGGTGTCCGGCTACCTCGAGGACTACCACATCCTCCAGACCACGAAGGAGGAGCCGCTGATCCGCGCCATCCGGAACGGCATGGAGGGGGCGGACGTTCCCGTGGAGTTCTCCAAGGGCGAGTGGGGGCGCGGGCAGGAGGAGATCAACCTCCGCTACGCCGAGGCGCTCGAGATGGCCGACCGCACCATCCTCTACAAGCACGGCGTGAAAGAGATCGCCCACCTCCAGGGCTGCGCCGTCACGTTCATGGCGAAGTACTCCATGCAGGCGGCGGGCTCCTCGTGCCACCTCCACTCTTCCCTCTGGGACCGGGCGGGGAAGAAGAACTTGTTCGTCGAGCGGGGCAAGCCGAACGGCTCGCCGCTGTTCCAGTACTGGCTGGCGGGCCAGATGGCCATGGCGCGGGAGTTCGTCTATTTCTACGCGCCGACCGTCAACTCGTACAAGCGCTACCAGTCGGGCTCCTTCGCCCCGACGCGGATCGTCGCGGGCTGGGACAACCGCACGTGCGGCTTCCGTCTCTGCGGCGAGGGGAGCGGGTTCAGGGTGGAGAACCGGCTCCCTGGGGCCGACGCGAACCCCTACCTGGCCTTCGCCGCCACCATCGCCGCTGGCCTCCACGGCATCAAGAACAAGTTGAAGCCGCCGCGCCTCTACGAGGGCAACGCCTACCAGGACGCGACGCTTCCCCAGGTGCCGAAGACGCTGAGGGAAGCCATCATGGAGCTCGAGCGCTCCAAGGTCGCGCGCGAGGCGTTGGGCGCCCGGGTGGTGGAGCACTACCTCCACACCGCGCGGCTCGAGCAGCAGGCGTTCGACCAGGTCGTGACGGACTGGGAACTGATCCGAAACTTCGAACGAATATGAGCGGGCGAACAGCCCCCTCACCCCGCCCTCTCCCCCTTGGGGGGAGAGGATAAAGGTGAGGGGGGATCGACCATGACGGATCATGGGTTGGGGCCGCGCCTCAAGGGAAAGGTCGCGTTCATCACCGGGGCTGGGATGGGGATGGGGCGCGAGGCCTCCGTCCTGTTTGGGACGCACGGGGCCAGGGTCGTCGTCGCCGACCTCAACAAGGAGGCGGCGGCCG
>ERZ1292640.2287-Hain-H43-02um-R1-2287-length-15368-cov-6_pt2 | contig 11428 bp, 6 predicted proteins | sample MGYA00564404_ERZ1292640 | MGnify/ENA primary metagenome ERZ1292640 (study PRJEB36523, sample SAMEA6512636) | groundwater metagenome | collected 2019-01-08 | study: AquaDiva: Metagenomics assemblies of 32 groundwater samples | reverse complement strand
ATACGTTCAGCCAATAAATAGCAAGCCAATGCTTCCTTAGGCGATTTCTTATTTTCAAGAGTGACACCCAGATAGCAAAGTTGCTCAGGTTCATATAATCGGTTACCAACCATACCACTGATCATTAATGCCTGTTTCAGATATTCCAAAGCTTTATCGAATTCAGCTTTTTTAATGTATAGCGCGCCCAAGTAGCCCTTCCATATTCCTTCTCTTCTGTAATCTCCAACATCCTGAGCTATTTTCTCTGCGTTTTTCAGTGCTTCGAGAGCATCATCTAGTTGCCCATTTGCCAGATATGCCCGACCTAGATAACCACAAGCTCTTCCTTCGCCTCTTATATTATATTCTGCTTTTGCTTCAATTACCCCTTGCTGGCAACATTCTATTGCTTTGTTAAATTCCTTTTTTTGAATATAGACAAAGCCCAAACTAATCAGATTTCTGTTTCTATTTTTGTTTATTTGATTGCTTATGTTCAATGCTTCTTGGCAAATCTCTTCTGCTTTCTTAAGATCACCAGAATAGGCATATTCCAATCCAAGATAGCCAAGCCAAAGCGATTCTTTTTCTCTGCTTGCTGACTTCTCATTATCGGGTATCCTATCAAAATTTTCTCTAATAACTCTGATCCCTTCACTATAGTAATAAATACTTTTGTCAAGATGACCTATATTACTATATGCGGTCCCAAGATTCCCAAGCGCTTCATATTGGATCCTATAGTCATCAATCTCTTTACTAATATTCAGTGATTCATTCAAGCACTTAATTGCCGATCTCACGTAACCAAGATCGGAATATATCTTACCAAGATTTCGTAGGGTATTACAGTGCTTTTGTTTATCAGACAAGATTTGTTCTATCTTATTATCTCTAACTGCTAAATCTTTATACATATTAAGCAGTAGTTTTGAATATCCCCAATCCTGAAGACGATTGTTTAGATTGTTTTTGAATATTATATCATAGGCTTTGCCATAGGCTTGAGCCTGACATGCGTGCCAATGTGCCTCTATATAATCCTCAAAATTACTTTGTGTTAGTTCGGTATTTATTTTCTCAAAGTATTCTGATGCTTTCAGATGCAAGTTATTTTTCTCTTTCTCATTTTCTTTTAACCTATTATATATATCTTCTTTTACCCTTGGATGCATATATATGCCGTTAGTGCCAACATTCAACAATTGTTTATCACTTAGTTCCCTTACTAAATCTCCTACATCATCCTTTCCATATACTACCTGTAATCCCTGATAGGATATTGGCTTCTCAAATATGGAAAGGCACGCCAGCAATCTCTTGTGTTGATCAGCCAATGTGTCATAAGCCCATTTTAGCAGAAGAAGCTCAAAAGCCGTGCTTAGAACCCCAAGAGTTTGCTGAACACCTTGAGTAATAGCGACTTTTGAGAATATCTGTAAATACTTTGGTCGTCCATCAAGCTTATAGTGAACTTCCGTTAAAATTTCATTATTTTCACGCTCTAAGCCAAGGCTTTTCAACAATTCAATCGAAATCTCTGCTTTTAAACCATCCAATTTATACTCCTTCATCCCACAAATTTTTTGGGAAGGTTTTACTCGTGACGTCATAATAACTTTGCCTGTTTTCAAATAAAGAGCGAGCTTCTGCAAAAGCGTGATAAATTCAGTTTCAAAGGCGTTTTCACAACCATCCAAGAAAAGCAAAACATTTTTATCTATTATGTCAGCAATTTCCCTGAAAATTATGTCATTTTTATCGCTTTCCGGCAAAACAATGTCTCTTATCTTTTCTAATCTCTCTTTTTCTTCTATGTTTAACCACTTTATCAGCTCAACAATGAAGTCATCCACAAGCTTGACAGTTTGGCAATTGATCCAAATCTTGCGTCTTTTGGTTCTATATAGAAGTTCCAATGCCAAAGCCGATTTTCCTACACCAGCGTTTCCGTAGATAAGCAACATAGGAGATTTAAGTTTTATCAGTTTCTGTAATCTACCAATATCATTTTCACGACCAATTAACAGTGGTTTCGACGGGAGAGGTGCTGGACCTGTAGGAAAAGGACCTTGTGAAAGAGCATCCGAGTAATTTATAACGTTAGGGTCCTTTATTTCATCTAGTATCAGATCCGGATATATGATTATGTCATTGTCATGAAATACTGTTAGGCAATCATTTGGTTTTCGATCGAATCTTTCATAGTATTTTATCACAAAATCTCTGAGAATGTTGCGATTTAGATCCGCCGGGTATCGAATAGTAACTTTTATTTCTCTTACAATACCACGTGATATTAATTGGACTTTATCGACATAATAACATAAAAAATACCTTCTTATGTCTTCGTCTGTTGGAGTGAATACTGAATTATTGTTATAGATAATGTCAGCTAGTATATCTTCATCAACTCGGCTTTTATCCATGTGTAACGTATCTGCTGCCTGTAGCAAAGCCGCCAAAAACCGGATTTTTTCCCTGTCTGAATACCTGAAATTGCCAATTCTAATATCCCTGATCCCTTCTTGCCTATGATTTCCACAGACAAATGCCAGAGGTCCTGCAAGATTCTTTAAGATCGTCTTTTCATTATTGTCTAGTTTTTTCCACAATGCTGGTTCTTTTGTAAAACTTTTTATTAATTCCTCGCTTATTCTTGCATGATAGTCACGAATTAGCTTTCGCTCTTTTGCAGTTAGATCAGCAAGACTACTGCTTATTCCAATAATTTCTGGGAATTTATACGATTTATAACCATATTGCATACCAATATCATGGAGATATGCAGATGTGAGTGCAATGAATGCTTCTTGATATTTGATAAAATTAGGATCTTTCCGAAGTTTAGGTGCCAAAATTTCATCCATCCATTTATGAACTTCGGTTGAATGATCTGGTCCATGATCAATTTGATATGGATTCGATAACGGCATTTTCCAGTATGTTTCTGCCCATTCCTTTATTTTTTTATAACATCCCCAATAATCTGGATACTTGATCAGAATACCCTCAAGAGTCATAACTCCCCCTCCCAAAAATTGAATTATCTCAAATCTTTTTAACTGTTTTTTATTTTACAAATGAAAAATGATTATGTCAATATATCATCAAAACCTTTATCAACTTCATCGTCATCTATTCCGGGTAATCCAATTAATATCTTTTTAAATTTCTCAGCAATTTCTTTTAACGCTTTTTCACTTTCCGCCTCAAACCGCATAGTCAATTGTGGTTGTGTATTGGATGCACGCAATAAACCCCATCCACTTTTAAAAAATGCTTTTGCTCCATCTACCTCAACTAAATCAACAACATCATGATCTTGATGTAATTTTTGTTTGGCAATATCTATTATAGGATTTTGCTCATTCTTTTTTTCGGAAGTTTCAGGATATATCATCCTCTTTAGCAATTGAAGTTTCTCACCGCCAAATTGGTTATCGGACGTTCGTATCTTTACACCATTGTAATTTGATGGATTGTGCGATGCTGTGATATGCAGTCCAGCATCTGCTTTTTTATGTTTGATAGCAAAAGAATAAATAGAGGTTGGTAACATTCCACCGTTGACAACTGAACAGCCTTCTTCCATAAGACCTTCAATAATGGTTTGCTGAAGATTACGAGAGCTAGGACGAGGGTCATAGCTTACTATTATTTTTGGTGATTTTGAAGAGACATGCTGTTTAATATATGAGCCAAACGCCTGCCCAATTTTCTTCATTAAATCCTCATTAACCTGTGAATCTACAAAACCACGAATATCATATTCCCGAAAAATGTCCTCTTCTTTCTGTTTTCCATCTTTAAGATTAAGGCGCTTTTCTGGAACAGAATAGTATTCAGGAACTGATTTCAATATATCAGACAAATTCTGATTTGTCTGTGATAGATACTCAACAAGCTTATACGTGGCAAATAATGGATCATCAAATATTATTTCCGGTTCATTAAAATATATATGCCCGGTAGTTTCACATCCTAGCAACCCATTTTCCCGACGCATCAAACCTATTACAGACGTAGGACCGCAGGCTGCATAAATCTCCTGTCCACCATTTTTCCTAACATAGTCCACAAGAGCTTGCGAGCACCTAACATCCATGACGACTTTGTCGCCTTTTTTCACATTAAAAGCTTTTAGTAATACAATAGTATAAATATCAGGTTGTATGACTTTACCATCGGAATCAACCACAGCCAAACGATCACCATCGCCATCATAAGCGAAACCAAGATCAGCGCCATTCTTAATTACTGCATTTATAAGATCCTTTATATATTCCTCATTACCGGGATCGGGACCAAGAGGATGCCTTGGAAAGTTACCATTTATTCCACAGGAAATTTTATCTACCTGACAACCGCATTTCTGAAAAAGTTCAGGAGCAACTTCAGTAGTAGCTCCATCCATAGAATCAATTACTATGTGCAAACCAAAATTTTTGCGCTCAGGAACAATATAGTCTAAATATGCCTGAATCAATTCGCCCGATATCTCTCTAGAATTTAGATCTGAAAACAATATAGACCTCCTTGTATAATATATATTGAAAAAACAACTGACTCATACCAAGTTCCTGTAAAAATACCTGATAACGTCCAAACCAAGCTATAATTAGGAAGCTTAGGGATAAAGGATTATTTCACACTGCTGAATAGCAGGTTACGATGTATATTATATCATCTGACTATCAGTAAATCCAGAAAAAAGCAAGGACTGTTTAATTTTCGTTTTCTACCTGATTTAATCAGAGTCTTTCGCAAAAGGAAATTCTTCGATAATTCTCCAAACCCCACTTAGTCCTTCATAGAACAGATAAATTCTATTGATGGTCCAGTTTTGATGGAATAATTGTGGGCAATAATTAGCAATCAAATAATCTCATTGATTTATACCTCCTTCTAAGCACTATTCAAATTAGCTTTGCGTATTGCTCTCTCAAATAGCTCACGCTCATCTCAACAGCCTTATCTTCTTCCTCTTCTTCTCTCAGACAATCAAGCTCTATAGCTAACATACCTTTATATCCCTGGTCTTTCAAAACTTTCATTACACCAGGTATATCTACAATGCCTTTACCTGCGGGAACGCTCTCCCAGAAATTCCACTCTTTGGGAGAGCCTCCTCTCTTCGGATTTACATCCTTTATGTGAGTAGCATAGATATAAGGAGCTAGTATCTTAGCCTCTTCCACAGGATCTTCAAATAATCGTAAAGCATTGCCAGTATCGAAGTTAACCCCTAGATGCTTTGAACCCACTCTATTTATCAGATCTAATATTTCACTTGCAGTGTAATCAATATGATTTTCCATTGCAAGGATAACCCCTTTATCTTCTGCCACCTTCGTTGCTTCTTTAAGCATTTGGGTTAGCTTCTTTATTTGCGGTTCGTGCGATTCATACCTGAACATCAAACTGCTCCCGACTATCCGCATGATTTTAGAACCACCCATGAACTCAGCAACATCAATCATTTTTATAAGATCCCTCAGGGCTTTCTCATTTTTGCCAGCCTCAAGACCATCTGGGTGTCCCCATGCTACTACCCTATCCATGTTAGCTTCATCCAGAGTGTCCTTTAGCTTCTTTAGATAATACCTTTCAAAACTTGGTATGAAGCAAGTTTCTAAAGACACACCATTTACTTTTAGTTCAATAGCTCTTTTTAAGAAATCCTCTAATGACCATCTTTTTCCGGGATCTTTCTGAAAATCATATACTTCACCAAAGTAACGATGGTAGCAATAGCTATCAATTCCAATCCTCATTTACGATCTCCTTGAGTTTTATTAGCTCTGTATAACAACCTTCATGCCTTTCTCTGCGGATTCCATTACAGCATCCATTACCTGTTGGTTCCTCAGACCGTCATAGAAATTCGGTTCAGGCATTGTATCGTTTGCTATGCATTCCATGAAATCTGCTATTTGATTCACAAAAGTATGTTCATATCCAATAATATGTCCGGGTGGCCACCATGCATTGATATATGGGTGACTTCCCTCTGTCGCGAGGATCCTTTTAAATCCTTGAGTGTAATTTTCATCTTCTCTGGAGAAATATAAAAGTTCATTCATGCTTTCAAAGTTAAAGCACAAGCTTCCCTTACTTCCATAGATTTCAAAGCTGTTGAAATTCTTCCTGCCTGAAGCAAATCGAGTTGCCTCAAAGGATCCCATAGTTCCATTTTCAAATTCAGCGAGGAACGAAGTAGCATCATCTACCGTTACTTCACCCATATCTCTGCCTGCTCCTGCTGTTAACATGGTATTAAGTTCATCACTATCGTCTGGCAGAGGTCGTTGCTTGATGAAAGTTTGCTTCATTCCAAGCACGCTTTTTATTTCACCGACAAGGTATCTGGCTAGATCAATCAAGTGAGAATTCAGATCCCCATGAGTTCCTGCCCCTGCTATTTCCTTTTTTAGTTTCCATATCAATGGAAAGTTCTCATCTACTATCCAATCCTGAAGATAACATGCTCGCCAGTGGAATATTCTCCCTATCTTTCCTTCTTGGATCAGCCTTTTAGCAAGTACGATCGCTGGCACACGTCGGTAATTGAAACCTATCATGTGTTTGACGCCAGCTTTTTTAACAGCGTCTAGCATTTCGCTAGCTTCTTGAGCGTTCATCGCGGTCGGCTTTTCCAAAAGAATATGTTTACCAGCCTTAGCCGCTGCTATAGCAATGTCTCGGTGCGTGTTTTGTGGAGAAGCTATATCCACAAGGTCTATGTCTTTCCTTTCAACAACATGTTCCCACGAGGTATTGTATTCTTCCCAACCCCAAGTTTTTGCTGCCGCTTTGAGTGGGGATTCATGACGCCCACAGATTACCTTCATAACAGGTATACAGTCGCGTTTGAAAAAGAAATCCATAACTTTATACGCATGACTATGAGCCTTGCCCATAAACTTATAGCCAATCAATGCCACATTAATTTGCCTTGCCATGTCAAAACCTCCTTGCATAATATTTACTGATTTATTTGTCATAGTCCATCAAATGTGGGGATACTTCTTAATGAAGGAATCCATGACGTTCTCTGCCAAATCTCTCAAAGGCATCTAATTTTTTCTGAATGAATAAATCAATGGCTTTCTCTTTTCTATATTGTCATCTCAAAAAAATCATAATGCGATTCTTCCATACCTAGTTTAAGATAGACACTTTTTGCTACTTTATTATTTCTTTCAACGTAAAGCCTTAATCCGCAAACGTCTGAGGATTCAGCCATTGACTTTATTTCTGCAAATATCGCTTTGAATACGCCAGCCTTGCGATATTCCGGGATAACGTATACGCTTTGTATCCACCAGAATATCGCATTTCGCCAGTCACTCCATTCATAGGTTATCATGGCTTGACCGACAACCTTATCATCACATTCTGCGATTATGTAAAATCCCTTTTTATCGTCACCAAAAACAGCCTTAACTCCATCGGTCAATTTTTCATTGGAAAGCATTATTCCTTCGGTCTCATAAGCCATTTCTATATTAAAGCGGATAATCGCATCAGCATCATCTAGCTTAGCGAGTCTAATTATAATAATATCATTATTCATAGCTAAAGCGAATCAAATCCCCCCTTCCCCCCTTTAGCTAAAGGGGGAACAAGGGGGTTTTGGTCATTTTCCTTTTTTATCCGTGCAAATCAGTGTTAATCAGTGGCTATTATCAATCTGTTCCAGTAGGCATTGGATAGCGGAATCAAGTTGGCTGTCTTTGTTTTGCGCAGATTCACCAAGCGGTCTTTCAACGTAAACATCAACGTTCCTTGATTCTGTCTCAAGGTTTTCACCTTCTAAATTCTCTACTTTTATGAATGGAACTCTAAACCAGGTGCCATCCAGAAGGTTAATATTACTTGTCCAGATCACAGCGCCGGTAGTAGGTGTTCCAACAACTTTACCAAGTCCCAAGCGTCTATAATCTTCGCTAAACATCTCCGTATTACTGCCAGAATGCTCATTTTGCACTAATATAGTCGGTTTATCAAAGATTCTGTTTCCCGCCATGTTTGTTGCGCTGACAGATGGTTTGTCTTTGTAAGACGAATGAACATAAGTCCGTTTTCGCAGGACGTCCAATATAAAGGTAGCGATGAATCCACCGCCGTTAAATCTCACGTCAATGACAACGCCCTCCTTATTTTGCGTTTCTGTATCCAGATCAATCAAAAACTGCATATACGCTTCATAAGACATGGCTCTTATATGCAAGTATCCAAGCCTTCCATTGCTTTTTTCATGGGCATATTTTTCATTTTCTCTGACCCAATTTTTATAGCATAGTTCGCTCATAGCGCCGAAATTTATCGGCTGAACTATGACGATGCGGGAGCCTTCTTTCTCTGGTTTATCATTTACAGTGAGTATGGTTCTCTTTTTGGTTTTATATTTAAGCAGATCAAAAAGATCAACTGATCTGTCTAAGTCAATACCATCTATTGCCAGTATGTAATCGCCAACTTTTACTGGGTCCTTTGCCAATGCTGACGGACTATCGGGCAAGATTGAAGTGACCTTATATTGTCCGCTCATTCTGTCCAGACAAATTTTCTCAAGTTCTTTCCAATCAAAATCCAATCCCAAATAGGCGTCATCAATACCGCCATCAAATCCGCCTGCGCCAAGATGAGAGGCGTTTAATTCGCCAACCATCAGATTCAGAATTTCATGGAAATCTTCATGAGTTTTTAGACCTTTGACCACAGGCAATAATTTATCTTTAACTAATTCCCAATCTGCGCCGTGCAATTTTGGATCATAGAAATTATCACGGATCATTCGCCATGCTTCATTGAACATTTGAATTCTTTCAGCATCAATGTCAATGTCCATTTCTCCTCGTGTCTCAATGGCTTTGGGGTCGCCATCTCTGCCGCCATTATCGGCAATCTTCAGGAAATTAATTCTACCGCTATCTAGGTAAAAGATTCTCTTACTGTCAGATGCAAAATAAACTGCCCATTTCCCGCCATTGCCAAAAGTAAGTTGTTTTGGCGGGTCGTCTTTTCGGTCCTCATCAAAACAAATACTCCAAAAGTTGTGGTTGCCTGTCATGGGCCAATGGAAAACGAGGATTTTGCTGTCAGGACTTATGGCTAGTGCATGACAATTCATCTGTGGCAAAGTCAGGAAACGTATCCTGTGTCTGATGCCCTCAAATTCTATATTGATCGCCTCCGGCTCTTTTTTCTTTTCATTTTCTGGTTCCTTCTTTTCTTCGGCGCCTTCTTTCTTTTCTTCCTTCTTCTCCTCTTTTTTCTCTTCCTCAAAGAGCTTGTCTAACTCATCTTCACGGAATTCAGGTTTTACTGATAGCAGATCAATTCTGGCGATCTGGGACTCAGACCTAAACTGCGACGTATTATAAATTATATACTTACCATCGTATGACCATAATATATTGCCACTCTCTATATGGCTCAAAAAGCTTATCTGTTTTGGGAATGATTCCTCAATGTTCTGAACATAAAGGTTGTTGAAATAGTTTTCGTCCCTGTTAGTAAAAGCAATCCACTTGCTATCTGACGACCAAGTATACGATGACGGAGAATTAAACCCGAAATCAAAAATGCCTGTTATAAATGGTTTAATTTCTTTTGTTTCTGCGTTTATAAGCCTTATCTCTTCTTTACCATGAAAATAGGCGATCCATTTTCCGTCTGGTGAGAATTTGGGCATATTGGCAGGGACAGATAAATTTGTAGGCGATATTTCCTTTTTTTCCCGAAAATCGTATAAAAAAACCTGATTTTCACCTGTTCGGTCAGAGACGTAAACTGCCTTTTTGCTGTCTGGACTCCAGGACATTTGACCATCTCTCGATTGAGTATTAGTAATGCGATATGACGCTCTGCCTTTTTCTGTGCCTTTTTCTGCTGATGTGACAAAAATCTTGCCACGATGACCAAAAAGCACCTTTTTCGTATCAGGCGAAAGGCTGAACTCCCAGACATCACCATTGATCACTCTATGACTGATAGGATGAATTTTCCTATCCGCTCTGACATTTATAGAAACTGTCACTGGTTTTCCAGTAGCTACATCCAATTTCCATATACCGAAATCTCGCTGAAAGACGATCAATTTTCCATTACCAGATATGGAGGCCCTCATAACTCTACCATCGCCAAAATTTGTGATCTGTTTCGTTTTTCCTGTTTTAATATCTTGATGCCATATATTCTCGTTTCCATCACGATCTGAAACGAAATACAAGCCTTTGCCTTTGGCATCCCACATAGGATAAAGGTTGCGCCCTTGATAATCTGTGATTTTCCGATAATCCGTTGAGCCGATTTTTTCGCTTACAAGCCATATATGAGAAGCACCTGAAGGTCTTGAGCCACGTCGCCACCAAGCGTAACCATTATTATTAAAGGCAAGCGTTTTGCCATTAGGAGATAGAGCCAAATGATAGTATGTTTCATGCGGATCACCAGCAATCTTAATGGGCGTTCCGCCTTCTACACTGATTTTATATGCAAACCCGCCAATGCCATTCATCCCGGAATTGAAATATATCCATTTGCCATCAGGTGACCAGCAATCTATTGAATCAAAGCAGTCATCATAAGTCAGTCTTCTGACATCTTCGGTCTTAAACGATAAGATATAAATATCGCCGTTACCGGTTCGCTTTGAAGAAAAAGCCAAACAAGAACCATCAGGAGAAAATCTTGGTCTATCATTGTAACCGATATGAGAAGTCAACAACCTAGCATCCCCGCCTTCTGACGGAACAAGCCATATATCGCCTGAGTATGAGAAGGCGATCTGATCGCCGTCACAAGAGATTGACGGGGATCTCAGATATGGGACGCTATTATTGTTATTTTCGGTCACACCAAATGTTGAAAATATGACTTCACTGAACAAGCCAATGTTATTCATTCGTCAACCTTTCTATTTTATTGTTTATTAACTTTATCTTGATTTATTCCCCCTTAACAAAGGGGGTAGGGGGTTGTTTATGAATTTATATACAACTTCGCCCGGTTTTATGTATCCCATCTCACGTGCAAGCCTTTCTTGTGCCAATTTATTATTTTTTAGATTCAAAATCTCCTTTTTCATCATTTCCTGCTGTTGCTCAAGTTGGCTAACCAGTTGAGTATACTTTTTCTTTATTTCTTTGTTTCCCCACCAATACTTAAAAGCATCGCCGAAAGTGTATATCTGAACAGAAAACACAATAGTAACAATAATGCAGATCAATAATCGCCACATTATGCTGAATCCACCAACTTTCTTTCTTTTGGGATAATTTGTCCCATATTCCATCATGATTTTCTCTCCCTCATTTTTCTTGATTTATTCCCCCTTAACAAAGGGGGATCAAGGGGGTTGTTTTTGCTTAATTTTTCAGCATACAGCATTTTTTGTATTTCCTTCCGCTTCCACACGGACACGGATCGTTTCTTT
>ERZ1292640.805-Hain-H43-02um-R1-805-length-26149-cov-62_pt3 | contig 11429 bp, 6 predicted proteins | sample MGYA00564404_ERZ1292640 | MGnify/ENA primary metagenome ERZ1292640 (study PRJEB36523, sample SAMEA6512636) | groundwater metagenome | collected 2019-01-08 | study: AquaDiva: Metagenomics assemblies of 32 groundwater samples | reverse complement strand
GCCGTCCTCTCAACAACTTTCTTGTGCTCTTCCGGGCTGGAAGCGGAATCGCTGGAGGAGCAAGAAAATCCTTGACACTGGCGCGCTTTCGTGTTATAGCTATAGCTGGGCCGACCAGCGGGCTGGTGGTCGAACTTAACGATGGACCCCGACAAGACTATTCTGCAAGTGCAATCCGAGATTGAGACGGCTTTGCAGCGTCTTCCTGGTCTTGAAGCCCAACTCCCCGACGTGCTCAGGCCGCTGGTCAGACTCGCTCCGTCCAAGGGCGCGCGGGCGCAAGTCTCGCTGCGTCATGCCAGGACCCAAAGGCAGGTCAAGCGGAATGCACCTGCCGAGAGTTGGTCTCCGGATTCCGGCCTGGTGTCCATTTCCTACGACACTTCTGCCGTTGAGGAAGCAGTTGCCATGGAGACCCCACGCGCGGAAGATCCCGCTCGGGATCTGATGCTGGCTCTGGCGAGGGCCGAGCAGGACCCCCAACTCGGTTTCGTCTCGCTGAAGTGGTTCCGCGATACCTACCTTCCGCGGCAGGGCCATGCTTGGGACGTTGCGCCGGACGCGCGGCAACGCGTGTTGGTGGAGGCGATTAACCGGGGGTGGATTCTGACGAGCAAGGTTGCGAACCCGAAGAACCCTCAGTATCCGGTCACGGCTATCCGGGTCAATCGGCCGCTGGCGGACGTGCGCAGGATCCTGGATCAAGAGGCGGGCTTCGCCTCCCCGTTCGCCCCAATCACCATCCCCGGCGAGCGCCTCTCCGAAACTGTTTTGCGGGAGCGAAGGTAACCTTTGGGTGCCTATTACCTGGACACCAGCGCCCTGGTGAAGCTGTACGTGCGCGAGCCAGGCACCGAGCAGATGCTTCGCCTTGCGCACCCTTCCAGCGGTCACACGCTGGCCATTCTCGGTTTAGCGCGAGTGGAGTTCCGAGCCGCCCTCAGACTACGGGAGCGGACCGGCGACGTGCCGCACGAGGCAGCCGAGGGGCTGATCGCCAGGATGGAAAGCCACCTCCAAAGCCTGTACCTGGTGCAGCCAGTGACGGAACAGGTCGTGGAAGAAGCAGCCGCGCTTCTGGACCGGCATCCTCTCAGAGCCTACGACGCGGTGCAACTGGCAGGCTGTCTTTCGCTGCGGGCGAGGCTGAGGGAGCGTCCGTCGTTCGTTTGCTCCGATCAGCAGCTCTTGCGCGCCGCCGAGCGCGAGGGTCTCACGGTGCTCGACCCGGCCGCCGAGAAGCTACCCTGAGTCCGCACCGGCGCGATCTGCTCGGCATATGGAGGACTGGTATCCTGGTCAACAGGGGACAGCAATGCAACGTTTAGACACCTACAGGATGGTTTGCGCAGCCCTGTTCATAGGCGGGCTTGTGTTCAATTTAACGCCGGTTCTCGAGGCCCAAACCGGCACGCTGAGCGGTTTCGTGACCGATCCCACCGGGGCGGCGGTGCCGGAGGCGAAAGTGACGGCCACGCTGGTTCAGCGCAACGTCTCCCGCACGGCGCCGACAAACGAGCTGGGGTCTTACGTCTTCAACGCCTTGCCGCCAGGGGAGTACCGCATCGAGGTGGGGAAGGCCGGATTTCAGCGGCTGGTCCGGACGAATATCGCGCTGGCTGTCAACCAGAACCTGCGCGTGGATCTCTCGCTCGAGCTCGGCGAGTTGACGCAGATGGTGGAAGTGACGGCGGCTGCGCCGCTCGTGGACACGCGCTCTCCCTCGCTATCGAGCCTGGTGGATGACCGCCGGGTTCAGGACCTGCCTCTGAACGGCCGCAACGTGATTTCCCTCTCGGTGACGCTGCCGGGGGTGTTGAGCGTGAAGGCTCCCCAGCAGTTGACCGACGCCCGCAGCGGCCCGATCATGAACGTCAACGGCGGTCTGGACACGCAGAACCTGTTCACCTTCAACGGCGGCATCTTCCTCAATCCGTCGCGCAACACCGGAATGAACTATCCGCCTCCGGACGCGCTCCAGGAATTCAGCATCCAGACGGCGAGCTTCTCCGCCGAGTACGGCCGCAACGCCGGTTCGCAAGTCAACGTGGTTTCGAAGTCCGGCACCAACGAATTTCACGGCTCGGCCTGGGAGTTTCTGCGCAACGACAACTTCAACGCGCGCAATTTCTTCGCTTCCCGCAGGCCGAACCAGGCGCAGAATCAGTTCGGCGCCGCGGCCGGCGGGCCCATCCGCAAGAACCAATTGTTTCTCTTCGGCTCCTACCAGGGCCTCCGGGTGCGGCGTGAAGCGGTGACATCGACCGTGGTCGTGCCCTCGGAAGCGGAACGCAACGGCGACTTCCGGGCTTTCGCCAGAGCACTCACCAACCCGGTGGACACGCTTACGGGCAGGCCCTTTACCGACGCCGCCGGCAGGCCGTGCATCTCGGGGAACGTCGTCAGCTCGGGCTGCATCGGCCCGGTGGCCAAGAACCTGTTGCCATTCATCCCACAATCGGCGGCCGGCCGGGTCACGGTGCTCGACCCGCAACCGCAGAACGGCGAGATGTTCATCTTTCGCGGCGATTGGAGTCAGAGCGCCAAGAACGTCGTTTCCGCCCATGTCCTCATCGACAAGAACAAGCTGGACCGGCCGGAGCTTTCCGGCGGTAACATTCGCGGGTACGTGGGCCGCTTCACCAAGCAGCAGACCACGATGGTTACGCTGAATGACACTTACACCATCAGTCCGACGCTGCTGAACACGGCCTCACTGACCTTCCTGCGGTCCACTTCGACCTCCAATTCCTACAAGACCGTCACCCACGACCAGATCGGGGTCCAGAACCTCCCGTTCTACCCCGAATCCGGCCGGCTGGGCGTCACGATCGGCAACATCAGCTTCACGAGCGGCGGCAGGGTTCTGTTCGTAAGCAACAACTGGCAGCTCCGTAACACCGTGAACTGGATCAAGGGCCGGCACAACCTCAAGTTCGGCGGCGAGTGGCTGCACCTGACCTTCCTCCAGATCTTCCTGGGTTCGACGTCGATGCAGTTCAACGGCAGCCGGACGGGGCATGAATTTGCCGACTTCCTGCTGGGCGCCTTCCGGCAAGTCAGCGGCGGCTTCGGTGTTCGGACCAACGACGACATCCAGGATGCGCCGGGCCTCTTCTTCCAGGACGAATTCAAGCTCCATCCCCGCCTGACGCTGACCTACGGTGTGCGATGGGAACCCTTCTTCCCGTGGGTGGACAAGTACGATCGGCTGACGAGCCTGAAAGCGATCGGGACCAACGTTCGTTCCAAGAGGTTCCCGGACGCGCCTCCGGGCATTCTGTTCGGCGGCGATCCCGGCGTCCCGCGGGGCATCACCGGACCGGACAGGAACAACATCGCCCCGCGATTCGGCTTCGCCTGGGACGTCTTCGGCAATGGCCGGACGAGTGTGCGCGGCTCGGTCGGGATCTTCTATGACTCCATCAAGGCCGACGCGATCTCGCAAGAAGGCGCTCCGTGGGCGGGCAACTTCCAGATTTTCAACGGCCGCGCCGAGGATCCGTTCGGTTCCCTGGGGCTGATTCCTCCACCGATGGCGCCGGCGGGCGACGGCTTCGGCTGCGTTGACATCCCCGCGTTCCCAGGTGTCAGATGCAGCCGTTTTCCGGTCCCCTTCGCCGGCTTGTTCGTTGACAGCAACCTGAAGACCCCATACATTCCGAGCTGGAACCTGACGCTGGAGCGCCAGTTGACTTCCGACCTCATGGTACGGGGGGCCTATGTCGGGAAGATGGGCATCAAGCTGGACGGGTGGAGGAACTTCAACCCGGCCCGCTTTGTCAACGATCCGATCACCGGCAACCCGCCGTCGCTGCAAAACGTCAACAACCGCGTCGCCCTCGCGCCGGGCATTCTCGCGCCGAACGTGACCTGGCTGGAGACGAGCTTCCGGAGCTGGTACCACAGCTTCCAGGGCGAGGTCATCAAACGGTTCAGCCGGGGGTTTTCCTTGTCGGCATCATACACGCTGGCGAAGTCGCTGGACATGGTCTCGACCAACGTCTTCAACCGGCGGCTGGACAATCCGTTCAACTACCGGGACAACCGGGGACGTTCGGATTTTGACCGGCGGCACGCCTTCGTCGCCTCCTGGTTGTGGTCGCCGGCCTGGAACTTCGGCCGCGCCTGGCAGAACGCGATCCTGGCGGACTGGACGTTCACCGGCATCAACATGCTGCAAAGCGGGGCGCCCTTCTCCTTCCGGATGGGCGACGACGTGGCGCTGGACGGCAGCGGCAGCCGGCAGCGCGCGATGTTGAAAGCGAACGCCGGGCCGCTCACTCGCCAGCACTCGAGCCGCGCCGACATGATCGCCAGGTACTTCAACACGGATGCCTTCATTCCGACCAATGAAGTCCCGCGCGGCTTGTATGGGAACTCGGGGCGGAACATCCTCGACCGGCCCAGGTGGAGCAATATGGATTTTTCCGCGATGAAGGGTTTCAGGCTGACCGAGCGGCGCCGGCTTCAGTTCCGCGCCGAGTTCTTCAACATCTTTAACCAGGTGGTACTGGGCTCCGGAGAAACCACCGGCGGCGCGAACGACCCCGACGCCACGGTGAATTCGCGCACCTTCGGCCAGATCCGGAGCGCCGGTGCGGCGCGCGAGATCCAGTTCGCCTTGAAGTTCGTCTGGTAGTCTGTTAGGCTGCCCGGAGACGATTATGGCCACCATCCTTGCCGAAACGCCGGCGGCTGCGCCAGCCGCGGGGCGACCGAAGGCAGCGACCGAAGATCGCTACGTCTCACTGGACGCGTATCGCGGCCTCATCATGATCCTGCTCATTTCGGTGGGCTTCGGATTCGGCGCTTTGAAAGGCCACCCGGTGTATGGCCTCATGGCCGCCCAGTTCGATCACGTGCCGTGGGAGGGCATGGTGTTCTGGGACCTGGTGCAGCCCGCCTTCATGTTCATGGTCGGGGCGGCGATGCCTTTTGCGATCGCGCGTCGCATCGAGCGCGGAGCTACGTTTCGCCAGAACCTGTGGCACGTGGGCGGCCGCTCCCTGAAGCTGCTTCTGCTGAGCCAGGTCCTCGCATCGGTTTCGGCGGGCGAGCCGCGGTTCCAGCTCATCAACGTGCTGTGCCAGATCGCCTTCACGTACTTCTTCTGCTTCCTCATCATGCACATGCAGTTCCGCTGGCAGGCAGCCACGGCCGGGCTGATTCTGGCCGGGCACTGGGCGCTGTTCGCCCTCTTGCCCGGCCCGGAGGGCCCGTTCTCGCGGACCGGCAATATCGGCCAGGTAGTGGACCTCGCGGTGCTGGGGAAGACCTATTCCGGTTACTACATAACGATCAACTTCATCAGCAGCACGGTGACGACCCTGTTCGGCGTCTGGACCGCCATGCTGCTGCGAAGCGAGCGGAAGCAGGGGCAGAAGCTGAAAATCCTGGCGGCTTTCACGCTCGGATGCCTCGCGCTGGGTTTGGCGCTGACCCCGTTCAACCCGATGGTGAAGAGGATCTGGACGGCGTCGTTCACGCTGTTCAGCGCCGGCTGGGTGCTGCTCGGCATGCTGGCTTTCGTCTGGCTGATTGAGGTCAAGGGATACCGGAAGTGGGCGTTTCCGATGGTAGTCGTCGGGATGAACTGCATCTTCATCTATTCGTTCAAGTTCGTTCTGGGCGGCTGGGTGCGGCGCTCCCTTGCCGTTTTCACGCGGAACTTCGAATTCATCGGCACGCTTGCTCCGGTAGCCCAGGCGTGCGCAACGCTGCTGGTGTTGTGGTATCTGTGCTACTGGCTCTGGCGGCGCAAGATCTTCGTCAAACTGTAAGGCGACGCCCGTGCCTTTTAGAACGACAAGCGCAGGCCGAAGCGGAACTGGCGCTCGTAACCGCTCGGGGTGCCGGTGATCGACATGAAGTTATTCGCGTTCCGCAGCGATCCGTCGGCATTGAGCTGCATGGAAGCCGAACCCGAGCTGGGGTTGCCCCAGCGGATGGTGTTGGTCAGGTTGAACACTTCGGCGCGGAATTCCGCCTCCACCCGCTCGGTGAGGCGGAAGCTCTTGCCAACGTTGGCGTCATCGCGCCAGAAGCCGGGGCCGTACAGCGAGTTCGGGCCCATGGTGCCGAACCGGTAAACGTTGGCCGGGCGGTTGAAGTTCGGGTCGCGGAACGACATCGGGTCGAAGTACTGCTGGCCCGGGCCGAAGTCGCCGATCTTGCGGACGGGCGCGATCAGGTCGGCGGTCTGCGAGTTGCCGGGCGCATTGAGCGACGCTCCCGTGCCGCTAACGCTGAACGGCGTGCCGGTGTAAGCGTAGAAGACGCTGCTCAGCGTCCAGCCGCCGGCGATCGCGTCCAGCACCTTCGAGCCGATATTGAACCGCTTGCCCTTGCCGGCGGGGATGTCCCAAACGAACGCCATGGTGAACATCTGGCGGCGGTCATAGCCGGCGGCGGTGCGATTGCGGCGAATCACCGGCTCCCAGTTGAAGTAACGCATGCCCGCCCAGCCGTCTTCGTCGGTCAGGTTGATGGCCTTCGACCAGGTGTAGGAGCCTTTGACGAACAGCCCGCCGGCGAAGCCGCGGTTCATGCTCGCCTGAAGGCTATGGTAGTTGCCGTCGGCGAAGCCGTCCCACATGCTGGTTCCGATGGCGCGGCCCCACTTGGCGTAAAGCGGCCGGCCCGCCGTGCCGGTACCGGGGGCGGCGGCGTTGATGTCGCGGTCGGCCAGCCAGTGCACGTGGTGGTTGCCCACATACCCCACCGCGCCCACCATCGCGTAAGGCAGTTGGCGTTCGAGGGTGAAGTTCCAGCTCTGGATGTAGCCGCGGTGGATTTCGCCGGCCCAGGGGCTGCGCGGGCCCATGTCAATGGTGGGAGGCAAGGGAATCGTACCCTTGCTGATGTCGGGCGTCGGCACCGGCGGAATCCCGTCGGCCAGCTTGCCGTAGTATTCGTAGCCGGTCACCGTGACCGGCACCCACGACGCAGTGATGGTGGAGGGGTACAGGCCGCGCAACGGCCGGGAGAAGGGCAGCGGGTCGAAGCTGATCCCATAGCCCGAGCGGACGACGGTCTTGTCGTTCAACCTGTAGGCGAAGCCCACCCGCGGCGCGAACAGCCTCTTCGAGGTCGTCATGCCGTTGTTTCTCGGGATGCCGCCGAGGCCGCCGATTGTCACCAGGTTCGTCTCGGGGTCCCAACGCTCGATGCCGCGGTCGCCGCGGGTCATCAGCGGATAGTACTCGTACCGCACGCCGAGGTTGAGCGTGAAGCGGCGGGTCACCTGCCAGCGGTCGCGCAGGTACCAGCCGAACTGCCACTCGCGCGTCTCCATCATCAGGAACTGCACCGACTTGTTGTAGGATGACACCAGCCCGAGCAAGGCCGCGGCGTAAGTGTTGGGCCCGCGGGCCGTGGTGCCGGCGATCATGGTGGTGTTGCCCGAGAAGTTGATCTCGCCGCGCGGGTTGGCCGTTTCCGGCTGCCAGTGGGTCATGGCGTGGTGCACCAGGTCGAAACCAAAGCGCAGTTCGTGGGCCATGAAGATCTTGCTGAAGTTGGTCGAGTACGTCTGGCTGCGTTCCCACCGCCACCAGGGCAGCGGGGTGCTCAACTCGCCCCAGCCGCTGAAGCCGGTGTAGATGGCCGGCATGCCGCTGTACTTGATGTCGTTGGCGTACTGGGCGCCGCCGTTAGTGCCGGGGATCTTCCACACCTCGGTGCCGTAGTTCTTGCCGTAGGCGAAACCGAATGCGGGCTGGTCGAGCCGGGTATAACCATACACGCCGTCGAACAGGAAAGTCGGCGAGAGGGTGTAGTTGAAGCCGACGCTCGGGACCTGAACGGTGGTGGTGCCCCAACCGGGGTCGGCCCCGCCGACGCCCGGACCGATCAGCTCCTCGAAAGCCGCCTTGCCGGACACGCTCGCGCCCATGCGGGCGTACTTGCCCCAGATGGCAAGCTTCGCGGTCGGGTTGTAGTTGGTCTTGAAGTCGTACTGGTTGCGGTCCAGCTTCTGGGTGCCGGAGACGCCGTAGTTGGCGCTCAAGCCCCAGATGTCGTCGGAGGTTTGGTTCGGCGGCGGGGCGAGCTTCTGGATGTTGGCGATGATCGGGCTGATCCGGTTGGCGGGGACGATGTTGCCCGCCAGTGGCTGCCGGCCCCGGCCGTCAGGGCTGCCGGTCAGCGGATCGTAGATGGTGGTTAGCGCCGACCATCGCGAGAAGTCGCCGGTGCGCATGTCCAGCGGCGGCACGCTGAAGTTACCCGTCACGCCCAGCCGCTGCACGGTGCGCTCATAGCTCCCGAAGTAGAAGAGTTTGTTCCTGACGACGGGACCGCCCAGCGCTCCGCCCGCGATGTTGTTGACGGTCTTGGGCAGCGCCGGCCGGGCGTAGGGCCGGTAGCCGTAGTTGCGGGCCTTCAGGTGCTGGTTGTCGTGGAACCAGAAGGCGGCCCCGTGCAGATCGTTGGTGCCGGACTTGGTGGACACGGTGATGGCCGCGCCGCCGGTCATGCCCTGCTCGGCGTCGAAGGCGGAGGTGCTGATGCTGACCGTTTCGATGGATTCCACCGCCGGCACGTAGGCGGTGTGGTGGGGCAGCCAGAGGAAGATGTTGCTGGCGCCGTCCACCCGCGTGTTGTTGTTGTTCCGGTTGGTGCCGTTCACGTTGGTCGTCAGCGCGCGCCCCGGGGCGCTCATGTACGTGTTCTGGAATCCGGAGGGCGTCGCCCCGGGCACCAGGTCGATGAGACTCTGATAGTTCCGAAAGTTCGGCAGCGGCAGGCTGGTAATCGCCTGAGTCGAGATTTCGGTCCGGGTTTCGGACTTGTCCGTTTGCAGCGCCAGCGCCTGGGCCGAGACAGTCACCTGCTCGGTGACTGCGCCGACCTCCAAACGCACGTCCACGCGGGTGACGGTGTTGATGCTCACCTCGATGCCGGTGCGGGTGAGCATGCGGAAGCCCTGCGCGGCGAACTTCAGCGAATAGACGCCGGGCGGCACGTTGAGAATCGAGTAGCGGCCCTGCTGGTCCGGCTGCACCTCGCGAGTGACGCCGGTATCGGCGCTGCTCAGGGTGATGGCCGCACCGGGGACGCTCGCCCCGGTGGGATCTTCCACCGTGCCGACGATCGAACCGTAGAGTACCTGGGCCTTCAGCGGCGCCAGGCCCGCGGCCGCCAGCAGCACGATGGCCACGGCGAAAGACGCGAGCGCAGATCTATATCGCATAGATGCCTCCTCCATTGGTAACGAGAGTTGCCCACTTGCGGTAGCGAGTATACCAAACGCAGGAGAAGTAACCCCGGCCTACCGCGTGGGCTTCCCGCCGAGGTAGCCGAGGCTGCGGAGCCGCTCCAGCGCCTGTGGGTCCAGGGTGGCTCGCCCGCCGGGTCCCAGCAGCTTGCGGACCTGCTTCTGTCCTTCGATCCATTGCGACACGTCGGCCATCAGCCGGGTGACCACCTCGGGATGCTGGGCCGCGACGTTCTTCGTCTCGCGGCGGTCCGCGCGCCGGTCGAAGAGTTCGACGCGGTCGAGGCCAACCTTCTCCGCCTGATCGCGGTAGATCAGCTTCCACTCGGCGTCGATTCGGGCGAACGTGCCCGTGCGGTACTCCGGGACGAACCCCGTGGCCCGCGCATTCGGATGAGCGAACCGGGACGCCATCACCGCGGCCTTTCTTGCGAAAGGCAAGCCCCGCGCCAGCGGCGCCAGGCTTTGGCCCTGGAAGATCTCCTCGCTGCGGATCCCAACGAGGTCCAGCACCGTCGGCGTCAGGTCGAGCAACTGCACCGGCTCGGCCACCCGCCTCGGACTGGGCAGCAGCTTGGGGTGCCACATGAGGAACAGCGCCTGGGTCAGTTCCCGGTAAAGCGAGTGCCCGTGGGCGGTCCAGCCGTGCTCGTGAAATTCCTCGCCGTGGTCGGAAAGCACCACGATTAGCGTGTTCTCCAGAAGGCCGAGTTGCCTGAGCTTCTCCACCAACCGCTCGATGCTCCGGTCGTTGTGCGCGATCTCGGCGTCGTAGCGGTCGATCGCCCGCTTGATGAACAGGTCGGGGTTGACGCCTTTGGCAGTGCAGTTCGCGCGGCTGACGGTAGCGCCCCCGCCGTACTGGCGCTGGTCGCGCAGCTTGGCGTAGTCCCGGTTGAACTGTGGCGTCTCGGCCGGGTTGGCGAACCGGGCTTCGAATTCGGCCGGCGGCCGGTAAGGCGCGTGCGGATCGGTCGCATGAGCGTACAGGAAAAACGGCTGATGCCGGCGCCGCTCCAGCCAGGGAAAGATCACGCGATTCAACGCCGCCGAGTCGGTGCCCCGGTCCGCCTCCTCGGTGCGCTGGCGGTGGATGACCGGATACTCCATCACGTAGTCGAACCCTCGGTCCAGCCCGCTGACCCTGCCGGCGAACGGGTTGGTCACCATGCTGGCGGTCACGTAGCCGGCGGCCCGCAGCCGCTCCGCCAGGGTCACCGCGCCCTTGGGAATGGTGTCCGCGTCCTGGACGATGCCAAGGGTGTAGGGATAGAGCGAGGTGAGCAGGGACGGCACCGAGCCCTTGGTCCAGGGGGCCTGCGCGTGGCAGTCATCGAAGACCACGCTCGAAGCGCCCAGCTTTTTCAGGAAGGGCGTCGTGTCCCGGTGGTAGCCGTGGAGGCTGGTGTGGTCGGGCCGCAGGCTGCATACCAGATAAACCAGGACATTGGGCTGGCGGTTCGGTCCACTCGTGGTGATGAGCGGGTTCGCCCACAGCCCCACGGCTCCCGGCGAGTCGGCCCTGGTCTCAAAGCTCAGTTTCAGCGTCTGGCCCGAATACGCCGAGAGGTCCACCTCCGCGTCTTCCCACTGGTCCGGGTTGTCGAGGGTCCGGAGATGGATCTCGCGTCCTCCCGGATGGGCGACGACGCGGAAGGTCACGGCCTTTTGCCTTTCCGCTACGCCCACCCCGAAGTGCAGCCGCCCGGCTTTGGGAACCGGCACTTCGTAGATGATGGTCGAGGGGGAGTGCACATAGAGCGCGTTGCGGTACTCCTCCTGCTTGCCGATCTTCAGGCGGCCCGCCGCCGCCGGGAAGTGCGTTTTGCGCGGCACTAATTCGATGAAATCGATCGCCACCAGGGCCGTCAGGCTGTCGGTGGGCATGATGGCCAGCGGCCGGCTGCCCTTGGGAACGTCCAGGTTAACCTCGAATCGGTAAACCTGATACTCGCCCGGCGGTCCCAGCTTCTGTTTCTGCTCGAGGTCGCCGATCTTGATCTTGATCTCCTCGCCGCCCGCGGCCATCATGCGGATCGACACGCTCTCATAGAGGGCCCAGTCGATGGGCGTCTCTTTCGGAGAGACGATCACCGGCGTGCCCTCGTCGCCCTGCAAGACCAGGTCGCCGCGGCGCAGCCCCATCCGGCCGCGCAGCAGAATCCAGGTGGCGTCCCGCTCGGTGAGGAAGTCCTTCCACACTACCGGC
>ERZ1292640.3936-Hain-H43-02um-R1-3936-length-11431-cov-5_pt1 | contig 11431 bp, 8 predicted proteins | sample MGYA00564404_ERZ1292640 | MGnify/ENA primary metagenome ERZ1292640 (study PRJEB36523, sample SAMEA6512636) | groundwater metagenome | collected 2019-01-08 | study: AquaDiva: Metagenomics assemblies of 32 groundwater samples | reverse complement strand
ATAAAAATACTGAATTATAGCGCCGTATTTTTAAAATAGCGGGCAATTGAGCTAAATTAAAATTAATTTTGCGTAAATAATTCATTAGCAAAGTTTCCATAAATCTCGCATTCACGCCATAATTATGTATATGATTGAGGCCAATAAATTGAGAGTCGGGAAATTTTCCTTTTTGCCATAATCTAACCATCCATCGCCGTTCTCCCGCAAAAAGATAAAGCACCTTTGGCTGAGATGCACGCGCTTCGATAAATGATATTATGTGGCGTGCGCGATGATCCCAATCATATTGTGTCACATCTTGCTTGGCCTGTTGCGCTAAACGAACCGCGAGTGATTGATCCGATAATATCTTGCCAATGCCGTCGGCAAGAAGCTTCGGATCATCTAGCTCCACCAAACATGCATTGCGATCGTTCTGCAATATTTCTTCAATAGCGCGCGTACGCGATGCGACAACAGGATTTCCTGATGCCATATATTCGAACAATTTTAACGGTGATGTGAACAAATTGGATTCTGGGTGATGCGCCGACCCAGTTACCACCAAACAGTCAGCGGCTTTTTGGTATAGTCTAATTTCGTCATAAGGCTTAAATTTTACAAAGGTAATATTATCTAATTCTAGTTCTTGTACTAAAGCACGCATAGGGAAAGTATCTATTTCGGAGCCGCCTACCATTACTATATGAACGTCTCGCGGTAAAAACTTTCCGGCACGCACCAACGTATCGATGCCTTTCCACTGATAAAAATATCCAGTATATATAACCAACTTTTTATCTCGCGGCAAATGCAATTGAGCGCGCGCAGAAACGCGATCAGGCATATTTTCAAAATCACGCATCGAGACACCGTCCGGCGCCGTCAAAACTTTTTCCTCAAAATCAGTCTTTTGGTCGTATATTTCTTTCGCCACCCGATTTACTACCACAACATTGGTGCTATTCAATAAAAGTTTCTGTTGCCATCCTGTAATCAAAAAATGGGCCTCGCAAGTTATATTTCGTCTTCTGAACAAAGAAAACATTATCAGAAGCGTCTTATCAAAACGATAATAGATATAAGCATCTTTTTTTTGCAATAAGTACCAATACGCCATTACGGCAAATGACAATGATTGTAGTAAATAAAAAAGAGGGTGAGCCGGCTCACGATGTGGAGCAATATCAATCGTAAAAAGCTTTTTAATAGTAAAGTTGCGCTGAACATTATAATACTGAAATGGATCATCAGATAGCTCATTAAATCTTTCGGGCAGTACAAGCTCCACATCAGCGCCATTATCAACAAAGGCCTCACACATTTTCATAATTTGTAGGCCGTGTGCTCTTTGCGTAGGAATGCGAGCATTCGCGATATAATACATCTTTTTTTTAATCATATATTTTCAAACAACAATTTATACTGTAAGTAGTATGAATCTTTACTTGTCATGTTGTTTATAATAATCAGCGCGACAGCACACAATGCCTTGCGATATAATAAATCATCTATTATACTATTTAAAACGCTTGTCAGCGCCACAATATCACCAACAGAAATTATTGCGCCATATATATCGTTTTTTACCAGCTCTCCTGCAACACCAACATCCGTCATAATCATCGGACATCCTGATGCCATGGCCTCTATCACAGTTCTTCCGTATCCCTCGTGATTTGAAGTAAGAACGAAGCAATCGGCAGTTTTGTAGTAAGACGGCATGTCATCGGTCCATGGCTCTAAAATGACATTTTTCTGCAAATTATGCTCCTTAATAATACTTTGGATATTATTTTGCTCTGGCCCGCTACCTACAATTATAAGGCCTATTTTATGATATTTTTCTACAATTACTTTCATGGCGCCAATTGTCATTGGTATATTTTTTTCTCTGGTCAAGCGAGAGGCCATTAAAATAATAAAATCAAATTGTGGATATTTTTTGTGTAAATCAACTCTAATGTTTGCATGACGTATTTTTTCTATGTCCACAAAAACAGGTAGTACTACTACTCGAGATACGAGTGAGGGATATATTTTAATTATAGATTTTTTGATTCTTTCTGACACAACACGAATGCCATCTGCTCTTTTAACAATAATTTTCCCTAAAATTACTCGTAGCTTATTTTTTATCGACTCTGCACTAAAATATGGACTTAGAAAATCAGTATGTATTTGAATTTGCAGAGACAAACAATAAAATCGTTTTAACAAATATCCTGCCAGGCCGGTTTCAAAAGGATCTTGTGATGTAATCACCCATTTTTGTTTGCTAGTTCTTTCTTTTAAGATTTTTTGCGCAATAAAAAATATATTAAAAATATATAAAAGTTTGTATTTAGAATTTGTCGGGTATACAAATGTATTGGCTGAAATATCTACTTTTTTTTCTGAAATAAGCCCACATTTTGTATACACAATAATGTGCAGTTCATCAAATAAACCACCATACCCAATCATACGCTGATGTGCTTCAGAATTTAAATCAAAAATTTTCTGATCGGTAGATAACATTAAAACTTTCATAATGATTTAAGAAAGCTAGCTGTTTTTTCTATCATTCGGTTTTGCTGATATTTGGCTACATTCAAACGAGATTCGGTACTAAGGCGTTTTCTTAAATCTTTATCCGCACAAACGCTGAGCATCATATCCACCCACGCCTTTTGGTAATTATAATCCGCCACAAGTGCGTTGCCATTTTCTTTAACAATCTCACGATTGCCACCCGCGTCGGTAGTGATGGTCGGAGTACCAACCGCAAACGCTTCCAATAACTGATGCGAAAATCCCTCATACCCTGTATTAAGTAAAAAAACGTCTGCCGCTACTAAATATTTTATCACCGCGTCGTGTGTTAATACGCCCAATAAATAAACATTGTTTTCTAATCCCGCGGCGTAAATGGTATCCCTCAGATATCCATACTGCGGGCCATTGCCGATAATAAACAACTTTGCATGCGGGTACTGCGCAAGAATATTTTTCATGCTTTTAATTAACACAACGAATCCCTTCCATGGGACAAGTCGTCCTATGGATACAAAAACAACTTCGTTTGGTTTCCAGCCCAATTGGCTTCGAGCATCATCATGGGTCATAATCATTTTGGGCAACGCGACATCGTTGTAAATGACCGTTACTTTTTGAGCATCAATTCCCAATCGTACTACAACAGTCTTGAGATATTCACTTGGTACAACAATCCGCACTGCGCGACGCGCCACAAACCGTTCGATGGTACGCAACGTCTCTACACGAAAATTATATTTTTTTGCCAAAAATTCGTCGAGTAGATCCTCAACACCAAATCTTTGCATACCTTGCTCCCACGCATAATCACCGACAATTTTAAGCAAAAATTTTTTTCTTAAAAAAAATGATGCTAATGCGGACGGAAGCCCTACGCTCACCGGATCTTGTGCATAAATAATATCTATATTTTTCCCACGACGCAAAACATAAAAAAAATACACAATATGGCGAATAATTTTTGGCAAATGTTTAACTTCTCCAAAACTTAAAATATCAACATCAATATCATGCTTGGGCAATTCTTCAACAAGTTTTTTGCTATATGTCGCCGGACCTCCGATGTCGGGCGGATACAATGGTGTAGCAATAAGTATCTTTATTGGTTTATTCATTGATTAATTTTCAATTCACTTAAAAAAATGTTGTCCATTTGAATTGCAATATTTTTCCAGAGAAAGCGTTTTTCAATTTCTGATTTTGCGTTTTTAATAATGTTATTTTTTTCTTCGGCAGACAGTGTAAAAACTTTGCGCAAAACATTTGCAAGATTTTCCGCATCTTCCAACTTCGCAAAAAATCCTGTTTTTCCATCTTCCAAAAAATCAGGAATGCCTCCAACCGGTGTTCCAATAGTAACCAAGCCGGCCGCCATTGCTTCTAGAAATGAAATGCCCAATCCTTCAGAGCGCGAAGGTCGGACAAAAATATCAGCTTTTGCATAATATTCTTGTAATTGTTGGTGTTGTACGCCACCTAAAAATTCCATTCTATCTTCAATTCCCAATCTTTGACTTTGGAGCTTTAATTTTTGACTTTCTTCTCCATCGCCGGCTAAAATTAATTTAAAATTAAATTTGTCTTTAAGTTTTGCGCAAGCATCAAGTACAATATCAATACCATTTTTATAAACAAGGCGCGATGTGGAAAAAATTATTTGCGGTCCATCCGCCATTTGGCGATCGGACCGCTTGGTTGATAGCGTTAATAATTTTTCATCAACGCCATTGGGCACAATTGAAATTTTTCCTTTGTATCCTTTTTCACGCGCGCGGTCTTTGAGAAAATTGCTAATAGCGGTTATGTGGTTAATCAATTTGGTTTTGCAAAAAATATGCCACCACAATTTACTTGGAAACTTTTCCCATTCACGATTGCCCTCCTGAATGGTTAAAACAAAAGGAATATGATTATAAAAAATTTTAACAAAATATGCGGATATAGACGCGTATGAAATCATAACGCTCCACAACACGACGCGCTTGTGCTGATTTATTATTTTTCGCGCCGCAAAAAAAGCAAAAAACGGTAATAAAAGTTTATCAATAATTGGCGTCCCTATTCCCAATCGTATTACTGTGCCTTCCGTATATATTTCTTCCTTCCTTGAAGCGCGTCGCAGGCGGGCGGTTAATATAATAAAATCGTATTTATCCTTGAGTCGCGTGGCAATTTCTTGAATCGCTAATTCAGCTCCTCCTACAAAGGGTTTATACGCGGTCGTAAATACTAAAATAATGGGCTTTTCCGCCATAATTAATAGTATAACGCAAAAAAGCCATAAATATGCACTAATTACTTGAGATAATTCTTTTTATAACCAAAAACAGAAATCCGGCAACCACGCCGCCTCCTATTCCAATAATCAACCAGAGATAACCACCAAATAATTTTGGCGATAAATCAACAACCGATGCAGAAAACTGATTGCTTGGATCATCTGACAAATTGACAATATTATTTGATATCTTGTTTGGAGCGCTCGCAATGATGCTTGTTTTTTTTTGAATAGAATTATTTGCAATTGTTTTTGTTTGTGTATTTTTGGAGACTGTTGTCTTCGGTACTGATTCTTTGATATTATTTTTTTCTCCGGGGGTAGCCTTTGCAATTATCCATTCGACTCCTGTCCAATTTAAACTTTCATCGTCTGCAATCATAGAACTTTTGTATGATATTTTTAACAACACAGACACGTTTGGATACAACAAAATAACATCGCCTTCGTATGGAACAGTAAATTTGAGAACATCTGATCCAAAAACATTTTCTGCCCAGGGCGAAATTATGGTTTTTGGAGGCATAAAAAATGGTTTTGAGTTTGAAACACTGATGCCAAATCCGGAAATATCTATGGTACGAGCCGAGTTGTTTTTTATTTCAATCCACCCATTTGTTCCTGATTTAATTTCGGAAATTGAAAGCGGACTTTCTATTGCTGTTACCTTCATTGTGTCAGACGCGCTGTATATGCCAACGGAACTATCCATAAAAACCGTGTAAACCCCTGGAAAACGATATATGTGCAAAACGCTTTTCCCTTCGCCTATTGAGCCATCACCAAAATTCCACAAAAAACGCGCGCCATCCAACGACTCGCCTTTTAAATCTTCGGCATATCCTATTAGATTCGCTTCAGCACCTACAAGTATAGTAATATCTTTGCCTGCATATGCTTTAATTTTTTCTGCTGGCAATGGATTAAAATATGCGGTACTCGGCAAACTTGATGATTCACTATTATTATTTGTATCTATAATTGTGTTTTGCTCTTCTAAAGGCGGTTGTGTGTTTTCAAGCGTCTGAAGAATCCAACCTTGCGCACTTGATTTCTGAGACAAATTTTCAAGCAAAATTGACTGACCTTCAACTAAATTAGAAATGTCAATAAATGTTCCGGCGGTCCAAAGGTCAGCACCAGCTGCAGTAGATTCCCAAGTTTTTCTTTCGGTACTTCCGGATTTTTGATACCTTACAAACGACACAATAGAATCTTTATTGTGAGTTGTACTTGAAAAAAGCGCCACAGATCCGGAAGAATTGCCCATATTACTTGTTGCAGTGGAATGATATATATTTGTTTCATCATTGTCGCCGCTTGATCTCAATATTATTTTTACTTGCTTTCCAGCGCCAAATAAAAAATCCGGAAAAGTAAAATATCCTATGCCGTCAGGATACAAATCCCATCCAGCCATACCTATGTTTTCAGCACCAAAGTTTTTTATAATAATATATTCTAGCCCTGTATCAGCGCTTACCGGATCAAATAAAATTTCTGAGATTGCAATATCTCCAACATCAGCATGCGATAGTTGAAAGCTTAAGGACAGCAATAAAGCTGAAAATACGGTAATAATTGCATTTTTTTTCATTGCAACCAGCCTAGCTCTCTCAAGATAAATCGTCAAGAGAAAAAAGCCACATCGTGGCTTTTATATATAAAAATGTGTTTATTTTTTAAGTGAATCCAGAATTGTTTGTATTACAATCTTCCTCGTTTCTGGATGATAAACAATGCCTCCATGCGAATCATATAAAACATTGGACGCTTGTTGTGATAGTGTTTTTTTTCTTTTTTGAGAATCAAAATAATACACAATGTTTGTGGCCCTGTTGTCTGGAAAATGCGTTGCTACTTGAGATAAAATTTTATCATTAGCCGTAGAAATAGTTGTAATGCGATCCGCGTATGGCTGTGCACTAACAACAATTTCTGCCAAAAGCGCCTTTTGAAAAGAAAATTTAGCAACTACCAAGGAAATTAACGCTTGTAAAGGAATCCATGCTGTTTCCGCAAATGGCGGATTTGAAGGACTGGCAACACAAAAAACTTTGCCAACACTTTCCGGGTGTTTTCCCAAAAGCCACAATACAACTGGGCCTCCAAGACTATGGCCTATAAGATGAACTCTCTGAAGACGAAAACAAGATAGCATATCCAAAAACCCTATATCTGCAAGTTGCATCATTTCCGCGTAACTATGCAAATTAAATTTGCCGAAATCCGCCACCCTTGATGGTATATGCAATTTTTTTGAAAGATCAACACTTAAAGAAAAATAAGGAAACTGGGGCGCGCTAAATCCTTCAAAAATCAAAATTCCATCTTTTTTTGGCTTGTCTGTTAAAAATTTTTTTTGCAGTTCAATATATTCTCTTCGTTTTTTTAGGCCAATCGCGACAATCGCAATAGCTCCTATCAATTCACGTAACAAATTTTTATGAACCCAGAACTCGTCATTTGGCTCTCGCGCCATTCGCAACCTCAATTGTAAAATATTCTCCTTTTCAAGCGTAGCACTATGTAAACAATATGCAATAAAAAATGTTGACCTTACCGAACACCCGTGCCAAACAAAAATCGTACAGCCCTTCCTTCTCCGCGGTGCGGGAGCGCGCGTAAGAAAAAGCGCGATGCTGTGATTGCTGTAAACATACTAACCAAAATACCTAAAGCTAAAGTCAGCGCGAAACCACGCACTATACTCGTACCAAACCAATATAAAATTACAGAGGTAATAAGACTTGAAACATTTGAATCTCGAATGGAAGTCCATGCGCGCTTGAACCCTTCAGTCATCGCTGTATCAATTGTTTTGCCTAATTGCAATTCTTCTTTCATTCGCTCAAAAATTAAAATATTCGCGTCAACTGCCATCCCAATCGATAAAATAAATCCAGCAATGCCGGCAGATGATAATGTTACAGGAATTAATTTAAATAAAAGCAGTGTGATCGACGCGTACACTCCAAGCGCGAGCACTGCGATAATTCCTGGTAATCTATACCACAAAATCATAAACAACATTACAATAATCGTGCCATAAATTCCTGCCCATAAGCTTTTTGTTAATGCTTCTTGCCCAAGCGATGCAGCAACGCTTTGTTGAGAAAGAAGCGTAATAGGCACAGGAAGCGCCCCTGTATTTAGTCCTTGTACGAGACTTTTTGCTTCTTGAATGGTAAATTGACCTGTAATTTGCGCCTTGCCTCCTGTAATTTTTTCACGCACTACAGGATTACTTATCATAATGCCATCAAGAAAAATACCAACCGGATAATCCACATTGTTTGTGGTTATTTCTTCAAATAACCTTGAACCTTCATCATTAAACTGCAAAGAAATAGCCGGAGACGCTGTGGTATTGGCAAACTCCATCGTAGAATGTTGCAAAAATCGCCCAGTCAGCTTGGTTGTAACAAAATCAGTAACACTAATTTTTCCATATGACGATTTGTCTTGCAGTTTTATTTTTGCTTCAGAGCTTAATTCGCGAAATTCTAAAAATGGCGTAGCACCTATGGCGCGAATCGCTTCTTTGATATCAAATACTCCGGCAAGCTCTACAATCAGCCTATTGTCGCCTGCAACATTTTCTGTCTGTACCAACGGCTCTGATACACCGAGAGAATTAACTCTCCGCTCAATCACATCGCGCAAACCATCCATAGCATCTTTGACTTCGCCAGATGGAATAGAAGATATATCAGCGCGGTACACCAAATGAGTTCCACCCTGCAAATCAAGACCTAGTCTAAATGGTTTTAACCAAGAATTTGAATATCCCAAAATATGCTCTGTGTCATAAAACCCGGCCGCAAGCCCAACAATCAAAATTATAAACGCCAATATCCGTACTTTCATATAGTTTTTTATTGTACATTATTTGTAAAAAAAGAAAAGTGGGGTGTATTTATATATCAATTATTGATTACATCAGCTATATCCAAAACTTTCTGCTTTAACTTTTCTGTATTCCCGTGCCCCAACATCCCAAGATATGACGCGACTACTTTTTCTTTGCCGCTCTTTGTTTGTATAGCGCGCAACATTCTTTTCTTGGTCGCTGTACGCAACACCCGATGTTTAGTAAAATGTATCCATCCAAGAAAATCTACTCCCGAAGCAAATGTTTGTATGGACACTTTGTCGGGATGTAATTGAAGATGAAGTTCTTTTTCTAAAAAATCTTTCATTTGAGAAAGTATATCCAAAAGCCACTTTCTATCTTGAGACATAATAACAAAATCATCTGCGTATCGAATATAGTATTTTGCTTTTAGTTTGTGTTTTACGAATTGGTCAAACTTGTTCATATAGATATTTACTAAAAGCTGAGAGGTGAGATTGCCCAGTGGCAAGCCAACTCCTTTCTTTGTTGATTGAAAACTAACTATGATTTTTGACAAAAGATCAATACTATCTTGATCAGGTATATAACTTTTTAGAATTTTGATAAGAATGTCTTGATCAATTGAAGCAAAAAATTTCCGTATGTCACCCTTGAGAACCCAAACAGTTTTAGTGTGATTTTGTGATACTTGGTATCCAAAAGCGTGAAATCTTTTCATTGCTTTGTGTGTTCCTTTGCCCAATCGGCATGAATACGAATCAGCAATAAACGTGTTGTTGAAAAAGGGATACAATTTTCGATAGATAGCATGATGCAATAGTCGGTCTCGCACGCTTGCTTTGTGGATGTTTCTTGGTTTTGGGTCAGAGATGTTGAAAGCGTGATATTCGCCATGTAGATAAGTTTTGTTTTTTAAATCATCGTGAAGAGATTGAACATTGTCGGACAAATAATATTGAAATAATTGTACATCGCGTTTTTTAGTTTTTCCTCTTAAAAACTCTTTCCACGCGAAAAGCAAATTTTCGTAAGAAATGATACCATTATAGGTATGAATAAAATATCTTTGACTCATACTTCTAATGCTACCCCCCCCCAACGCTTTCGCAACCAAAACTTATCCCCGTTGTTTTGAAATTGAAAGATATATATGGGACATGGCAGGAATACCTTGTCCACTTTCCCAAACAAAATCGTTACACGCTCGGATCTAAAATTGATGAGGTTTTTTTGGCTTCTATTGAATACTGTTTTTTGGCAAGCTACGCACCCAAAGATACTAAAATAGGGCTACTCAATCGCACTATTTCTCGAGTAGATCTTCTCAAGCTCCTCTTACAATTGTCATGGGAGATAAGAGCTCTTGACGAGAAAAAATACATGCATCTCGGCGGACACCTCGCTGAAGTTGGAAGAATGTTGGGCGGATGGAAAAAGGGTTTGGTATCAAAAACTCCTGCTCCTAAATAGTAAAACAGGAGAAACGCTTTAAGTTGCTAGAGAAGGCCCGGTTGCCTGCGTTCCACCGATTGTCGTCAAGCGGATTGGCATTCACGTTCCACTTCTTGTCGTCGGAGTTCCAGTACACGTTGACCGTGAAGACCTCGCTCATTTTGTAACCAACATCATCATTGCCACTGCTTGTTGAATACTCTTCAAGCTGTATCGAATCTGGGACGTCATAAGTCCGCCAATGTCGATCACCAACTGCTATTATTTTTGTAAGAACATATTGGATATGCGCTCGTTCAGGCCTTAGCCGAAATGACTCCGACATTCAATATATTCAAAATCCTCTGCCCAAGCCGTAACCGGAACAATATAAGAACTTCGTGAATAGTATATCAAAAAATAGTAAAATAAAAAAATCCCTTGAACCCTCCGACATGTGTCAAAGAGTCCAAGGGACTAAGTGCTTGAGGGCTTAGTGCCAAGCTACTAGCAGTTGCTAGAGAAGGCCCGGCTGCCTGCGTTCCACCGCGTGTCGTCAAGCGGATGGGCATACACGTCCCACTCCCTGCCGCCGGAGTCCCAGTCCACGCTGACCGTGAAGACCTCGCTATTGACACCACGAACGTAGAAGATGTTTGCATATCTGTTGGAAATGAGGTCGCCATCTTTCCCGTTTGGTTGACGATTAATCATGCCAGCAAGATGAGCACAAAATATGCTTGCGTCCTCCCATACATAATTCTTGCGGAGTTCGACACGAATTTCCGTGTCGTTTGCTTGCTTTACAAGATCAAATGAGGCGATGATTGTTGCTTGGCTGGATTTCAGTATTGGTGCCGTTGGAAGAATGCGATCGGTGAAGCTCCCCCAAACGTAGAGACCTGTGCGAGTCTTGTAGAAAGACTTGGGGTTGAAGGCGGCGCATACTGGGAGAGCAACCTTTGCACGCGGGGAAAGGAAATTATATGCCACTGCTACCATTGGCACGGCATCACCATATGCCCGAACAATAGGAAGTAGATGGGCGAGAATATCTCCGCCCGAGAGTTTCTTTACATCCGCAGAGGTATAACCATTTCTTTCCAGCGCGAAATCCAACTCAGCCGCTTGCCGACTTGTCATAACTGCACCCATGACGTGTCTCCTTCTGGACTTGTCCCCTCTGGAAACTTGTCCTTTTTGCTGTTTGATTTTGGCTTTCGCCACAGCAAGAAATGTCCTTAGTTAATAGGGCGCTTTTTGCTGTGGCGAATGCGTAAGTTAGCGTATGCGAAATTTACCTTTGAATCCGAACACCTATAAAATGAAGGTATATGAACGAA
>ERZ1292640.3933-Hain-H43-02um-R1-3933-length-11437-cov-6_pt1 | contig 11437 bp, 10 predicted proteins | sample MGYA00564404_ERZ1292640 | MGnify/ENA primary metagenome ERZ1292640 (study PRJEB36523, sample SAMEA6512636) | groundwater metagenome | collected 2019-01-08 | study: AquaDiva: Metagenomics assemblies of 32 groundwater samples | reverse complement strand
GACGCCACCGTCTCGCCCTCTCCGGCGCGCACCTTCACCCGCAGGCGAAGCCTCAACCCGGTGGAATAAAGGCAGTAGATCACGTCGAAGCGCTTCGGCCGCGCGGGCCAGTCGGTGGCCGTCAGGTCCGACAGGTAGTCGAAGGCGCCGGTGTCGTCATCGCGCAGCCACGTCGCCACCTCGATGAGCCGATCGGCGGGCACGATCACGGTCCAGTCGCCGACCCAGTAGCTGACCTGTTCGACGGCGCCGGGCAGTCGCTGCTGCAAGGCTGCCACCGTGGCCGGCACGACCGCGCCGGCCGGCGGCGCCTGATCGGGGGGCGTCGGCGGTGCAGGAGGTGCCTTCGGTTCGGGTTTGGCGGCGGCAGGCTTCGCGGCGGGGGCGGCGGTCTTCGAGGCAGGCGGGGCCGATGCCGGGCCGGCGGCTGACGGCGCGACGGCGGCCGGGTCGGCCTTGGGGGGAACCGGCGCGTCGGGCGACTCGGGCTTCTGACTATCTGCCATGATCCGGCCTACGCCCATTCCAGCGCGCCCTCGCGCCAGGCATAGAAGTACCCGACGACGAGGATGAAGAGAAACACCAGCATCTCGATGAGCCCAAACCACGCCAGGCGGTCCACAATCACCGCCCACGGATACATGAAGATGGTCTCCACGTCGAAGATCAGGAACAGCATCGCCACCAGGAAGTACCGCACGCTATAGCGGTCCCGGGCATCGGTAGCCGCCTCGATGCCACACTCGTAGGGCTCGAGCTTCACCTTCCCGTAGCGATGCGGGATGACCAGCCTGGCCATCAACAACGTGACGATGGCGAAACCGACAGCGACCAGGATGAAGAGGAGGATTGGAATCCACGCGTTGACCATCGCCGTCATCACCCGTAGCGCCGAGCAAGGCGCGTCTCCAACCTGCCGGGAACACCGAACATGCCGGACCGTCGCGTACGGTTGTTCCGCAGATGCGCGCTCGAAGGCGGTCGGCACAGTGGCGTCGGGGGGGCTCTCGACTCCTGTACCGTGCACTGCAGGCGACCGTCAGGGCTGGGCCGTCTGTCCCGCACGGGCGCACCCGGGCGGACCGAAGTTAGCCCACGGGTTATAACACGCACTCGGAACCGTGGTCAAGGCAGCCAAGTGCCGTGCTGACAAGCGTTTCGCGGAAGCGATATACTGGCACGAGCGCCCGCCCAACAGAAGGACACAATACCGTGACGACTCTCATGCCGTCGCTTCGGGTCATCCGGACTGCCGCGGCTCTCTTGTGCGCCGCAGCGTCCCTGGCCGTGCCTGTGGCTGCCTCCGGCCAGGCGATCGAGCGGGATGTCTTCGTGAGTGTGCTGAACCGGTCCGACGATCCGGTGCTGAATCTTGGGCCCGCCGACTTCATCGTGCGGGAGGACGGCCGCGCGCGCGAAGTGCTTCGTGTGCGCCGCGCCACCGATCCCATCGACCTGGCGATCCTGATCGACACCAGCCAGGCCGCCTCCGTTCAAATCACGGACCTGAGGCAGTCACTCGAGGCCATGGTCACCCGGATGCAGGCTCAGGCCCACATCAGTCTGATTGGATACGGGGAGCGGCCCACCGTACTCGCCGACTACACGACCGACGCAGCGCAACTAAAGGCTGGCATCGGGCGCGTGTTCGGGATATCCGGGTCTGGAGCCTACACGCTGGAAGCGATCACCGACACGCTGAAGGGGTTGAAAAAGCGGGAGGTTGGACGCCAGGCCATCGTGGTGCTGTGGGTGGGCGGACGCGAGTTCAGCAACCTGAATTACGATCAGATCCTCGAGCCGCTGGCGGCTCAAGGGCCGGCCCTGCACGTGATCGCGGTGTCGCCGGGGACGCCCAGCGATGCCGGCACCAACGAGGGCCGCAATCGCGAAATCGTGTTCGACCGCGGACCGGCGCGAAGCGGCGGCCGCCGGCAGAACATTCTGTCTCCGATGGCGCTGACCGACGCGTGCACCCACCTGGCGGCCGAACTGTTGAACCAGTACCGGATCACCTATGCCCGCCCGCAAACGTTGATTCCGCCCGAGAAGATCGTGGTGGCTGGTCGCACAGCGGAGTGGACCGTGCGCGCCACGCCCGTTCACGACAAGGGCCCGGCGAAGTGAGGCCATCTCCCGGCGTGGCGTTGGCGTGCGGTCTTGCTCTGGGCGCCTTCGCCAGTGCCGCCGGGTCGACCGGGCAGGATCGGCAGGCCCAGAGCGGCGCGTTTCGCAGCGGCGTGGATCTGGTGTCGTTGACTGTCACGGTGACCGACGGCAGTCACCGGTACGTGACCGATCTGGGCGCCGGCGACTTCTCGGTGTTCGAGGACGGGGTTCTGCAGGAAGTATCGTTCTTCAGCCCGAGCAGCCTGCCGCTGGCCGTGTCGCTGCTGCTCGACACCAGCGCCAGCATGGAAGACAAGCTCGGCGTCGCGCAGACGGCCGCCATCGGCTTCGTGAGGCACCTGCGTCCGCAGGATCAGGCGCAGGTCGTCGATTTCGACAGCTGGGTCAGTGTGGTCGTCCCGATGTCGACTGCGAAGACCGACCTCGAGCGCGCCATCAAGTCGACCACCGCCGGCGGCTCGACATCGCTCTTCAACGCGATCTACATCGCGCTTCGAGAACTCAACAAAACCAGAGCCCGTTCCACCGACGAGCTTCGGCGGCAGGCGATCGTGGTGCTCTCGGATGGCGAGGACACCTCCAGTCTGGTGTCGTTCGAGGAAGTGCTGGAGCTGGCCAAGCGTTCCGAAACGGCCATCTACGCCATCGGCCTCCGATCGGGCGGACCGTTGCCGGGCAAGGCCTACAACGAGGCCGACTTTGTGCTGCGTCAGCTGACCAGCCAGACAGGCGGGCGCCTCTACTTTCCGGAGAAGGCCGACGAACTGCCGGCGGTCTACGAGCAGATCTCGCAGGAACTGTCGAGCCAGTACCTGGTCGGCTACTCGTCGAGGAACACCCGGCACGACGGTAAATGGCGCCGCCTGCTCGTGCGCGCGGCCCGCCCCGGCACCACGGCCCGGACCCGGTTGGGCTACTACGCGCCCTCCTCCTGATCGACCGGGAAGCCCTCCACGCTGCGGCGACTCTGATAGACTCGTGCCGCCCGGACATCCTGGGCAGGTGTGTCATGCCCAATCGTCCCACCGTCTGTTTTATTGGCGCGGGCCCGGGCGATCCCGGCCTGATCACGGTTCGCGGTGCCCAGTGGCTCGGCCGCGCCGATGTGGTCGTCTACGACCGCCTCGTGCACCCGTCGGTGTTGCGTCATGCCCGGCCCGATACCGAACGAATCGACGTGGGTCGCGCCGCGCCGCTTGGTCCCGATAGCGACGCCATCGCCTACCTGTTGCTCGAGAAATACCGCGAGGGCAAGCGGGTGGCCCGGGTCAAGTGGGGCGATCCGTTCGTGTTCGATGATGGCGGCGAGGAAGCCCTGTTCTTGCACGAACACGGCGTCCCCATCGAAGTCGTACCGGGCATACCCGCGGCAGTCGGCGGTCCGGCCTACGCCGGCGTGGCGGTCACCTACCGGGGGGGCGGCGACACCCTGACGCTGGTGCGCGGTCACGAAGATGCCAGCAGGGGGACGCCAAAGCTGGATTGGGAGAGCCTGGCCCGCCTGGATGGCACGATCGTGTTCTATGCGGGACCGGCTCAGCTGCCACTGATGCTCTCGGCGCTTCGCGAGCACGGCCGATCCGACGAGGAGCCGGTGGCGTTGATCTACGACGCCACGCTGACCACACAGCAGACGATTGCCGGCACGCTGGGATCGCTGGCGCAGGCGTCGCTGCCATCCCAGCAGCGGCCCGCGATCGTCGTGGTCGGCCGCGTGGCTGCCCTGAGGGATCACCTTCGCTGGTTCGACGTCCGGCCCCTGTTCGGCCGACGCGTGGTGGTGACACGTCCGAGGGAACACGCGCAGGAGCTGGTCGATCTGTTTGAAGAACAGGGTGCCGAGGTGATCCAGGCGCCCAGCGTGCGCATCACGGCCGCGACCGACGACACCCCACTCGATCAGGCGTGCGCCAACATCGCCTCCTACAACTGGGTGGTGCTGCCCAGCTCAGCCTCCGCCGACGTGTTCTTGCGGCGCCTGCTGGGGGGACCTGGAGACATCCGTTCGCTCAGCCACGTGGGCATCTGCGCGATCGGCCAGGCCACCTCCGATCGGTTCACGGCGCTCGGTGTGAAGCCTGATGTTGCGCTGGCAGAGTATCGCCCCGGGAGCATCGCGGATGCGCTGTCCGGCGTGCGGAGTCTTGCCGGAAGCCGGGTGCTGGTGCTGCACGTGGAGGGCGCCAGAGACGTGCTGGCGGCCGAGCTGCGAAAAGGAGGCGCGGATGTGGCCGAGGTGCCTGCCTACCGCACGGTGCCCATCCTGCCTGGCGATCCGGGTGAGCCCGATCTCTACAAAATGCTCCTGGAAAACCAGGTGGACGTGATGACGTTCACCAGCGCGTCAACCGTGCTGGAGTACGCACAGACATTCGGGGCTGAAGCCCTCGCCGATCTGCTACGCACGACGGTGGTGGCGTGCATTGGGCCGGTGACCGCCCAGGCCGCTCAAGCCCACGGCATCGAGACGGCCGTGGTCCCAGACCAGCACTCGATTCCGGCACTGGTGGCGGCCGTGGTGCGGCACTTCAGAAACAGCGGAAGAAGTCAGGAACGCTAGCGGCTGCCGGGAATCAGACGCTCGAAGAAGGGCAGGCGGGCCAGATCGTTATAGATCACCGCCACCATCAGGAGCATCAGCACGGCGAAGCCGGCCATCAGCATTCGCTCCTTCATCTTCAGGCTGAAGTCGCGGCGCGCGACGCCTTCCAGGGCCATGATGAAGATGTGCCCGCCGTCCAGCACCGGAATGGGCAGCAGATTCAGCAGGCCGAGGTTGAGACTGAGCGAGGCCATGAAGGTGAACAGCGCCATCCACCCCGCGGCGGCGTAGTCGCCCGACAACTGGGCGATGGCCACAGGGCCCATCAACTGGCTGGGCGAGGTCTCCCGCGTAAACAATCCTCCGAGCGTTTGCACGATCAGCCCGGCAAACTGCACGTTTCGTTCGACGCTCATCTTCACCGCGCCAAACGGCCCGGGTTGCACCAGCTTGGTGGCGTCCATCAGGCCCACACCAATCAGGCCGATGGCGCCCGATCGCCGAGGGGTCACCTTCAGGTCGAACGATGACCCGCCGCGGGCCACCCGCAGCGTGATGGGCACATCGGGGAACTTGCGGATGCCGGCCGACAACTGCCCCCCAAACGCGATCGTCTCCCCATTCAGGGCCTCGATCACATCGTCGACTTTCAGGCCCGCTTTCTCGGCCGGCGCGCCTGGCTGGAGCGTACCTACGTGCGGGTGCACATTCGGCAGCGCACCGATATCGGCCGCTTGCAGCCGGCTGGCCGCGACCGGCGTGACGGTGACGATCGAATCGCGTCCGTCACGTCGCACCGTCAGCGGCACCGCGCGATCGGCTCGCCCGCCAATCGACAGGTAGAACTGCTCCCAGGTCGCCACGTCGAGGTTGGACACTTTGATGATGCGATCGCCTGCCTTGACGCCGGCGCGTTCTGCCGGCGAACCCTTGGCGATCGAGCCCACCACGACCGGATCGTCCAGAAACACCGGCACCTGTGCGCCCTGCAGCAACACGATGGTCATCAGCACCACGGAGAGCATGATGTTCATGGCCGGACCGGCAAACAGGATCCGGAACCGATCCCACTTGCTTTGCGCCATGAACTCATCGCCTGCGCCGGTGTGCGGATCGTCCGGGTTCTCCCCCGCCATCTTCACGAAGCCGCCTAGCGGGATCGCCCCGATGCAGTAGTCGGTGCCACCGCGCTTGATCCCCCACACTCGCGGCGGGAAGCCCAACGAAAACGTGAGGACACGCACGCCGACCCACCGGGCCACCAGGAAGTGGCCCAACTCATGCACGAACACGAGGACGCCAAGCACGAAGACGAACGCCAACAGCGAATAGACGGTATCGATCAAGGGTAGAGCCTCAACCCTGATTGTAACCCCGGACCAGGTCCTGAGCGAATTGGCGGGCCCAATGGTCTACCGCGCGCACACCAGCCAGGGTGGCCACGTCGTGGCCCTGGTCGGCATCCATCGTGCGCTCGATCACCTCGGCAATTGGGAGAAAGTTCAATCGGCCGGCCAGAAACGCCGCGACCGCCACTTCGTTGGCGGCGTTCAGGACCACCGGCAGGCTGGCCGGCCCGCGCAGGGCACGGTAGGCCAGGTTGAGGCACGGAAACTGGTGATGGTCGGGCATCAGGAATTCCAGGTGGCCGCATCGCACCAGATCGAGCGATGGCAGCGGGCTGGTCCAGCGTTCAGGATAGGAGAACGCATACTGGATCGGCAGGCGCATGTCGGTAACACCCAACTGCGCGATGATCGATCCATCGCACAGCTCGACCATCGAGTGCACCACCGACTGCGGATGGATGACGATGTCAATCTGGCTGGGACCGACGCCAAACAACCAGTGCGCCTCGATCACCTCGAGTCCCTTGTTCATCAGGGTGGCCGAGTCGATGGTGATCTTGCGGCCCATGCGCCACGTCGGGTGCCGCAACGCCTCTTCTGGACCGACCTTGTCCAACTGGGCGGCTGAATACTGGCGAAACGGGCCGCCCGATGCCGTCAGGATCAGCCGCTTGATGTCGCCCACCTGGCGGCCGTGCAGGCATTGGTGAATGGCGTTGTGCTCGCTGTCGACCGGCAGAATGGCCACCCCATGGCGCTTCGCGGCAGCGGTGACGATGCCGCCGGCCATCACCAGCACTTCCTTGTTGGCCAACGCAATGGTCTTGCCCGCCTCGATGGCCGCCAGCACGGCTTCCAGAGCGGCGGTGCCAGAGCTGGCGCACAGCAGGATGTCCACATCGGGGTGCGTCGCCACCGCCAACAGGCCCTCAGGCCCCGCCAGGCAGAGAGCCGGCTTCCACCGATGGAATCGCGCGCGGGCGTGATCCAGCGCCGCGGACGTGGCCATGGCCAGCACCCGGGGCCGGACCTGTTCCACCTGCGCCGCCAGCAGCGCCGAATTGGCTCCGGCAGCCAGCCCCACGACCTCGATCTTACCGGGGTGAGCCGCGGCCACCAAAAGCGCACTGCGTCCGATGGAGCCGGTCGATCCGAGAATGGCGATTCGGGTGGGCACTGGTACGTCAGAGGAGGAGCCGAAGAAACAGATAGTAGCCTGGCGCCACAAACAGGAGCGAGTCGATGCGGTCCAGCACGCCGCCGTGTCCGGGAATCAGGCCGGAACTGTCCTTCACCTTGGCGCTGCGCTTCAGCAGCGATTCGAACAAGTCGCCAGCGATCCCGAGCGTGACCAGCACGGCACCAAGACCCACCAGCCACAGGACCGACAGCGCCGGCAGCCAGAAGCGTCCGAGCACGACCATTACGATCGTGCCTGCCACCAACCCACCCAGGGCTCCTTCGACGCTCTTTTTCGGGCTAGTTGCGGGCGAGAGCCCATGGCGTCCGGCGACCGACCCGACATAGAACTGGGCACTATCAGAGACCCAGACGACCAGCAGCATCAGCAGCAGCGCCTCACGACCGAACGCGTAGCGGGTGGCCGCCAGTGTTCCAATGGGCAGACCCAGGTAGAACGCCGGGAACAGCACGGCCGCCGCCGAGGCCGGCACGTGCGGCGCGGGTTGATAGGCGCCGAGCACCGAAAGGGAGGCCGCCAGAAACGCCGCAATCAAGACGAGATCGAGCGGCACCTCGGGCCACGCCACCGCAGCGCATGTCACCACGGCGGCGGTGCCGGCGGCAGCCTTGGGTACTACCACGCCGGTCTGGGCCGCCAGATCCGCGTACTCGACGAAGGCAATAAGCAGCACGGCTTCCAGCAGCAGCACCAGCCAGCCGTGCGGCGCGAACCAGATGGCTGAGAGCGCCAACGGAATCAGCACAAGCGAACTGAGGACGCGAATCACAGGGCCACGCGGGCGTGTGGTGCCGGCTTGATGCCGCCGTAGCGGCGATCGCGCTTCTGGTAGTCGATCACCGCCTGGAGCAGGTTGTGGCGACGAAAGTCTGGCCACAGCACGTCGGTGACGTAGATTTCCGCGTAGGCGATCTGCCAGAGCAGGAAGTTGCTGACCCGCATCTCGCCGCTCGTACGGATGAGCAGATCGGGATCGGGTTGTCCGGCTGTGTACAGGAATCCGGCGAACCGGGATTCGTCCAAATCGCCGGGCGGCACACCGGCTTCGACAATCCGCCGTGCCGCGTCCACGATTTCGGCACGACCGCCGTAGTTCAAGGCAATATTGAACAGCATGCCTGACGACCCCGCGGTGTCGTTGATGGCCCGCGTCAGTTCTTTCTGCACGTCTCTCGGAAGTCCCTCGACGCGGCCAATCACCCGGAAGCGGATGTTGTTGCGAATCAGCGTCTGCAATTCCAGGCGCAGGTACCGCTTCAGCAACGCCATCAACGTGGTCACTTCAAGCGGAGGCCGCTTCCAGTTCTCCACCGAGAAGGCATAGAGCGTGAGAACCTTGATGCCCAGGCGGGCGCAGGTTTCGACCGTCTCGCGCACGGAATCCACGCCGGCCTTGTGGCCCTTGACCCGGGGAAGGTGGCGCAGCGACGCCCAGCGGCCGTTGCCATCCATGATGATGGCGATGTGGGCCGGAAGTCGGTCGTAGTGGATCAGTCGCGCCAGCGTGTCGTCTGGCGACCCGGCAGGAATTCCGGCCAGCAGTTGTTCACGCGACATGGGGATGTCCCGGAGATCGCAAGCCCGTATCTTACAAAGTTCTGACGGCAGGCGCCACGTGCGGGTAGTCCACGCGGACCAGTACCAGGCCGTGCGCTGGAGCCGTCGGACCGGCCAGCGTCCGATCACGAGCCTTCAGAACTTCAGGAATCGATTCGGCCCGCCGGGTGCCGTCACCAATCTCGACGAGAGTGCCAACAATGGCGCGCACCATGTGGCGCAGGAATCCGTCGGCTTCGGCGCGAACGACGATGGCGTGGCCGCTGAAGGGAGTTAGCGCACCACCCCACGGGCCGGTTGGCGGCGGCTCGCTCGTGACCCGCGCCTCTCGAATCGTGCGGGTCGTGGTGGTGACGTCACTTCGTGTCGCCTGGAAGGCCGCGAAGTCGTGCGCGCCCTCCAACATCCGCGCGGCGCGGTCCATCGCGCCAGCGTCAAGCGGGCGCCGGATGTGCCAGCACCATGTGCGCAGATGCGGCGGCATGACGGCGCTCTGCCAGATCCAGTACTCGTAAACCTTTCCTTGCGCATCGAAGCGGGCGTGAAACTGGTCGGGCGCCACATCGAGGCCGATCACGCGGATGTCGGGCGGCAGGTTGGCGTTGAGCGCCCGTCGCAGGGTTGGCATGTCGAGCGCGGTCGACACCCGGGCGCTGGCCACCTGTCCCCGCGCGTGCACGCCGGCATCGGTGCGACCGGCGCCAGCCACGGCCACTGGCGCGCCCTCGACGCGGGTGAGCGCGGCCTCGATCAGGCCCTGGATGGACACGCCCTGGGCCTGTCGCTGCCATCCCACATACGCGGTGCCGTCATACGCCAGTGTCAGTCTGATCGTTCTCACCCGCCACGCCCCAGACACCTCTGCGACAACCACTCCCGCACTACTCCGGGAGTGGTTTTCCACCCGCCACGCCCCCGATTCCGAAGTGCGACCACGTATCCCGGGCGGGGCACCACGCGTGTCATCGCACCGAGTGACGCGCAGTTGTCGTCACGCCCGCGCCCCGTCTGTCACCCCCGCGAACGCGGGGGTCCAGGAACTGGATTCCCGCGTTCGCGGGAATGACGGAATGGCATTGCCCCTCCAGGCGCCGACCGCCGTCGAAATGGCGGGGCAGATCGAGGCCGTGCTTCGCTGTTCACGGTCTACCGTCTACCCTCTTCCGCTTTCGGTCCTGCGCGATCCGGGCTTCACGACCGGCACACCAAGCGCGCACAGCGGGCACGCGTCGGGCTGATAGGTGGGAGGGTTGATCGCAGTTAGCGCCGCAAACGGCACATCGACCGGCGACTGGCTGCCGCTGCGATTGATGATGGCACAGGCGGCCACCACCGTGGCACCGGTCGCGCGCGCCACGCTCATCGTTTCCCGGGTCGACAGCCCGGTGGTCAACACATCCTCGACCACCACGACCCGATCGCGTACGGCGAGGTCGAATCCGCGCCTCAGTGTCAGCGTGCCCTCGGCCCGCTCGGCGAAGATCGCCCGAACGCCCAGCGCGCGTGCCACCTCATGGCCGATGATCAGGCCGCCAAGCGCCGGCGACAGCACGGCGGTCGGGTCCAGGTGCCCAGATGCCAGGCTTGCGAGGCACTCCGCAAGGGCGCGGCCCAGGGATTCGGCTTCCTCCGGGTGCTGCAACACGAGCGCGCACTGCAGGTAGCTCGGGCTGTGCAGGCCTGACGACAACCTGAAATGGCCGTCGAGCAGCGCTCCCATGCGGCGAAAACGGGTCAGGACGTCTTCGGATTCCATGACGGGGTCTCGACGATTCAGCGGCCCGGCGCGCGGGGCGTCTTCGCCAGGCGAAGATGCGTTTCGAAGAGGTTCAGAATGCGCGTATATTCGTCGGCCCAGCTGGTTTCCTGCTCGAAGCCGTGGTTTTCGACCGGATAGACCGCCAGTTCCCAGTTCGTCTTGCGCAGTTCGATCAGCCGTTGGACCAGCCGCATCGAGTCCTGCACGTGCACGTTGGTATCGACCAGGCCGTGGCAGATGAGCAGGGCGCTTTTCAGTCCGCTGGCGAAGTAGATCGGAGAGCTCCGCTTGTAGGCCTCGGCATCATCCTGCGGCTCATTCAGAATGCTACTGGTGTAGCCGTGATTGTAGTGGGCCCAGTCGGTTACGGGCCGCAACGCGCCGCCGGCGGCAAAGGTATCAGGAGACGTGAACAGGGCCATCAGCGTGATGAATCCTCCGTAGCTGCCGCCCCACACGCCGATGCGCCTGGGATCGACCTTCTGTGCCTGCACCAGATACGCGGCGCCATCGACAATGTCGTCGAGGTCTTTGCCGCCCATGTGCCGGTAGATCGCGGTGCGCCAGTCGCGGCCGTACCCGGCGCTGGCGCGGTAGTCGACGTCGAGCACCACGTAGCCGCGCGAGGCGAGCAGGTTGTCGAACATGTATTCGCGGTAGTACGTCGACCAGTATTTGTGGGCGTTCTGGGCGTAGCCGGCACCGTGCACGAAGACCACGCCAGGCCTGGAGGGATCCCGTTTGGCGCCCATCATCTCGGGCGTGAACAACCGCGCGTACACATCCAGGCCGTCGCGCGACTTGAAGGTGATCACCTCCGGCTCGATCCACTTGAAGGACCGCCACTGATCGGTCGGGGTGGTCGTGATCTGCTGCACGGGGGCGCCCGCCTTGTTGGG
>ERZ1292640.3932-Hain-H43-02um-R1-3932-length-11437-cov-15_pt1 | contig 11437 bp, 10 predicted proteins | sample MGYA00564404_ERZ1292640 | MGnify/ENA primary metagenome ERZ1292640 (study PRJEB36523, sample SAMEA6512636) | groundwater metagenome | collected 2019-01-08 | study: AquaDiva: Metagenomics assemblies of 32 groundwater samples | reverse complement strand
ACCAGATAAGGAATTTTAAGCGCCTCATAGAGAATCTTTGGGCCAATGACATATATATACCTGTAAAGCATACTGCAAACAGCATGGCGCTTATAGATTTCAAAGACAGCCATATGAATATGGTAAGGCCCGGCCTTATGATGTATGGGATATACCCTAAACAAAGCCTTATGAAAAATATACTTTTAAAGCCCGCGCTTACCCTGAAGACAAAAATTACTTATGTAAAATCAGCGCCTAAAGGCCGCAGCATAAGCTATGGCATGACCTATGTAACTAAAAAGCCTACAAAGATCGCTACTATACCTGTGGGTTACGGAGATGGTTATTCAAGGAATTTTTCGAACAAGGCCCATGTTCTAATAAGGGGCGTCCGATGTCCCATAGCAGGCAGGGTCTGCATGGACATGTGTATGGTAGATGTCGGGCATTTGAAAAATGTAAAGGTTGGCGAAGACGTGATCCTGATAGGCAGCCAGGCCGGTGAAATTATAAGGGCCGAAGAATTGGCAAAACTTATAAATACTATACCTTACGAGGTATTATGCAATATAGGAAGGCGTGTTCCGCGTGTATATAAAGAAGGGAGAAGATATGTCTGAAGGCACTTTTTTGACAAGAGATGGCTGCGATAGACTTAAGGAGGAATTAAAGATACTTAAAACTGTAAAACGCAAGGAGATAGCAAATGCGCTTGACAAGGCAAGGCAGCTGGGCGATCTGAGCGAGAACGCAGAATATGATTCCGCAAAACAGTCCCAGGCAATAAATGAAAAAAGAATCAGGGAGCTTGAAGAGAAAATCCTTACAGCCAGGATACTGGATAATGAAAGCATATCCTCGGATAAGGCGTATATCGGCGCTAAACTGAAATTACTGGATATAGATTCAAAGGAAGAGATCCAATATATGCTGGTTACGGAGGATGAGGCTGACTACGCAGCAGGGAAGATTTCCATGTCTTCTCCTGTTGGAAAGGCGCTTCTAGGCTGTAAAATAGGCGATATAGCCAATATAAAAGTCCCTGCAGGCGTCCTGAAATATAAGATCCTGAATATTTCAAGGTAATAGAATTGTATTGAATTTTTTATTTTAAAATGAGATAATAAAAAGTTAATGGCTAAAGATATCGAACCAGCCATAGAAAGGGAGATGTTATGCGTATCATGAACACCTGGCTTATCGCAGCAGCAGTAGTACTGGTAGCGTTATTTTCAATTACCTCTTGCAATGCCGCTTCCCAGAAAGAAGCCTTTGCGGCAAAGGTAAATGGAGTCGGCATAAAGTCAGCAACGCTTGACGCAGCAGTTAATAATTTCATTGAAAATCAGAAGATGTTCGGAGCTACGGTAAAAGATGAAGAAAAAGCCCAGTTAAAGAAAGATATCCTTAATGAACTCGTATCAGCGGAATTATTATATCAGGCAAGCCAGAAGGCAGGGCTTGGAGATCACTCAAAGGATGTGGATAGCCAACTCGAAAACATTAAAAAAGGATTCGGGTCTGAGCAGGAATTTCAGAAGGTTTTGAAGGAAAGAGGGATAGAACTGAAAGACCTCAAGGAAGATGTCAAGAAGGGCGTTTATATAAATGCTTATCTGGAAAAGGATGTATTTTCTAAGCTGAGCCCTGTGACAGAGGATGAAAAAAAGAAAGAATACGATGGCAATAAAGATAAGCTGAATGTGCCTGACGAGGTAAAGGCAAGCCACATACTTATAAAGGTGTCTGAAAAGGCAACGCCTGAAGAAAAGAAAGTAGCAGTGGATAAGATAAACGCATTAAGGACAAGGCTTATGTCGGGTGAGGATTTTGCAAAGCTTGCTAAAGAAAATTCAGAAGACGGTTCAGCGGCTAATGGCGGAGATCTTGGTTATTTCAAGAAAGGCGATATGGTAAAGCCTTTTGAAGACGCTGCTTTCGGAATGGATAAAGACCAAATAAGCCCTGTGGTAGAGACGCAGTTCGGCTATCATGTAATAAAGGTAATTGATAAAAAAGCAGCTCATACGCTTACATACGAAGAAGTCTCTAAGGATATAGAAAAATTCTTAATTAATAAGAATAAGAGAGACCAGATAAATAAGACAGTAGAGGGTTTAAAGAAAACTGCAAAAATAGAGATTCTGTAGGGAACAGGCATGCCTGTTCCCTACAAGGGGTTAATTCAGGAGATTTTATGCGAAGCGATATTATCAAAAAGGGTATTTCCAAGGCAGGCAATAGGGCTCTGTTATATGCAACAGGCGTATGCTGCCAGGATTTGAAAAAACCGTTTATAGGCGTTGCATCCAGCTTTACGGATCTCATACCCGGCCACATGCATATGAGGTCCCTTGAAAGGGCTGTTGAAAACGGCGTATACGCAGGCGGCGGCAAGCCTTTTATTTTTGGAATACCCGGCATATGCGATGGCATAGCGATGGGCCATTCAGGGATGAGGTTTTCTCTTGCCTCAAGAGAGCTGATAGCGGATATGGTTGAGACGATCGCAGGCGCATATTCTCTGGACGGGCTGGTGTTTCTTACAAATTGCGATAAGATTACTCCTGGTATGCTTATGGCAGCTGCGAGGCTGAACATACCTGCGATAATTGTCACAGCAGGCCCTATGCTTACAGGACATTATAAAGGAAGGCGGCTGGATCTTGTAAGAGACACGTTTGAAGCGGTCGGGAAATTCAAGAGGGGCGAGATTTCCAAAGAGGATATGGATGAGCTGGAAATGAACGCGTGTCCCGGACCTGGCTCATGCCAGGGCATGTTTACCGCCAATACGATGAGCTGTCTTACTGAGACAATGGGCATGTCTCTGATAGGATGCGCCACATCTCTCGCTGTTTCAAGCAAAAAAATGAGAATAGCTTTTGAGAGCGGCAGAAGGATAAACGAGCTGGTTGCAAAGAATACAAAGCCGCGCTCTATCATGAATAAAAAAGCGTTCCTGAATGCGATAGTTGTTGATATGGCGCTTGGAGGATCTACAAATACAGTGCTGCATCTGACAGCCATAGCCGGGGAAGCGGGTATTTCTCTTCCGCTGGACACATTTGACAGAATAAGTAAAACAACGCCTAAAATAACTGATCTCAGGCCAGGAGGAGAATATTTTCTTGAGGATCTTGAAGCGGCAGGCGGTATTCCAGGCGTCTTGAACAAGCTTCAGGCGAAACTGAATGATAACCCCACTGTGAGCGGCGTATCTATAAAAGAAATTGCGAGGCTGAGCAGGGTTTCCGATGAAGAGGTTATAAGGCCCCTGGATAATCCTTACAAAGCAGAAGGCGGGATCGCGATATTAAAAGGCAATATTGCGCCTGAGGGCTGCGTTGTGAAACAGGGCGCGGTAAGCGAAGAAGCGATGTTTTTTAAAGGCGCTGCAAAGGTGTTTGATTCTGAAGAAGAGGCAATGAGCTCTATCTTAAACAACAAGGTTAAAAAAGGCGATGTGGTGGTTATCAGGTATGAAGGCCCTGCGGGAGGCCCTGGCATGAGAGAGATGCTCTCTCCTACATCCGCGATAGTGGGCATGGGCCTGGCAAATGACGTTGCCCTTATTACAGACGGCAGATTTTCAGGCGGCACAAGAGGGCCTTGCATAGGCCATATTTCTCCTGAAGCGTATAAAGGCGGGCCTATAGCGATTTTGAAAAATAATGATGTGGTAACAATAGATATTAAAAATAGGCGCATAGAAGTCGATTTGACTAATTCTGAAATAGAAAAACGCCTTAAAAGATGGAAGGCCCCAAAGCCTAGGGTGACAAGTGGATGGCTTTCAAGATACAGTAGGATGGTGTCGTCAGCATCCAAAGGCGCAATATTAGAGTGAGACCTGATTCAACTCCAGGAGCTGCCGAGCTCGGCAGCTCCTGGAGTTGAATAGGTTAACGACATGAAATTAAATGGTTCAAAAATATTAATAGAATCTCTTAAAAGGGAAGGCGTGGAAGTGATATTCGGTTATCCTGGCGGCCAGGTCCTGCCTATATTTGACGCCTTGTACGATGCGGATATGAGGTTTATATTGACCAGGCATGAACAGGGCGCTAGCCATGCAGCAGACGGATACAGCCGTTCAACAGGGAAAATAGGAGTGTGCCTTGCTACTTCAGGCCCTGGCGCTACAAATCTTACTACAGGCATTGCCACAGCATACATGGATTCTATTCCAATGATTGCGATTACAGGACAGGTTAAATCGTTTCTTATAGGAAATGACGCTTTCCAGGAAGCCGATGTCACAGGTATCACGCGGCCTATAACAAAGCATAATTATTTAGTCAAGGATATAAAAGACTTGGCAAGGACAATACGTGAAGCATTTTACATTGCTGGGAGCGGCAGGCCAGGCCCTGTTTTAATTGACATACCTTCAGATATTCAGCAGCAGGAAACAGAATTCATATGGCCTGAAGAGATAAACATGAGAAGCTACAAGCCTACTTGTTTCGGCCATCCAGGCCAGATTAAAAAGGCAGCTAAGTTTATAGCCTCTTCTAAGAAGCCGCTTATCTATGCAGGCGGAGGCGTTATTACATCAGGTGCCTGCAGGGAACTGAAAGAACTGGCTGAAAAACTTAATACCCCGGTGACCTGGACCCTGATGGGCATAGGATGTTTTCCCGCAGACCATAAACTTTCTCTGGGCATGCTTGGCATGCACGGCACTGCTTACGCAAATTACGCTACCATGGAAGCAGACCTGATTATTGCTGTGGGCGCGCGTTTTGACGACAGGGTTACGGGCAGGCTTGATAAATTTGCGCCTTATGCAAAAGTCATTCATATTGACATAGATCCTTCATCTATCAGTAAGAATGTGAAAGTCGATATACCTATTGTGGGAGATGCGAAAAATATCCTTGGGCAGCTGCTTGAAGAGATAAAAAAATCGCCGGATAATTCAGAATGGCTGAAGACTGTTGAAGCGTGGAAGAAAAAATACCCTCTTAAATATCACGACAAAAAGGGTATGATAAAACCGCAGTACGTTGTTGAGCAGATTGATAAAATTACAAGGGGAGACGCTATTATAACTACTGAAGTCGGCCAGAACCAGATGTGGGCTGCCCAGTGGTATCAGTGTAATTATCCGCGCACGTTTATTTCATCAGGCGGATTAGGCACAATGGGTTTTGGTTTTCCTGCGGCAATGGGCGCTAAAATCGGCAACCCTGACAAGATAGTTTTTGATATAGCGGGTGACGGTTCAATACAGATGAATATACAGGAGCTTGCCACATGCGTGTGTAATAAAATCCATGTCAAAGTCGCTATACTCAATAACGGTTATCTGGGCATGGTCAGGCAATGGCAGGAACTTTTTTATAAAAAGAGGTATTCTTATACTACCTTATGCAATCCTGATTTTGTGAAACTGGCTGAGAGCTATGGAGCTGTTGGAATAAAGGTCACAAAAAAAGAAGATGTGGCCAAGGCTATTAAAAAAGCGATCTCTATAGACAATGTTGTGTTTATTGATTTCCGGGTGGAAGAGGAAGAGAATGTGTTTCCAATGGTTCCTGCCGGCGAAGCTATAAATAGAATGATAGAAGGGCTTGCGTAATGAAACATACTATTTCTGTTTTAGTAGAGAATAAATTCGGCGTGCTTGCCAGAATAGCGGGTTTATTCAGCGCGCGCGGATATAACATAGCGTCTCTGGCTGTTTCTGAGACCGTGGATCCTGCTATTTCGTATCTTACCATGGTCATCGAGGCAGAGGACGAAAAGATACTTGAGCAGATAAAAAAGCAGCTGAATAAGCTTATAGATGTTATTACCGTCACGGATTTCACAAAGAAAGGGCATATTGACAGGGAACTTATACTGGTAAAAGTCGACTGCTCCGCTAAAGATAAAGCCAGATTAGAAGGCATCCTGGCTAAGACCAGCGCAAAAATAATTCAGCGCTCGAATAACGCCGCAATTATTGAAATGACAGGCGATCAGGAAGAGATCAGGGGACTATTGGATGGTTTAAAGCAGTTAGGCATAAAAGAATTGGCCAGAAGCGGCCGCATTGCAATACCAAAAGAATAAAAAGAAAGGAGTTACAAATGTTAAAGATTTATTATGACAAGGACGCTGACCTGGACATCCTTAAAGGCAAAAAGGTGGCTATCATAGGATATGGAATCCAGGGCAGGGGACAGGCTTTGAATTTACGCGATAGCGGCATAGAAGTTGTAGTAAGTGAACTCGAAGGAACTGAAAATTATAAGATTGCCCAGCAGGATGGTTTTAAGCCTGTAACAGTAGCTGAAGCTGCGAAACTCGGGGATATTATACAGATACTTACCCAGGACCATGTGCAGGCAAAGGTATATAAAGAATTCATAAAACCTAACCTGAAAAAAGGAAAGGCATTATGTTTTTCCCATGGATTCAATATCCATTTTAAACAGATAAAGCCTCCGAAAAGCGTAGATGTGTTTATGGTGGCGCCGAAAGGCCCTGGCGCTTTGGTGAGAAAGATGTATGAAGAGGGCAAAGGTGTTCCTTCTTTAGTCGCGATATTTCAGGATGCTACCGGCAACGCGTTAAAATTAGCTTTAGCTTATGCAAAGGCATTGGGCGCAGCCAAGGCAGGTGTAATAGAAACGACTTTTAAAGAAGAGACTGAGACAGATCTTTTTGGAGAGCAGGCAGTTCTGTGCGGCGGCGCGAGCGAGTTGATAAAGGCTGGATTTGATACATTGGTAGAAGCAGGATATCAGCCTGAGATCGCGTATTTTGAAGTATTGCATGAATTAAAACTGATAACAGATCTTATTCAGGAAACCGGAATCTCAGGTATGAGAAGAAGAGTTTCCAATACTGCTTGTTACGGAGATTTAACACGTGGCAAGAGGGTCATAACAGAAAGAACCAGAAAAGAGATGAAAAAGATTTTGAATGAAATACAGAGAGGCAAATTTGCAAGGGAATGGATTAAGGAGAATGAGATTAGCGCCAGGCAGAATTTCAATAAAATGTTAAAAGAAGGCGATGAGCATCAGATTGAGGCAGTAGGCAAAAAGCTCAGGGAAATGATGCCTTGGATGAAAAAATAATTTCTATTTCTCCGTTCGGCGAACGGATTGGGCATAGTTATGAAAAGAATAATTATTTTTGATACTACTTTGCGGGACGGAGAGCAGTCGCCAGGAGCGAGTTTGGACATAAATGCCAAGCTCGAAATAGCCAGACAGCTTTCCAGGTTAGGCGTGGATGTGATTGAGGCAGGTTTTCCCATTGCCTCTAAAGGCGATTTCAATGCTGTGCATAAGGTCGCCAGCCTGGTAAAAGGCTCTTCGATATGCGGCCTTGCCAGGGCCTTAAAACCTGATATAGAGGCTTGCGCAAAAGCTGTGAAGCCTGCTAAAAGGCCAAGGATACACGTGTTTCTTGCGACCTCAAAGATCCACATGCAATATAAGCTTAAAAAAGCAGAATCAGAGATTCTGAAACAGGCTGTGTGGGCTGTGAAATACGCTGGAAAGTTCTGCGATGATGTGGAATTTTCTCCTGAAGACGCGTCGCGTTCAGACAGGGATTTTCTCTGCAAAGTTGTAGAGGAGGTTATAAAAGCAGGCGCAAAAACCGTGAATATCCCTGATACAGTCGGTTATGCGATGCCTCTTGAATTCGGGGATTTGATAAGCGTGATAAAAGCAAGAGTCCCGAACATAAATAAGGCTGTTATTAGCGTCCATTGCCATAACGACCTGGGCCTAAGCGTAAGCAATTCTTTGTCTGCTGTGCAAAACGGCGCAGGCCAGATAGAATGCACTATAAACGGCATAGGAGAAAGGGCAGGCAACGCGTCTCTGGAAGAAATAGTAATGGCCCTTGATACGCGTAAAGATATATTCGAAGTCACTACTTCAATAAATAAAAGAGAGCTCTGCAGAACAAGCCGTCTTGTAAGTAAGCTTACAGGCATTGTTGTGCAGCCTAACAAAGCAATAGTCGGTCAGAACGCATTCAGCCATGAGGCAGGCATACATCAGGACGGCGTATTAAAGAAGCGCATTACTTATGAAATAATAAAACCCCAGGATGTCGGTTTCAGCGGCACAAGGCTTGTGCTGGGAAAACATTCCGGCAGGCATGCTTTTAGCGAAAGGCTGAAGAAACTCGGTTTTGAGCTGAATGACGGCAAACTGTTAAAGGCTTTTGAGAGGTTTAAAACCCTCGCAGACAAGAAAAAAGAAATTTTTGACGAAGACCTTCTTTCCATAGTGGAAGACGGCATAGTTTCTATTCCTGAAACCTACCGGCTTGAAGATTTGAATATAACGAGCGGCAATAAGATTACGCCAAGCGCTGCCATAGGCCTTAAAAAAGGCTCAAAGATTCTGAAGAAAACCTCTACAGGCGATGGTCCCGTGGACGCCTGTTATAATGCTATAGACGCTATAACAGGTTTAAAATGCAAACTGCTGGATTATTCTTTGAAGTCTATCACGGGCGGCAAGGACGCCCTGGGAGAGGTTACGGTTAGGATCAGGTCTAAGAATGAAGAAGTTTCAGGCAGAGGCACTTCCACAGATATCATAGAGGCGAGCGCAAAGGCTTACGTAAACGCTGTTAACAAACTGATCTTCAAAATCAAAAATATAAAATAATGGATATATACGGTGTTATCGGCTGGCCTGTAAAACACACCCTGTCTCCTTTTATGCACAATGCCGCGTTTAAGAAACTGGGCATTGACGCAGAATATCTTGCATTTGAAATCCCGCCTGAAAAATTAGAAGATTTTATACTTAACAGAAAAGATGTGGCTGGGTTTAATATAACTATTCCGCATAAGATAAAGGCAAGGGAGATTCTTAAGAAAAATTTTCATGTCGTTAGCAGCTTTTCTTATCCTTATTATGATATGATGACAGGTGCTGTTAATACAGTCAAAAGAAATGGCGATGATATAGAATATTGCAATACGGATCCTATCGGATTTCGTCATTCATTAGTCAATGATCTGAAATTAGAAAGGACAAAAGGAAAAACCGCTTTAATTATTGGATGTGGAGGAGCCAGCAGAGCTGTTGTTGCAGAGCTTACAGAACCTGCTAATTATATAAAGAAAATATATCTATATGATATAAGCAAAGATACGGTAGATTCTGCAAAAAGATATTATTCCGAACAATCGCAAAGTAAGTTAAATTTTATATATGACAGCAAAGAATTACTTAAATTAAAAGATGAACTAGACCTGTTAGTTAATGCTTCTCCTGTAGGCATGGAAGAAGGGGATGATCGTCTAGCAGTGCCCAAGGATTTACTTCGCAAGAGGCTGTATGTTTTTGATTTAGTATATAATAGAAAAACAGAATTATTTAAAGAGGCGTCCGCATTAGGATGCCATGTTGTAGATGGCAAAGGCATGCTTGCAGCTCAGGGCGCCTTTAGTTTTTCTCTTTGGACAGGTACATCTGTGCCTGTTGGAAAAATTACAGAGATAATGAAAGATGCGATTAATAAGGCGTTAATTCACAAAACGAGTATGACTTGAAATGTGAATTAACGGCATAGCTATGGCATATTTATTGATATTTATTTTTGGATTAATAATAGGCAGTTTCCTGAACGTATGCATATACAGGATTCCAAGGGGTGAATCTCTGGTATTTCCTGGTTCAAGATGCGCTGCCTGCAAAAAGCATATAGAGTGGTATGATAATATGCCATTATTGAGTTATGTTTTACTCAGGGGTAAATGCAGAGCCTGCAAGGCTAAAATTTCTCCGAGGTATTTTTTTGTAGAGCTGATAAGCGCTTTGTGCTTTTTGATATTATTTATTAATTTTAATTTAAATTACATGTTCTGGGTGTACAGCTTGCTGGTATTCAGCCTTATAGTTGTTACTTTTATAGACCTTGAATTCCAGATAATACCTGACAGGATCAGCATTGTCGGGATATTTCTGGGCATTATCCTGAGCATAATTTTCCCAGGCCTTCAAAGCGCTTTTACCTGGCAGAGGGCTTTTTTGAATTCTATTCTGGGCGCCTTGGCAGGAGGCGGGATCATATATCTTACAGGTGTTTTAGGCCAGCTTGCGTTTAAAAAGGAAAGCATGGGCGGAGGGGATGTAAAGCTTATGGCAATGCTGGGCGCATTCTTAGGATGGAAGACAGCAGTACTTATTTTCTTCTTAGCGCCTTTTTTCGGAGCGCCTGTAGGGATTTACATGAAATTTGTTAAAAAAGAGGATATAATACCTTATGGCCCGTATATTTCCCTGGCTGGTTTTGTAGCTATGGTCTGGGGCTATAAGATTCTGGGTCTATTTTTCTTATGATTAGAGGGGGTGTGAAATGTTGAGATTTCTTACTGCAGGCGAATCGCATGGAGAAGCTCTTTTGGGCATATTAGAAGGAATGCCTTCAGGGTTAAAGATTGATATCAAAGATATAAATAGGGACCTTAAGAGGCGGCAGCAAGGATATGGCAGGGGAGCAAGGATGCAGATAGAAAATGACCATGCCAGAATACTTTCAGGCCTCATGAGAGGAGTTACAATAGGCAGTCCTATAGCTATTCTTATAAAAAATAAAGATTTTAGCATAGATAAGCTGCCGGCTGTGAAAAATCCAAGGCCAGGGCATGCGGATTTGGCAGGAATATTGAAATATGGTTTCAAGGATGCAAGGTGCGTCCTGGAAAGGGCTTCTGCCAGAGAAACAGTTGCGAGGACAGGGATAGGAGCCATATGCAAGATTCTGTTAGCAGAATTTAATATAAAGGTTTTGAGCCGGGTTTTAATGATAGGAGGGGAAAGGTCTGAAAAATTAATGATACGAAAAATAGACGAAGCCGGGAAATCAAAGGATACGCTTGGGGGCGTATTTGAGGTTATAATTAAAGGCGCGCCACCTGGCTTGGGAAGCTGCATGCATGGAGACAGGCGTTTAGACGCAGGCCTTGGCCAGGCAATCATATCCATACCTGCTATCAAGGGAGTTGAGATAGGAAATGCCATTGAATCCAGCTCTAAACCAGGCTCAGGGGTTCATGATGAGATTTTTTATTCCAGAAAAAAAGGCGTTTACAGAAACACCAATAATGCCGGAGGCATAGAAGGCGGTATGTCAAATGGCGAGGATATAGTAATCCGCGGTTATATGAAGCCTATAAGCACTTTAATGGATGGGTTGAATACTATAAACATAGACACGAAGAAACAGACTAAGGCATCTACTGAAAGATCTGATGTCTGCGCTGTACAGGCCGCGGGAGTAGTTGGCGAGGCAGTAACAGCTTTTGTAATATCAAGCGCTCTGCTGGAGAAATTCGGCGGGGATAGTATCGTAGAGACAAAGAGGAATTATAAGAGTTATATTGGTGGATTAAAATTATAAATGTCATTGCGAGGGCGAAGCCCGAAGCAATCTCTTGGGTATGAAAAATATAATCTTAGTCGGTTTCATGGGCACTGGA
>ERZ1292640.3931-Hain-H43-02um-R1-3931-length-11438-cov-6_pt1 | contig 11438 bp, 9 predicted proteins | sample MGYA00564404_ERZ1292640 | MGnify/ENA primary metagenome ERZ1292640 (study PRJEB36523, sample SAMEA6512636) | groundwater metagenome | collected 2019-01-08 | study: AquaDiva: Metagenomics assemblies of 32 groundwater samples | reverse complement strand
GGGCAAAGTGGATATACGCATCGAGCCACACCTGGTCGTCGAGAGTTCGGACCCCCTGGGCTTCTCCCGGGAGATCCAGCGGACCGGAATCCGGCTGTAATAGGTACCGGGCGTGCCGCTGAAGCCACCCGTGTTCGCGCATGCCCGTGAAACCGCGGTGCTCGTCGCTGGCGCCGGGAAGGCGCGTACGCTACGTGACGTGCTGGAAGGCCCGCTCGTGCCGGACCGTTATCCCATTCAGTGTCTCCGAGACTCGACGGGTGCCGTCACGTGGTTTGTCGATGCCCCGGCCGCCTCGGCGCTGACGCGAGAGGCACACGCTGGAGCCGAAGGAGATTCCCAGTCAGCCTCAGGGATCGACTGAGACCTGGACTTTCTCCGGCGCCGGTCGCGGGCGCGGTATTTCCGCATGAACGCCCGGTCGATGAAATCCTTCCAGGCCCACACCCATCGCCCAAGCCACGACAGCGCGCCGTAGGACGCGACGGCGTGGCGGTCGCCTGTCGAGATGAGGGAAAGGAAGCGCTGCTGCGGCCGATATGGCAGGAGCGGTTCGCCCGCGAGGTGCCGGCGAAGGTTCTCGGCGAGCGACGGACCCTGACGGACGGCGAAGACGCCCGCGAGGCTCTCGCTCCCTTCGCCGAACTCGTCAAGAGCCCCGAGCACGTGCACACCTATCGACTGACACCGCTCTCCATCCGGAATGCGCGGTCCTCAGGACTCTCGGGCGCCGCGATGGTCGCCGCAGCGGCGACGACCTTGGCATAGGAATCAGTGTGGCGGAGCGATTGAGCAGTGAAACGAGAAGGCTGTCCGGGACGACCGTCGCGAGTTGCCGAATCCAGACCTGAATAAGCGTGAGTGGCGCGTGGTAGCGACATGCCAGGGCCGAGGCCGGATCCATCGGGTGTTCCGTCACCCGGGCGCTCGAATACTCCGACCTTGACTGGGACTGGCTGGTCGAGAGGGTGAAGGTCGCGGATTGTCAGAACAGGCTTGGGTTCGTCGTCGCGCTTGCCCGGCAGGTTGCAGTCCGCCGCCAGGACACCAACTTGGCGAGTCGGTTGACCCAGGTGGAACAGCGGCTGGAACCGTCCCGCCTGGCCCGGGAGGACTCGCTCGGTCAGGCTGACATGAACGGATGCAGAGCGGCGATGGTTGAGGCGTCATCGACCGGATGACGCGCACAGGTAGAATCTGCTAGCTGACCTCAGGCTGGAGCATCTTGCGTATGCGACTTGAAATGCCAGAACCCTGGCTCGGGTTCTCGCGAACTTCGGCGTGGTCTGGGCCGGTTTACCAACCGTAGCTCGCGTGCGATCAACCGCGAGCGTAGGTTGGTGCGCCCGACAGGATTCGAACCTGTGGCCTTCGGCTCCGGAGGCCGACGCTCTATCCAGCTGAGCTACGGGCGCAATCGATCAGTGCGTGTCTCACCCACGCCTCACCCACGCCGGCGATCGCACGTGAGCTGACGGCGGATGGCTTGCCGAGCCGAAGCCCCGCCTCCGCTCGCGCAGATTCAGACGCGAGCTACGGCGTGGGCGAAGGCTGGCGCGCCCGGCCCGCCTTCGTTCGCCACCGGCTGCTCGCGAACTTCGGCGCGCCTGGGCTGGTTTACCAACCGTAGCTCGCGGGCGATCAACCGCGAGCGTAGGTTGGCGCGCCCGGCAGGACTCGAACCTGCGACCTACGGATTCGAAGTCCGGCGCTCTATCCAGCTGAGCTACGGGCGCACGGATTCCGATGATAACACAACACCGGCGGACCTTCGCGGCTGCACTACCGCTCCGATTCGTCCCGAATCGCTCATCACCCCAGAGGTGGTTTTAGAATCTGGTAGCGGACCCGGACGGTTTTGAAACCGGCTGTAGCGACGCCGGCCGCGATTCGAGATCCGATATAGACTAGCCCCGTGGCCTCCACACAGACAGACGCATCCGTTGCAGAGCCGAAGGCGCGCGCGCGCGTTCAACTGTTCACCAAGAGCCTGCCTGAAGCTCACGGCACGATTCCGGTGCCGGTTACGGCCAGTTTCTGGCGAAAAATGTTCGCCTTCGCGGGCCCGGGCTACATGGTGGCGGTCGGCTACATGGACCCGGGCAATTGGGCCACCGATCTTGCCGGCGGCGCCCGCTTTGGCTACACGCTGCTCAGCGTAATCCTGATTTCGAACCTGATGGCCATCCTGTTGCAGGGGCTGTCGTTGCGCCTGGGCATTGCCACCAGCCTGGACCTGGCCCAGGCGTGCCGCGCGTACTACTCGAAACCGGTGGCCCTGGTGCTGTGGGTGCTGGCGGAAATCGCCATCGCCGCCTGCGATCTGGCCGAGGTGATTGGCTCGGCCATCGCCCTCAAACTGCTGTTCGGCCTGCCGATGGTGATCGGCGTCGTCCTGACCGCGTTCGACGTCCTGATTGTGCTCCTCGTACAGCAGTACCGTTTCCGGGTTCTCGAGGCGATGGTCGTCACGCTGATCGTCGGCATTGCCGGCGCGTTTGCCGTTGAGCTGTGGTGGGCCAAGCCGGACATGGTGGCCGTGCTCCAGGGTTTCGTGCCCGATCCGAGGATTCTCAGCAATCCCGCCATGCTCTTCATTGCGGTCGGTATCCTCGGCGCCACGGTGATGCCGCACAACCTCTACCTGCACTCGTCGATCGTGCAAACGCGCATGTATGCGGACACCGACGAGAGCAAGGGCGACGCCATCCGGTTCGCCACCATCGATTCGACCGTCGCGCTGATGTCGGCGCTGTTCATCAATGCGGCCATCCTCGTGGTGGCGGCGGCGACCTTCCATGGCACCCAGTATGAGTGGGTGGCCGATATCACCGATGCGTACCAGTTGCTGGCGCCGCTGCTTGGCACGGCCATGGCCAGCACGCTGTTTGCGGTGTCGCTGCTCTTTTCGGGTCAGAACTCCACGCTCACGGGAACGCTGGCCGGTCAGATCGTGATGGAAGGCTTTCTCAACATCCGGCTTCGGCCATGGCTGCGCCGGCTGGTTACGCGCGGCATCGCGATTGTGCCCGCCCTGATCACTGTGATCCTGTACGGGGAACGCGGCACGGGCACGCTGCTGATTCTGAGCCAGGTGGTGCTGAGTCTGCAGTTGCCGTTTGCCGTATTTCCGCTGGTGGCATTCACCAGCGATCGGACGAAGATGGGCCGGTTTGTCTCGCCGCGTTGGGTGCGATGGACGGCGTGGCCGGTCGCCGCGATCATTGCCTCGCTCAACGTCTGGCTGCTCGTTCAGGTGGCTCGCGATTGGTTGTAGATCACGCTGGTGAAGGGCCCGCGGAGAAGACGATGTACAAGCGCATTCTGATCGCAATCGAACACTCGGCGGCCGATCGCGCCATTGTCGACCATGTTCAGCCGCTGGCGCGCCTGTGCGGCGCAAGTCTGCTGCTGGTGCACGTGGCGGATGGCTTTGTGGCGCGGGCGTACGACGAGCTGAAACTGCGCGACTCCCATGAAATCCAGGACGACCGGGCCTATCTGGACGGTTTGCGCGATGAGTTGGCCGGCCGGGGGTTCGCGGTGGAAGCGCTGCTGGCTATGGGGGATCCGGCCAAGGAGATCGTGCGCCTGGCGGAAACCGAATCCGTCGACCTGGTGGCCATGGCCACCCACGGTCACCGGCTGCTGAAAGACATCGTGCTTGGCGCTACCGTCGACAGGGTCCGCCATGCGCTGAAAGTGCCCGTTCTCCTGTTGCGATCGCCCGGTTCGAGCCACCCTGCCTGAATCGGAACACCCGAGTCTCGGGCCCTGGACTGGCCCCTCGCGGAACCTTCGACGCCTCTTGGCCGTATTCCTCCACAGGTACGTGTAGAGAGGACCATCCATGATTCGATTGACCAAAGCCCGCGTGATTACTACCGCTGCGGTCGGTGCCGTTGTGATTGGCGGAGGCGCGTGGGGGGCGCTGCGCGGATCGTCCACCGACATCGATGCGGCGCGGGTGGCCACCGTCGAGCGCGGCGATCTGGCCAAGTCGGTCGTCGCCACGGGCCGCGTCGAGCCGATTTCGAAGGTCGAAATCAAGTCGAAGGCCAACGGCATCGTCAAAGAGCTGAAGGTGGAGGTCGGCGACCGGGTAAAGATCGGCCAGATTCTGGTGGAACTCGACAAGGACAACCTGGCGGCGCGTCTGCGTGAGGCGCGTGCGTCGCTGGCCGGTGCCCAGGCGAACCTGGCCGCCGCCCAAGCCGAGCACGAGAAGAACAAGGTCGAAGCCGAGGGCCCCGACGTGCCGTTTGCGCGCCGCAACCTCGACCGGGCGGAGCGGCTCTACACAGACGCCCTGGTCTCGCAGCAAATGCGCGACGATGCCCGCAGCGCGTTGGAGATGGCCTTGAACCGCCAGATGGCCGCCCGCACGCAGTTGGGCGTGGCGCTGGCCCGGATCGCGCAGGCGCGCGCCACGGCGGCGGCCACCCAGGCTGCGGTGGACCGGACCGAAGAGGAACTGACGAATGCGACGATCCGCTCGCCGATCGACGGAACGGTGTTGTCACGCCCGGTCGAGCTGGGCAGCCCGGTGTCGTCGATTCTGAACCTGGGCGCCAACGGCACGCTGGTACTGGTGCTGGGCGACATCAGTCGCGTGTACGTGAAGGGCAACGTCGACGAGGCCGACATCGGCATGGTGCGGTTGAACCAGCCCGCCCGCATCAAGGTGGAGACGTTTCGCGACAAGCAGTTCGACGGCAAGGTGACGCAGATTTCGCCGATGGGCACCGACAAAGACAACGTGGTGTCGTTCGAGGTGAAGGTGTCGATCGACAATCCCGGAGGCGAACTGCTGGCCAACATGACGGCCAATGCGGAGATCATTCTCGAACAGCACCGCAACACGCTGGTGATTCCCGAAAGCGCGATCGTGTACGACACCAAGCGCAATGCCTCGGTGGACGTGGTGCAGCCGTCGGCGAAAACCGGGCGCGAACGACGGCCGATCAACGTGGGCGTCAGCAACGGGACCAAGACGCAGGTGCTGAGCGGCCTGACCGAAGGGCAGAAGATCGTGCTCCAGTAAGGCAGGCCCAGCCATGCCAGCCGTCACCGATCTCCTGACGCAGACCTTCGCCAACCTGCGGGCCAACAAGCTGCGCAGCTTCCTGACGATGTTCGGCATCGTGTGGGGGGTGGTGTCGATTCTCGTCCTGTCGGCCGTCGGCGAAGGGTTTGGGCGCGGCAACCAGCATGTCCTCGAAGAGCTCGGCAAGAACATCCTCATCATCAGGAACGGCCGCACCAGCTTGCAGGCGGGCGGAGAACGCGCGGGCACCTTCATCCAGCTCACCTACGGCGATGTGCTGGCGCTTCGGCGCGAATCCAAGCTTCTCGAGCACATCAGCCCGGAGCTGATGCGGGGCAGCATCAAGGCCAAGAGCGCCTTCAATGCCAGCGCCGTGCAGATGAGCGGCATCTGGCCGATCTACCAGTACATGCGCACCATCGACGTGGATCGCGGGCGGCCGATCAGCCGGCAGGACTGCGACGATGCGCGGCGCGTGTTGCTGCTGGGGTTCGATCTGTCCAAGCAGTTGTTTGCCGATCGCGATCCGGTGGGAACGCAGGTCACGCTGAACTCGGTGCCGTACACCGTGATTGGCCGCATTCGCAAGAAGGAGCAGGACTCGAACTACACGGGGCAGGACGACCAGCGGCTGTTCATTCCCTACGAGACGGCGCGCAAGGACTTCCCGCTGCCAGGCGCCAACAACACCCCCGACGATGTCTCGACAATCATCGCGTCGCCCTGGCCGTACGTCACCCGGATGCTGCGCGAGGAGATCGAGAAACAGCTTGGCGCGTCCGGCTTCGCCGGCCTGAATTCCCGCGGTCCAGTCGAGCAGGAGGTGCGCGACATCCTGGCTCGGCGCCATGATTTCGATCCGGCCGACACAGAAGCCATCAGCTTCTGGAACACCGCGATTGAAGCCATCATGTTCGACAAGATGATTGCGGGCATGGACTCGTTCTTTCTGGCCGTCAGTGTGGTCACGCTGCTGCTGGGCGGCATCGGCGTGATGAACATCATGCTGGTGGCGGTGCGGGAGCGCACGCGGGAGATTGGCGTGCGCAAGGCCGTTGGCGCCACCGCACGCAGCATCCAGTGGCAGTTTTTCGGCGAGGGATTGCTGCTGACGGGCCTGAGCGGCGTGATTGGCTTTCTGGTGGGTGCCGGGCTGTGCAGCCTGGTAAACCTGGCGCCCATGCCCGAACGATTCGCCGGCATGATCATCACGTGGCAGATCAACGTGATTGCCGTCGGCCTGCTGACGCTGGTCGGCGTGGCGGCCTCCACGTATCCCGCACGCCGCGCGTCGCTGCTGCCGCCCATCGAGGCGCTGCGCTATGAAGCCTAGTGGAGCGCCTCTATTCCGTCATTCCCAAGAAAGCGGGAATCCAGAACCTGGACCCCCGCGTGCGCGGGGGTGACGAAAAGGGAGCGGGGTGACGGACTGGGGCCGGGGTGACTGATAGGTAGCGGGGCGACGGGAGGGGCACCGTCATACCGTCACTCCCACTCTCCGTTGGTCATTCCCGCGAAAGCGGGAATCCAGGACCCGGACGGTTTTGAAACCAGTCATCGACGGAAGACGGTAGACAGGCAGACCCCACATGCTCTTCATGGAGATCATCAGTCAGGCGTGGCATTCGCTGGTAGCGCATCGATTTCGCGCCGGCTTGACCACGCTCGGGATCGCCTGGGGCATTGTCACCGTCACGTCCATGATGGCGTACGGCAACGGGTTTCACGCCGCGCTGATCTACGGCTTCAGCAATGCGTTCACCAACGGCGTGGCGGTGATTTACGGCGGGCAGACCAGCATGCAGGCCGGCGGACAGCGGGCCGGCCGGCGCGTGTTCCTGAAGGAAGCCGACATCGAACCGATCCGTCAACTGGGGCTCGTCAAGTCGGTCAGCCCCGAGATTTTCGAGACACTCCAGCTCAGCTACCGCAGCCGTCAGACGTCGGCGGGTGTGCGCGGCGTGGCGGCCGAATACGGCATCATGCGCCACGAAACGGCGTCCGAGGGCCGGTTCATCAACGCGGAAGACGTGGACCGCCGGCGCCGCGTGGCATTCTTGGGCACCGAGGTGGCGAAGAAGCTGTTCAGCAACAGCCCGGCGGTGGGGCAGAGCATCCGGATCAAAGGCGTGACGTTCGAGGTGGTGGGCGTGCTGGCCGACAAGGCGCAGCTCTCGAGCTACTTCTGGCCAGACAAGCGCAGCGTGTTCATCCCCTACACGTCGACCGAGCAGGTCTTTCACCAGGATTACCTCGACACGATCGTGGTGCAGACCATCGCGCCGTCGTTCCACGAGGCGGGAGTGAAGCAGGTGAAGGGCGTGCTGGCCGAACGCCATCGATTCAATCCGAACGACGAGCGGGCGCTGCTCATCAACGACAGCGCCGAAGTGCGACAGATTGTCGGCGGCATGTCCACCGGCTTGAAGATTATCCTGGTCTTCATCGGCTCGCTCACGCTGATGATCGGCGGTGTGGGCGTGATGAACATCATGCTCGTGTCGGTGACGGAACGCACACGCGAGATTGGCGTTCGCAAGGCGCTTGGCGCACGCCGGCGTCACATCCTGTTGCAGTTCCTGCTCGAAGCCCTGGTGATCACGTCGGTTGGCGGTCTGGCCGGCGTCATCATGACCGTCATCGTCGTCAACGTGGCTGGCGTGCAGCCGTTTCTGGCGGACCTGATTGGCGACCCCTCACGTGGGACCGACATCCACCTGGTCCTCACACCGGATGTCGTGATTGTCTCCACCCTCATCCTGATGCTCACCGGAGTCTTGAGTGGGCTCTGGCCAGCGCTTCGAGCGTCGCGGATGGATCCCATCGAAGCCCTTCGCTACGAGTAGGACTGGTACACACGCCGGCCGCGTCGTTGAAACGTCGGCGTATTGGGTGGGTGAATACTGCAGAGAACTGAAGAAGAGGCGGAAGAGGCAGATGGGTCAGACCCGCCTCTTCCTGAGCCAGTGTGTGGAGGCCACCACATCACAGGCAAACGGTCTGGAGTGCTTTCACATTCCTCGCACCTTGTTGCAATGCAACCGGTCTGCCAAGAACTCACTCCACACCGGAGTCGTCTAATTCCTCTTATATCAATGACTTAAAAGACCACGCCGAATCGCGAGCCGTCAATCCACTGACGGAATTTCGTCGGTTTCGTCAGTTCGATGACGATTTTTGTGACTGCCGGTCATCCCCGTGTGCTCGAATGTGGACGTTCGCGTGGTCTTCTACGGCCTCGAGGTGCGTCACCACCTCTGTCTCGTGAGGCAGGCCAGCCGCCAATCGGTCTTCGATCAGGGTGGCCATGCGATGTGCGTCCACCAGCGTCGTTCGCCCGGGAAACAGCAGGTGCGCCTCGATCAACAGTCGGTAGCCGGTGTGCCGCACGCGCAGGCCGTGGTGCTCGACGTCCACCTCGTGGCAAAGACCATCCAGTTTCGCCCGTACCTCCGTGAAAAGTCTCGGCTCAGTGTAGTCCATCAGCCCGCCGACCGACCGGAAAATCAAGTGGCCGCCCGACCAGAGGATGTTCAGCGCCACGGCAATCGCCAGGATCGGGTCGAAGGGGAGCCAGCCGGTCAACAGCACCAGGCACAAGCCGCCGACCACACCGAAACTGGTCCAGCAGTCGGTCAGCACATGCTTGCCATTCGCCTCCAGAATAATCGAATTGGTTCGACGTCCCGTGCGAATCAGGTACCAGCCCAGGCCGCCATTCACCAGCGAAGCGGCGGCCACGATGAGCGCGCCGGCGCCCAGGCGCTCGATGTGAAGACCCCCAAGCCACTTGTCCACCGAGGTCCAGATAATCGAGACGGCCGCCAGGATAATCAGCGCGCCCTCGAACCCCGCCGAGAAGAAGGCGATGCGTTCGTAGCCGTACGGAAACCGCGCGTCGGGCGGTCTGGTGCTCACGTAGACGCTGAACGCCGCGAAGGCCACGGCCACGACATGGATCACCGACTCGATGGCATCCGAGAGGATGGCCGCCGAGCCGGTCAGGTAGAATGCGGCGCCCTTGCCTGCGAGCATGCACACGCCAACGGCCAGCGACCACCGCATCGCCCACTGGTTCTGGCGTTGCGCCTCGGCGGAGCGCAGTCCGGCCACGTCTGTCGTCATCGTCTTGGTGGCGGCGGCGGCGCCGCCAGCGTGTCGACACGCGCTTTCCAGTCGCGCGGCGCCAAGGTTCCCAGTTGCGGCAGTTCTGCGGCGGCCACCACCAACTTCCTCAGCGGCAACACGACCACCAACTCGACATCGGCGCGCGGCACACTCGCGCGATCGATCGAGGCGAGAGACGTCTCGCGCCAGCCGGCCGGTGGCGCCACACCGGTGGCCAGGTACGACATGGCGTCGAGGCCCAGCACCCCCATCGCCGCCAGGTCGGTGGCGATGGGAGACACTTCCCGCAACACCGGCGCTTGATCGATCATCCGGTCAAAGACGGGACGAAAGTCGCGCCACTCATCCAGCGCCATCGCCACCTCCGTCCTGCGGTCCCGGAAGGCCGGCGCATCGGTCAGCAGTTCATCCACGAACACGCGGAATCGCAACGCCGCCAGGTTGTCGGGATGCGAGGCATCCACCACTCGCGTAAATGGCGTGAACTGCGTGGATGGTGTCTGCCGGCCGCGCTGGTAGCCCTTCACCGGTTCGACGGCGGCCACCAGTGTGGCCAGCGGGCCAATCTGGTGCGTGTTCGCCATGCGCCGCAGCATCACGGGCGTGTGGCTCTCGTGCTGCAGGCCGAGATCCTCCAGTTGCAAAGTCACGGGTACCAAGCGCCGGTACATGTCGGCGACATCTCGTACCAAGGCCGGCGACCACAAGCGCTCGGCAATTGCTGCCAGGCGCGGCCAGATGCGCGAGTCCACCGTTTCTGGAGAAACCCACTCGGCCCACATGCACGCTTCTCCGCCAAGAACGCGCGAGGCCTCCTCGGCGCTCAGGGTGCTGCCCGCCGGCAGCGGATCGACCAGGTAGTGCTGCGACGTTGGATAGCTGAGGTCGAGGTAGTACCCGTTCGAGAGGATGCCGGCGTAGCCCTGTCGGGCGCCAGCCGCCAGCGAGTCTTGCCCGCGCCACGACTGCACAACGATGTCCTTGGGAAGATCGGGATGCAGGATCTCGTCCCAGCCCACCATCTTCTTGCCGTACTTCTTCAGAATCTGCGCCAGCCGCTTGTTGAAGTAGGCCTGCAGGGCATGTGCATCCGCCAGCTTGTTCTTCGCCATGAACGCCTTGATGGCCGGATTGGCGTTCCAGTGCTTCCCGTTGTTCTCGTCGCCGCCAATGTGCACGTAGGCGTCTGGAAACAGCGCCGCCATCTCGCCGAAGAACCCGTCCAGAAACTTGTAGACCTGTTCGCGCGTGGGGTCGAAGGCCGGATCGAAGACGCCCCACTTGCGCGCGATGTCGTACGGCCCGGGCGCGCTGCCCAGTTCGGGATGCCCCACGAGCCAGCTGGTGACGTGGCCCGGCATGTCGAATTCCGGCACGACCCGGATGCCGCGCTCGACCGCGTACGCCAGGATCTCCCGAATCCGATCCTGAGTGAAGTAGAGGCCGTCGGAGCCCAACTGGTGCAGCTTCGGGAACTTCTTGCTCTCGATGCGGAAGCCCTGATCTTCGCTCAGGTGCAGGTGCAGCACGTTCAATTTGACGGCCGCCATGCCGTCCAGATTCCGCTTGATCACCTCGATGGGCATCCAGTGCCGGCCCACATCGATCAGCAGGCCGCGCCAGGGGAACCGGGGCTGGTCGTCGACGGTGACGGCAGGCAGGAAGTAGCCGTCGCGATCGCCGTTCAGCAGTTGCAGCAGCGTCTCAAACGCGCGCAAGGCCCCCACCACGGTGGGAGCTCGCAGCGTGGCGCGCTGGCTGTCGATCGTCAGCGTGTAGGCCTCGTTCTCCTCGAGGGAGGGCACCCTGGCGCCGGGTCCGTCACACTCCACGACGAAGGTGGCCGATGCCGCATCGGCCGCAAGATCACGCGGGAATTCCAGTCCCGTGCGCCGTTCGAGCCGCCGCAATGTCCGATCCAGGCCGGCCAGCAGGCGGGCGTCGGTGTGCTTGGTGACCGCCGCCGAAAGCGTCGCGACAATCGGCAACCGCCCCGACTGAAACGCCACCGATCGTGGCACCGGCATCAGCGTGTGCCGCTCTGCCGGGGCCGACGCGGTCTGAGCCATCGCCGTCTGAGTCAGCGCCGTCTGAGCCAGCGCCGTCTGGCCCAGAGCCGTCTGGCCCAGAGATACTGTGCCACACACCGCCAGCATCGTAGTCGTAAGTCCTGTTCTGAAATGCATAACGTCCTTCCCGCTCTTCCTTCGTCATTCCCGCGGGCGCCTTCGCCTTCGGCTACGGCGGCCCAAGAAGGCGGGAA
>ERZ1292640.3930-Hain-H43-02um-R1-3930-length-11439-cov-7_pt1 | contig 11439 bp, 12 predicted proteins | sample MGYA00564404_ERZ1292640 | MGnify/ENA primary metagenome ERZ1292640 (study PRJEB36523, sample SAMEA6512636) | groundwater metagenome | collected 2019-01-08 | study: AquaDiva: Metagenomics assemblies of 32 groundwater samples | reverse complement strand
ACCTGCTCCTAGTACGAGAGGACCGGAGTGGACGCACCTCTGGTGTACCGGTTATGACGCCAGTCGTATCGCCGGGTAGCTAAGTGCGGAAGAGATAACCGCTGAAAGCATCTAAGCGGGAAACTCGCCTCAAGATGAGACTTCCCGAGGGTTAAACCCTCCTTAAGGTTCGTCGAAGACTACGACGTTGATAGGTCGGGTGTGGAAGCATAGTAATATGTTAAGCTAACCGATACTAATTGACCGTGAGGCTTGATCCTATAACTTTAGTAACTTAATTAAATAGTTATGGTGTTTGTTTAGATATACTCTAACCCAAATTACTTTTTCCAATGGTTGATAATATTTAAATATTATCAACAGCCAAGTTACGCTTGGCGGCCATAGCGCTTTGGACCCACATCTTCCCATCCCGAACAGAACCGTGAAACGAAGCTGCGCCGATGATAGTGTGCATTCGCATGTGAAAGTAGGTTACCGCCAGGCACTTTATAAAAAAGCCTCTCATCAAAATGATGAGAGGCTTTTTTCTTTACGATGATACATCTATTAAGTAATTTAATTGGTTTGGATTAACCTAGAGTAATACTGTTTCTGGCAGAAAACAGTTAATATTAGCACTTTTGGCATATTTACCCATGATGCTATCTACTTTTTCAAGAATTCTAATTATCAATTTGAAAGAATTTATTAGTAATCTTTATTTTTTATTTGCGAGCATACCTTTATGAGTAACCCAGAAGTAAAAAAAGAGGATTGGGAAAGAAAACTGTTAGAGAATCTTGCGCTAGCTTCCTTGCGAGAACAGCGTCGTGCACGTATTTGGGGAATATTTTTCAAGTCTCTGACTTTTACATATCTTTTTATTTTAATGTTCGTTGCGTTAGGTTGGGTAGGCGATGGAAAAGTACGAATAACCGATAAGCATACTGCGCTCATTGATTTAAAGGGCATTATAACGGCCGATAGTGTTAGCAGCGCAGATAAAATAAATGCCAGTCTTCAATCTGCATTCCAAGACAAGAATACTAAGGGGATCGTTCTCCGAATTAACAGTCCTGGAGGAAGCCCAGTTCAAGCTGGTTATATCAATGATGAGATACGACGGTTACGTGCCAAATATCCTGAAATTCCACTCTATGCGGTGATTGGAGATATTTGTGCTTCCGGGGGTTATTATGTTGCCGCTGCTGCCGATAAAATTTTTGTCGATAAAGCAAGCTTGGTAGGCTCAATCGGCGTGCTTATGGATGGTTTTGGTTTTACTGGTACTTTGGAGAAATTGGGTGTTGAACGGCGGCTGCTCACTGCTGGCGAAAATAAAGGATTTCTTGATCCTTTTACGCCGTTGGATCCTGCTCAACGAGATCATGCTACAACGTTGCTAAGAGAGATTCATGAGCAATTTATTCGTGTAGTGCAGCAAGGCAGAGGTGAGCGTTTAAAAGACAAGCCTGAAATATTTAGCGGTATTGTTTGGACAGGGCAGAAAAGCATTGATCTGGGACTTGCTGATGAAATGGGCAGTGCTGAATATGTGGCGCGCGAGATAGTTGAAGCAGAGACATTGGTCGATTTCACACCTCGTGAAGGATTGGCAGATTTGTTCTCAAAGCGAATTAGCCAAATTGCGATGAGTATTTTAACTAATACTGAATGGACGCTTAAATAAGATTAATAAAGTTAAGATAAGGCTTCCATAGAGATGCATGCCACTGATAGTGATATAAATTCACCTGCCTAGTATTTCGGTAAGTGTACGGGATACGCCTGTTTGCCAGGCAGGTAAAATTAGATTAAAAGTATTTTCTAATTTACTGGTATTTAAACGTGAATTAAGTGGGCGTTTCGCAGGCAATGGAAAATCTTTACTGGTTATTGGTAACAAAGTATCCGATTGGATTTTTAGTGGAAAATTTACGTATCGGGCATACTCCAATATAAATCTGGCAAAGTCATACCAAGATGTACATCCTCCAGCTACCAAGTGGTATAGCCCGGAAACTTCGGGTTTGTGTTTTAGTGAAAATAGTGTGTAAGCAGTAATGTCAGCTAATAATTCTGCGCCCGTAGGTGAGCCGACCTGATCATTGACAACTTCCAGTTTGTCGCGTTGTTGTGCTAAGCGAAGTATGGTTTTAATGAAATTATTTCCATTGGTTGCATAGATCCAACTGGTGCGAAATATCAGATAGGAACAGCCAGACGTAATAATATTTTTTTCACCTTCCAATTTGGTTTTACCATAAATATTTAGCGGATCTGTAACATCAGTTTCAAGATAAGGTTGATTACCGGCACCATTAAAAACATAATCTGTTGAATAATGAACTAGCCAGGCATTCAGTTGCCTGGCTTCTTGTGCAAGTATGTCAGGCGCCTGAGCATTAAGGATATGAGCCAATTCCGGCTCACTCTCAGCTTTATCAACAGCGGTATAGGCGGCTGCATTGACAATAACATCGGGCGCAATTTTCCGGATTGTTCTTTTTAAACCAATGAGATTGGTAAGGTCACCACAAAATTCCTCACTGGTCGAATTGAGTGCAATCAGTTCCCCTAGAGGAGCAAGGCTTCGCTGCAATTCCCATCCTACTTGTCCGTTTTTGCCGAATAGTAAGATCTTCATTGTCGTGAATCAGCATAGTTTTTGACCAGCCATTCCCGGTAAGCGCCCGTCTGAACATCAGTTATCCATTGCTGATTATCCAAGTACCACTGAATAGTTTTTCGGATTCCCGTTTCAAACGTTTCTGTTGGCTTCCAATTTAACTCACGTTCAATTTTCGTTGCATCAATTGCATAGCGACGATCGTGTCCTGGCCGATCCTTGACATAAGTAATCAGATTGTGAAAAGTTGAACCAGGATATGATGCTTCTAACAAAGTACAAATCATTTGGATGATTTCAATATTGGGTTTTTCATTCCAGCCTCCAATATTATAAGTTTCTCCTGGATTGCCAGCCTCTAAAACCCGACGAATTGCACTGCAATGATCAGTGACATATAGCCAGTCGCGAATTTGCTGACCATCTCCATATATGGGTAAAGGTTTTCCATTCAAGGCATTAACGATCATTAAAGGAATCAGTTTTTCTGGAAATTGGAAGGGGCCATAATTATTCGAACAGTTGGTGGTCAGTACGGGCAAAGCGTAGGTGTGGTGATAAGCGCGGACCAAGTGATCACTGGAAGCTTTGCTGGCTGAGTAGGGACTATTGGGCTCATAGCGATGTTTTTCGGTAAATGCAGGTTCATTCTGAGTCAAGGAACCATAGACTTCATCCGTTGAAACATGGAGAAAACGAAAGCTTTGTTTTGCGGTGATTTCCAGTTCATTCCAATAGATATGTACGGCTTCCAGCAGGCGAAATGTACCCAGAATATTGGTTTGGATAAAATCCTCCGGGTTGTGGATTGAACGATCGACATGACTCTCGGCAGCTAGATTAATAATTGCTCGGGGCTGGTACTGCTTGAGTAACTTTGAAACCAGCTTGATGTCTCCAATATCCCCTTGTACAAAAATGTGTCTCGGATCCTTAGTTAATGAAGATAAGTTTTGTAAATTTCCGGCATAGGTCAGCTTATCAAGATTTATGATTTCTTCATCAGATCCTGCTAACCAGTCTAATACAAAATTACTTCCAATAAATCCTGCGCCACCCGTAATTAGAATCATTCAGTTTTCCTAAAGGATAGTCAATTGTTTCGGTGATCTTTAAAACGACTGGACATTCCTGAGCGCTTGTATTCCATATTCACTCAGGGTTCCAGATCGGTAAAATTCCCATCTCATCGGATTTTACTTGAAATTCACAATCGATACCGATTCCCGGTACCCATACAAGTTTCTCACCACAAAATAGCAATGGCAGTGTGTTACGCTCCCAGGGCGGGATAGATGCTTCCTGTAATAAGTTTTTCAAGCTGCGCCGTGGGCGATTACAAGCAGGCATAAAACGTTCACCGCCTGAACGTAAGCATATCATTATCGGTTCATGCATCATTCTTTGTGGACTGATGCCCTGATTTCTTACTTGAGTAAAATGGATAGAGCCGGTTGGATGTTTGAGTGCCAGAAACGCTTCTCCACACCAGCTTATTTGAATGGGTTCTTTGGATGGCATTTTTCTGGAAAGTATATAGAGGGCATCTTTGTAACAACGAATTTCAGTATTGCCAAAATTGATATGGAGTTGACTGCCACTGCCTGCCGACAAAAGCTGACTCAAGATATCGTCTAATTTCGCTGTACTGGGAAGATTCGCACCGCGCTGTAACAAGGTGTGGCGTAGAAGATTTTTAGCACGAGGAAAGCTGAGTTTACGTATATTGCTGACTTTAAGTTTTCCAGAAACAAGGCAATTTCCAATATCGATTTCAGCCAATTCATCCAGGAGTGATGAAGCCTCAGATAAATGACGGCTGGTACGTAGCAGTGTTTTGGGGTAGTTGGGGTAGCGTTCTTTTAACAAAGGCAGGATTTTATGGCGCAGAAAATTCCGATTGAAAGCAATACTGTCATTACTTTCATCATTCATCCAGTTTAATTTGTTCTCGTGTGCGTAGGCTTCAATTCTGCTGCGAGAAACTTCCAGTAATGGCCTGAGTAATTGCGGAGCGGTATCAGAGAATTGTTTTCTGACAACCGGCATTGCACTCAATCCTTTAATTCCAGCGCCACGAAATAATTGCAGTAACAGTGTTTCAGCCTGATCATCCAGATGCTGCGCCAATACCACATAATCTGTTTGCAATTGATTGAATATGCGATAACGTTCTTCCCGGGCATTAGCTTCGAGACTTATACCGGATTCTTTTTTAATCTGCAGATAGGCGATGTAGATGGGGATATCGTAAGTATGACAAAGGTTACAGCAGAACTGGCTCCACAACGTTGCATTGCTGCTGATGCCATGATTAACATGCACAGCAGAAAGAGTAAAATGCATGTGCTGGGATAATGAAGCGAGTAAATGCAGTAATACAACCGAATCTATACCGCCGCTCAAGGCAATGGTTAAATGATCACCTTGTTTAATATGGGCAAGTAATACTTCTTGGGTGTCACATAGAAGACTATTCGACTTTGACTTCCTTAAATGAGCCATATCCCATAAGCCGTTCAAGACGTTTCTCCAAGAGTGTTTCGATAGAATGATCTTGAAGCCTTCGCAGCGATTCCTGCAATACATTTTTTACAGACTGCATGGTAGCCGGGTAATCACGGTGAGCGCCGCCGATGGGCTCAGTAACAATACTATCAATCAAATTAATGGCTTTTAATCGCTCGGCCGTGATGCCCATAATTTCAGCAGCCTCTGGCGCCTTGTCTGCACTTTTCCATAGAATGGAAGCACAGCCTTCTGGCGATATGACGGAGTAGGTGGCATATTGCAGCATATGTATCACATCACCGACAGCAACTGCCAAGGCACCACCAGAACCACCTTCCCCAATAATGATACATATGATAGGAATTCTCAATTCTGCCAGGACATAGAGATTCTTTCCGATTGCTTCTGATTGTCCCCGTTCTTCTGCATCAATGCCTGGATATGCGCCTGGAGTATCAATGAAAGTGATCAGCGGGATAGAAAATTTTTCTGCCAGACGCATTAAGCGCAGTGCTTTGCGATAACCTTCAGGTTTGGGCATGCCAAAATTGCGGTGAATCTTTTCTCGGGTGTCACGTCCTTTCTGATGCCCAATCACCATAATGGTCTGACCGTTGAAGCGTGCTAAACCGCCAATAATTGCATGGTCATCGGCAAAATGCCGGTCGCCATGCAGTTCTTCAAAATCTGTAAATAAATGCTCTATGTAATCCAGCGTATAGGGGCGTTGCGGGTGCCGTGCAACTTGTGAGATTTGCCACGGAGTCAGCTTTGCATAAACATTTTTTGTGAGTGACTGACTTTTTGCTTGTAAACGTGCGATCTCAGATGAGATATCCAGCGCGGAATCATCCTGTGCAAAGCGTAATTCCTCTATTTTTGATTCAAACTCTGCAATACTTTGCTCGAATTCCAGAAAAGTAATTTTCATGTAGGCTAAGATATAATCTTAAAATTGTGATGATACAGGATTTATAGATAAATCGGCATTACCGGATTAATCAAAACAATGTCTATTTTGAGTATCAGTGTGTCTTGGTTTCTTGTGCGGTGAAGTTATTTGGCTGTATCAATACGATGAGGATTTTTATGAAACGACGCGTCTTTCTGCAAAGAATCGGTGTAGTGGCCACATTGCCTGTTTTCTCGTTTTTGCTGCCAATACAGGTGGTTGCTAATGGTATCAAGCAGACTGCGATAGAGCCGCTCAATAAACCGCATAAAGTCTGGCGAAGTTTGGTTTCGCCGGAAGCTTACCGGGTTTTATTTGAAGAACATACCGAGCAGCCAGGAAGCAGTGAATTAAATCATGAGCATCGTGAAGGCACCTTTATTTGTGCGGCTTGTTATCTGCCATTATTTGAGAGTCAGCATAAATATGAAAGCGGTTCCGGGTGGCCGAGCTTTACACAGCCCATTTCAGGGCATATCGGGACTAAACGTGATTTTAAGCTGATTATCCTGCGGACTGAATATCATTGTGCAAGATGTGGGGGGCATCAGGGACATGTTTTTAAGGATGGCCCACCATCCAGAGGTGAGCGCTGGTGTAATAACGGATTGGCTTTGAAGTTTGTGTTGAAGACCGATCAGTTGCCGGCACTCAGGAGTTAGTAGGTATATGCGGATGATGATTTTACTATGGCTATCCATGTTGATACTTGGCGCATGTCGACAGATTGATACGCTGGTAGCGGAGTCAACGATTATTTCTATAACGAACGAGAATTTGGATACTGCGATTTTTGCAGGCGGTTGTTTTTGGTGCACGGAGTCTGATTTCGACAAAATACCCGGAGTGGTTTCAACCACATCAGGTTATATCGGCGGCAGCGTGGTGAACCCATCATACGAGCAGGTAGTTGCTGGTAAAACCGGGCATGTTGAGGCTGTAAAAATTCACTTTGACCGTACAAAAACAAATTTCTCCCAATTATTGGCCGCCTATTGGTTGACGATTGATCCGCTGACGCTTGATCGGCAGTTTTGTGATATTGGTTCACAATATCGTAGTGTGATTTTTTACGGGGATTCCAATCAAAAAGAGCTGGCAGAAAGCTCAAAAAAAGCATTGGAAGACTCCGGGCGGTTTACCCAACCGATTGTCACAGAGATTCTGCCGGCGACAGAATTTTATTGCGCGGAAGCATATCATCAAGATTATTATATTAAGAATCCGCTGAGATATGCTTACTATCGAAATAACTGCGGACGAGATAAGCGTCTGGAAGCGTTATGGGGAATTAAACATTAATAAAATAAAGACTATTTCATTGGGAGGGATGGCTCTCAAGGATTTTCTGCGGAATTATTGGCAAAAGCAGCCTTTACTGGTAAGAAATGCATTACCCGGATTTAATGGCCTATTAACGCGCGATGAGTTGATGAAACTGGCTTGTCATGAAGATGCGCAATCCCGTCTTGTTGTTCAAAAAAATGGCAAATGGCATGTTAAGCATGGCCCTCTCAGCAGTTACGATTTGACAAAGCTGCCTAAAAAGCAATGGACGCTGCTGGTGCAGGATGTGAATCATTTCCTTCCATCCGCACGTGATTTATTATCGAAATTCTGCTTTATCCCCCATGCGCGTCTGGATGATTTGATGGTGAGTTATGCCCCCAAGGGGGGGGGGATCGGGCCGCATTTTGATTCCTATGATGTGTTTTTATTACAGGGAACAGGGTCTAGGCGGTGGCAAATATCCGCGCAGCAGGACGATCAATTTATCGCGGATGCCCCGCTTAAAATTCTAAAGAATTTTCAACCAGAACAAGAGTGGACGCTGGAACCCGGTGACATGCTTTATCTGCCGCCCAATTATGCGCATAACGGTATTGCCGAGAATGACTGCATGACCTACTCCATAGGTTTTCGTGCACCCAGTCATCAGGAATTGATAACCCAATTTCTTGTTTATCTACAGGATGATATTGAAGCCGAGGGCTGGTATGTTGACCTTGATTTGCGATTGCAATTTCATCCGTCAAAAATCAGTGTGGCGATGCAAAGCCAAATAGGTTCGATATTAAAGAAGATCAAATGGAATCGTGGCGATATAGAGGATTTTCTCGGTATTTATCTTTCCGAGCCTAAATCACATGTTTTCTTTGAGCAACCTGAGCGGCCTTTACAGCCACGCTTGTTTTCGCAGCAGATCAGGAAGCATGGTGTGCAGCTTGACCTGAAAAGTAGAATGTTAAGCGGTAATAACAAATTTTATATCAACGGTGAAGTGTTCAAGGTAGGTATTAACGCCTATAGAGAGTTGATTAAACTTGCTGACAACCAAGAGCTGGCTCCGTTCTCTCGCATTGATGAAGAGGCTGTAAAAACGCTTTATCAATGGTATGTTAGTGGTTATATTGTCAGTGAAAATCAGGTTGATTAAAGGTGCTGCATGTTTGAGATCCTGTAAATTTTCTTGAAATTCTCTAGACAGTATTATTTTATTCTGGTATTAAGGTTATGGTCTTTCTGATTTGAATGGCCGATGAGCTGTTTTACATAATTTATTTTTCGTCAAAATTTTTTTGAATATAGGAGACTTAGAATATGAAATACTCTCTATTGATCGCTGCTCTTTTAGCAACGTTTTTAGTCGGATGCGGTGAGCCAAAGCCAGGTCAATATCCTCCAAGCTTCATGGATGATCGTGAGGGCACACCTAAGTAATGAGGTATCGGTCTATTCTTGAAGTTTAAGATAGGGTAATAAAAAAAACCGCCCTGCAAAGGGCGGTTTTTTTGTTGTTCTCAGGATTAATTGCAATAGATATTAATATCATGTTTATAATTCATGCTACCAGTATGATGTAAATTAATAAAAACCTTCAACGAAGTCTTGTGGCTGTTTAATTATTGGGCTCAAATTTGTATAATGGAGCTACTTCGATTATGCTATGAAGTACAAAATAAACAGAAGGACATGGGAGATTAAATGATTAGATTTTCACTTTTAACGGCTGCATTTGCGGTATTAGCATTAACTGCCTGTGAAGGCAAGAAAAGCCTTGATGGTTATCCTATGGATAAACCGCCTCCATCAGCTTACGCACCCAGGGATTCAGAACCTGCTCTTGATGGGGCTGATACAAAAGGTACGAATACAAACGAAGAAAGCACAGGTAGTTCAAAATAAAATGTTGTTTCAACAATCATCAAGAAAGCTTGATGTAAAGAATAACTCTTCATTGAGCCGCAGATCCTCCCGGTTGTTAGAGGGTTGGTGATGTGTTTATTGATTAGTAATGTATTTATATTCAATTACTTATGGCTAATCAATCGCACAAAATATCTAAAATTTCATTTTATTACTTTACTTTATCTGTTTTAAATTTTTGAACTGAAATTTAAAAAGTAAGAAATGATTTTGCAGAAAATGAATCATAAGGAATATTTGGTTTGTTTTTATTCCGGAAATGATTTTTACTCAAAAAGTAGATATGACTTGTTGGGCTTTTAGCCAAAACTTGCTTGTTGAATAATTAGCTTAATTTGTTATATACTGCTTCTTTTAAAGAACTTTTATAAGGAAAATTACATAATGAAATATACTCTTCTGGCTGCGTTTTTGCTGGCTTTAACATTATCCGCATGTGGTGGAAAACCAGGTCAGGCACTGCCTGAAACTGAACGCGCAAATTTTGAAAAAATTCTTGCAGAAGAAGCTGAAAAAAATAAATAATAAATAATAAAAAATCTTCATATCAATTCATATGAAGAAATTATTTATAAAAAAACCGCCTATAGGGCGGTTTTCTATTTTTATGAATAGGGTTCTTTAGAGTTATGTATTATATAGTTTATGATTTTTAGAAGCTTTAATTTAAATTAGACAGCTTGCCAAGAAAGTTTAAGTTTGCATTATCTTATTTAAGCTGGTCATGTAATAGCTTAAGGATGCGGCTCGTCGTGACAGAATTTACAGATGTTCCGTCATCATTCAGAAGAGTGACCTTGCTGGTATTGGTTCCTGTGTTATGAACCTGGATGCGGTATTTTGCGGCTTTCGCGTCCGCTTTATCATTACCACCACGCCAGAACATAATACTTGACAGAATGCCATCGTCATCACCGGTTTTCTTGCTATCTTTATCAGGATTCAGGTAACGCACAAAATAAACGCCTTCTTCGCGATTGCGGTCTTCAACGGTAAAACCGATACGATCGAGCGCTAAACCGACGCGTCGCCATGATCTGTCAAACGTTTCATTAATGACAAGCGTAGTTCCTGTTCCCTGGTCTATATAGGCGCGCTCCTGGGTAGTGGTTCCGCTTGTTGTCAGCTCCAGCCTGGCTTTTTCTTCTTCCACGCCGAAGCGCATCATCAAGCGGGAAAGCATTTCAGCTTCCAGATCCGGATCGGCTGGTCGCGGTTGCCAGACTGTGCGTTGGAGGCTTCCTCCTTCCAGTACTTCACTCATGCCCCGATGACTGATGTATATTTCAGTAATCCCCGCTTCATTGCGTTCCAAGCGGGTGCGAAACTTATCGCGTTCAGCAGTGGAATAGATGCTATCCAGGAATGTGGAAAGGAAAGTGCGCACAAAGTCCTGTGGAATCTTGGCGCGGTTTTCAGCCCAGTCTGTTTCCATAATACCTGCCTCGGGAACTTCTATTTTGATCAGGAAGCCAAGCTCTTGCCAGAATTCTTTTACTATGGGCCATACGACCTCGGGGGGTTGGGGTACAACTAACCAACGTTGCGTTCCTGCACGTTCAATATGTACATTCTGAATGGATGACGGTAAAAAAGATGACGTACCGGTTGATTGCCCGCCACGCTCGTTGCTATAGGTGGAAAATGTGGTACTGCCGGGCGAACTAAGCTCAGGAATTGTGTATCGTTCATCAATAGCAGGTTGAATGAGATCAGGTGGTATGTCTAAAGCAGGTAGCTTTCCAGCAGACTTATATTCAATCTTCTTCGCTTCGGGAAGAAGATTGCAACCTGTGACTGTCAATGAAAGTGCCAACACCAAGTGCGGTATGATCACTTTTCGCCATTTCATTTTTGACATCTTACTCCTTCAAATCATGGATATTGGCAAATTGCATAGCTTCTCTAATAAGCTGATGATACTGATTGGATAAGGGCGTGAGTGGCAGGCGGATTCCAGAGCCTATTAAACCCATTTGCGCAACAGCCCATTTTACAGGGATTGGGTTTGCTTCCACGAATAGATCCACATGTAAACGCAGGAGCCGATTATTAAGCGCCCGCGCAGTATTTAGATCGCCGGAGAATGCTGCAACGCACATCTCATGCATCATTTTAGGTGCCACATTGGCTGTGACTGAAATGACACCATTTGCAC
>ERZ1292640.3926-Hain-H43-02um-R1-3926-length-11444-cov-13_pt1 | contig 11444 bp, 10 predicted proteins | sample MGYA00564404_ERZ1292640 | MGnify/ENA primary metagenome ERZ1292640 (study PRJEB36523, sample SAMEA6512636) | groundwater metagenome | collected 2019-01-08 | study: AquaDiva: Metagenomics assemblies of 32 groundwater samples | reverse complement strand
ACATACCGCCTTATCATTAGCATTACCGTCATACAGATGAGTTAATGCAGAAATATTGCAATCAGAAATAAATGGATAATTAGTTTCAATAGTTGAATGCATCAAGTCATATGGATCAATTAAACAAATAGCGTTGCGTCCGTCATTACATACTGTACAATGTTGATTTGACATGGTGAATGATTTTTCCATTAATTTTAAAATAGATGGATTATCGTCGATTACTAGAACGGTTTTGCTCATATTATCATATGAAATTACCAGCATATAAAGTTCTTATATGGAACTAAAAATAACTAAAATGGTATCTAATATAGAAAATAAATACCATAATTGACCAAAATAAGTATTTTTTGTTCTTAATTAGAACTAATTAGATATTCTGGTATCATTGTTAATTTTTGTATTTTTTGTACATAACGGGATAATTTGGAAGAATAATTTGTGAATCTAATAATCACAGTAAAAAACAGTCACGCCACATCATAACACTATATTATGGTATGAACATAATGTTCTGCCTGTGATCTAGCCTGATTTTTATGAATTAAAGTTAAAAAAAAATACCTATTAGAACACAATATTTATCATATTCTTTATAATAATACCTGCCAAAATATGCTACAATGAATGACACCATATTTTAACAAAAAAATGTCGTCACTCCTAATAATCGGTTCAATAATTATTACATCTTCTATTATTTTGTTGTCGCAACCAAGTTACATCATTCCTATTAGTGATGAAAGATCTTCAGTGAATTCGTTAGACATGAAGGTATTGTATCTTGATGAAAAAAATCCAATAAAAATTGGAATTATACATTCACTTTCTGGCACTATGGCCATAAGTGAAACATCTGTTGTAGATTCCACACTTTTAGCAATAGATGAGATAAATGAAAAAGGAGGAATTTTAGGAAGAAAAATAATTCCAATTATAAAAGATGGACGTTCTGATTGGAACACATATGCCAATGAATCTGAACAGTTAATAGTTGAGGAAAAAGTAGATGTGGTTTTTGGAGGTTGGACTTCTGCAAGTCGTAAGGCCATGAAGCCAATATTTGAAAAGTATGATCATTTACTTTTCTACCCTGTCCAATATGAGGGACTTGAACAATCGCCGAACATAGTATATACAGGAGCAGCACCAAACCAACAGGTTCTCCCTGCAATTGATTGGGCATATCATAATATAGGAACAAAGTTCTTTCTTGTTGGTTCAGACTATGTATTCCCTAGAAGTGCTAATGAAATAATCAAAACCAAAATAGATGAAATAGGTGGTCAAACAGTAGGAGAGGAATACAAACTTCTTGGGGAAGATCAATTTGAAGACGTAGTTAAAAAAATCGTTGAGACAAAACCTGACGTTATATTAAACACTATTAATGGGGATAGTAATGTGGGATTCTTCAAAGAACTCAGAAAGCAAGGAATTACCCCCTCTATAATACCGACAATATCCTTTAGCATAGCTGAAGATGAGATAAAATATCTTGGAGTAGATACTATGACTGGTGATTATGCAGTGTGGAATTATTTTCAGAGTATTGATTCAGATGAAAATATGACATTTGTGAATAATTTCAAAAAAAAATATGGCCCACATAGAGTGACAGATGATCCAATGGAAGCAGGATATGTTGGTGTTTATCTTTACGCTAAGGCTGTAGATAGTGCGGGTACTACTAATTTACCTGAAGTTAAAAAATATTTGAGGGGACTAACCTTTTCTGCTCCAGAAGGGGTAATTGGAATAGATCCTGATAACCAACATTTGGCAAAGATCGTTAGAGTTGGTCAACTCCTACCTACGGGTCAATTTAAGATTGTTTTTAGTACTGAAGAGCCAATTCACCCAATTCCTTATCCGGGATACAAATCAAGGGAAGCATGGGATGAATTTCTTCATAATATGTATACAAAGTGGAATCAAAATTGGGCAAACCCAGGATATGTCACAGATAAGGAATGACAGCGTTATTTTCTAGTTACTCTGTCAAAATTACTGGGTTACTTCTTATTCTAAGTTTGTTTCCTATAGTTGGGATTGGCTATTTTTTTTATTCTGAAGAAATTAAAAATCTACAGTATTATCAGACGATTTCCCTAACATCTCAATCAGAAAATACATCAGATATTGTTTCTAAATGGTTAACAGAACGAGAAAAAGATGTAATGGACATTGCTTCAAACAAAGTTCTCATATCTAAAACAAATATTATTGCAAATTCTGACGTACTAAACGAAGTATATCACGCCAACTTTAATTTACAAACTCAATCTGCAATACTTCTAAAAAATCATCCATGGTTATTTGAATACGTAATAAGTGATCAAAATGGCAAAATTCTTTTTTCAACAGGTGACAGAATTCCAAAGGAAAATTTGATTGACCAAATTCATTTTAAAAATGCATTAGGAGGTAAACTAGGCATAAGTGATATCTACAAATCACAAGACGTCATAAAAAATGAAAATGGTTTTTACGAGCAGGGTGTCCCTACGATGTGGATATCGTATCCAATAAAAGGAGAGATTGGGATTAATGGAATTTTATCCGCCAGAGTGGACATTTTTCAAATACCGCATACTACCAATAAACAAAAAGAGTACAATAGTCTTGATGTGTATATTGTAAACTCAAATGGCTACTTTATTTCAAAACCAAAGTTTTCGGATTTAAATGATGAGATAAAAAGAAGACGAGTATTAGAGATACCCATAAGGGAACATGACTCTCAGGACTTTACTCAAATTTTTCAATTGGCAAATCAAAAAGAGACCAAACTGAATTTAAGTGGTTACAACAACTATGTTGGAGAAATGGTGATAGGTTCAATCACACACGTAGAAAATACAAATTGGTATGTTATAGCAGAAATCAGCAAAGACGAGAGTGATTCAAGAATTATTCCCACTCAAATTATTCTCTTTGACTTTATTTCATTATTAATATTGATAATAATTGGCACCTCGATTTATATTTCATCAAAAATTATGGAGCCAATTAAAAACCTAAAAAAAGTCATGGAGTTTGTATCTAATGGAAACTTTGATGTCAAGCTCAAGCCAAAAGGTAATGATGAAATTACTTTTCTTTTTAAATCTTTTAATTCAATGACAGCGTCGCTCAAAAATGCAATTAATCAGATTTCTTTTACAGAATTGAAATACAAACAACTTTACGATGGATCTCCAGATCTCTATCGTACAATAAATCCATCTGGCATCATACTTGATTGCAATATTGCATATGCAAAATCTCTTGGATATACAAAAGAGGAGGTCATAGGAAAATCAATATTTGATCATGTTGACAAAAATAGTCTTGATCGTCTTCAGAATACATTTAAGAATTGGAAAAAAGTCGGGAATGTCAGAAATATAGAAATCAGGATGAGACGAAAAGATGGCAGTAGTTTTCCTACAATATTTAGTGTTTCCAGTATTTATGACGAAAAAGGTCAATTGATTGGCAGTAATACCGCCATCAGAGATATCACAGAACTGGACAATGCTAAAAAAGAAATTGAAGAGAGTCAAAAAAAGATACAAAAGCAGATTGAAGATTTAAAAAAAGTTGACAAGGCAAAAGATGAATTTCTGACAATGATCACGCATGAATTAAAAACTCCACTAGTTCCTATTCAAGGATATGCAGATATTTTACTTGGTGAACATTTAGGAAAATTGACAGACAAACAAAAAGAAAGAATAAGCATAATCAAATCTAGTTCAGAAACATTACTGTCATTAATATCGGATTTACTTGATGCCCAAAAATTAGAACTTGGTCGGTTAAGGCTGGAAAAGAATGTGTATAACATTTCAGAAATTATCAAAGAAGTAGTGGTAAAACTAAAACCAGGTGCGGACATATATGGTATTTCAATAACTCAAGAGTTACAGGAGAATGTATTATGCTTATGCGACAAGTTTAGGATAGAACAGATTTTGATGAATCTTATTTCCAATAGTTTAGATTTTTCTCCAAAACAAACAGGTAAAATTACGATAAAATTAAGTCGCGAAGGTGATCAGATAAAAATCACAGTCAAAGACAATGGGATAGGCATAATTAAAGAAAGCATAGATAAAATATTTGTAAAGTTCTATCAAGTGGACACATCCAATATTCGAGAACATCGTGGTACGGGTTTAGGTTTGTCTGTGTGCAAGGGAATAGTGGAAAATCATGGAGGGAAAATATGGGCAGAATCAGAAGGAAGAGATAAAGGTACTAAAATTCACATCTTGTTACCAATTAGTACTTACAACTAAAATCACAAGATGTCTGAAAAGATCAGATTTACTATAGATGACATAAACTAACGAGTCAATAGAAGCATAAGTTTATTTCAGAAATTACAAATCACATTCGAGTTTAGTTTGTCCTATTTTTGATGATAAATGCCATTTTGAACATAGCATCGAGTTTTAATCTTTCATAAATTTAGAATCATAGTTTTGGAAATTAATTTCCAGGTAAACCATTGAAATAAAACTAAAGGAATTGTGATACGTGTTTTTTCTAAATGAGCATGATATTTCAAACGCGATTAATCTCTAATTTCAATATCTTCTAAGAATTCAAATTGCTTTAGAAAATCACGGTAGATGCCAGGCACTAGATCCTGAATTGGTTTATTTTTAGAGTTAGCTGCACGCATGGCAAAATCAACAAATCTCTTAGTATCTTTATTTGATTCAAGATATTCGATAAAGGCTTGATCGTGCATCAGGGTTAATTTTAAATATTAATTAAAATTAGTCATGGTCAACACATTTTGACTTTATGAATTCTGTAATATCTATCGCAGTTTTTCTTGATAATGTTAGTCTTTTACTGAAACTGAGAATCCGTAACATGGGAGAAATTTTATGTTGTAGTGATTTTGTGTTCCATTTAACGTAGTTATAAAAATCTGAGAGTGTCACTACAAAAAGTAATTCGTCAAACCATCATGATGAGAAGTATTGAAAAACAATCATGAATTAAGATAGTACTTGATTCTTGGTCGATTTCAGATTCAAATTTTTAATGAATTTTGATAATGCATCGTTTGATCTTGTTTAACAAATTTTTCTAGATTGTATGCATTTTTGTCAAATCTGAATCAATTAAACAATTCATTCAACGCCTATTGTCTCGAGAAGATCACGCAGTTTGATGGGCTTATTTATGACTTTTTTAACCCCCATAGATTTCAAAACGACTATAGTTTGTTGCTGTATGTCAGCAGCTGAAAACAAAAAAATATTTAGTTTAGATATATCTCGCTTTTTTTCTAAATCAGATAGTAATTCCATGCCACTGTATCCGGGCATCATCAAATCAAGTAAAATTATATCATACTTGTTTTTTAGGATCAACTCCAATCCACTTTTTCCATTGTTTGTGGAATGAAGTATAATGTCATGCAAATCGACGAATTTTTGTAAAAGTTTATGGAGACTCGGATCATCATCTACGACTAGGATGTTTTTTTGCGTCAATACACAATGCTTGGTTTTAATTTCTATATAAGGATGATTTGAATAGATGATTTCATTGTACAATGCAAAAACAGTTCCATTACAGAAAATTATATAATTTATTGTTCCATAACAGAAAATAATAAATCACATTATACATATTACATACCATGGATGAAACTGATTTAAAGATAGTTCAGATATTGGCAAGCAACGCAACTGCTTCAGCAGAGTCTATTTCAGGGCAATTAAAAAAGAAAAACATTTCATTAACATCACGAGCGATAAGAAAACGCATTACAATATTGGAAAATAAAGGACTAATAAAAAAATACATCACAATATTCGATGAAAGCATTTCTGGAGCATCGTATAAGAGACTAGTATTAGTAAAATTCAAAAATACTACAAATTTCTTACAACGTGTGGATGCCTATAAACAATATATTTCAGATTCGCCTTTTTGTACATTTGCACTTCGTATACGAGGAGATTTTGATTGGTTACACTACAAGTGTTTTCCAACAAAGGAACTTGCAGACAGAGAAGAGGACCTGTTTAGAACAGTATTTGGAGACATAATAGATGAGCATGGATCTTATGATGTAGAAATTGAAAAAAATAGACTCAACGACATCATACAAGAGACAGATATCAAATCATTTCTAAAACAGGTAAGCAACGACATAACAATATCATAGACGATTTACATGTCATTCTAAATTGAAATTTGATTCGTTGATAATCTCAATGATTTTGGTACAAATACTAATTGGATCGGATGACAACTCCATGCTTATCAACATTAGAACAGCGTGCCTCATTGGAATTGTTACGCGGTATAGTTTTTCATACATTGTAATTGACCAGATTGGTTTTCCAATCTTGTCGGAAAGTAACAATCGTGTCTTGTAACGTAAAAGTGCCTGAATGCATGATCGTTCAGTTTCACTAGGAGACAAATATGTTTGAATATTATTCTGGGTTTTATGGTACAACTGACCATTATCATAAATTCCAACAAATCTAACTTTGGGTGATATATTCAGGCATTTTTCAATGATCTCATATTGGTTCATATCATAATTTCCTCTGATCTTTTGGAAGTGCAAACTGGAATGTCGTCCCGTTACCTGATGTACTTTCAACCCATATTATTCCTCCCATGATTTCAATCAGACTCTTGCATATGACCAATCCCAGACCAGTTCCTCCATGTGATCGAGTGTGCGATGCATCTACCTGATAGAATTTTTTGAAAAGTTCTTTTTGTTTTTCTTGTGGGATTCCAGATCCGTTGTCTTTTACATAAAATACAACATGATCATTTTTATCAATTACTCCAATATCGATCCGTCCAACAACAGGAGATGTAAAATCTATCGCATTTCTAATCAAATTATCAAATACTTGCCGAATCCTAACTCGATCAGAATTTATCATGCATGATATATTATTTTTTATTTCTAGTACGATATGTTTTTCATTTGTTATTGGAGCATATGATTTCAACAGTTCATCAAAAAAATCCCGAATATTAAAAGAAGTGAAATCAAGGTACATCATATTCATTTCAAGTTTTTGGGCATCTAAAACATCATGTGTTATTTTGTTCAATTGTTCTGCACTATTTGCTATCTCAAAAATAGCCTCTTTTTGGTCTTTAGTTAGATTCTTGTTTGATTCAGGATCACTCAATAACTCACAGTATCCCAAAATTGGCAAGAGAGGAGATTTTAATTCATGTGATATCATTGATGCAAACTCATCTTTTTGTTTGTCGATTTTTTTTATCTCTTTAAGATGTTCTTTGATTGTAAGTTCATGGATTTTTATGTCATATAGAGCCTTGCTCAATTGTTCTTGAATAAGTTTCTGTTCTGTAATGTCTGTTCTAAGTGCCATGAATTGGTAGGTGTTATCGGAGAGGTCTTTGAACGGCATGATTACCATTTTTACCCAGTAACCCTCTCCGTTCTTGTCGTTGTTTTTCAATTCACCATGCCAAATTTCACCTCTTGTGATTGTATCCCACATATTTTTATAAAACTCATCTGTGTGTAATCCTGATTTTAGAATTCTGTGATTGTTGCCAATTAATTCTGAACGAGTGTATTTTGAAGCAACACAAAATTTATCATTGACATATATGATTTTTCCATCAGTATCAGTTATGCTTACTTCTACTGAAGCATTTACTATTGTGTTTAAATCCTCTAGATTTTTGTGATATGTTTTAATGGATTTGGACATGATATTAAACGCTGATGCCAATTCTTTGGTTTCATCTGTGCCTTTTTCTCTAACTTCTACATAATTGCCATGTTGTATCTGTAATGCGGCATTTCTCAAATCAAGTATAGGATACGATATCACTCTTGAAATCCATATTGAAAAAATAATCGAGCCAATCATAACTATGGATGAAAATATGATAAAGAGCAGTTGTTGTAGGTATAACTCTCCAAACAACTCATCTTTTGAAATCTTTATCAACATAGTCCACTGTGAATTGGGATAATCAAAATGATCTTTTTGAATATCAGTAAATATAAAAAACATGTTATCGTCATATTGATTTTTTTGTAGTATTGGATAATTAATTTGAGTAAACATAGATGTTCGGTTATGATTTGAGAAAATTATAATGCCCTCTTTAGAGATAATGTATGCTTGTGAGTTTTTAAAATGCTGATTAATTGTATTGTGTATATGCAATATTGAAGTATTTGCCACTAGAACACCTATGATATTTTTGTCTTGATCATAAACAGGTCCTGCGAATCGTATTATGTGTTGATTGATCTCTGATGAATATATTGGAATAGGATCGGAATATAATTCCCCTTTCAATGCAGTGTCAAAAAGTTCTTCACTGCTTGCAGTATTATTTATTCCAATATTCCTTGTATCTAGTATTTTTTTTCTGTCATGGTCATATATTGAAAAAGACATGTAACTCTTTGATGACTTTTCAAAAGTATGTAATAGACTTAATTTGTCTTTAATATTATTAGATGACATAATGGGATGGTCCACAGCAGTCAGAATCATCATGTCGCTATATCGTTCAAACATAGATGTTGAGATTATGTCTAGAGATGTCTCGACTAAAAGTGATGTATTATTTTTCACATTAATTTCTAAATTCTGAAAAAGCATTCCAAAAATAACGGCAAACAGAATAATGATAAACATCATTATGCTTATCAGTACAATAAATAACATGAAATTTAATTTCATTGTTCATTCACTAGTTCTTTAATGAATCTTCCTTCCATTATCTCGTCAAATTTTGGAATTTCAGAGAGTTGACCTCGTTTAAGATAGAAATTTGAAATGAATTCAAAACTCCCTTTGATTTCTGTCGAGTTGTAAAACATGTTATAATTTTCAGCAAGATCCATAGTGGATATGCCTGCAAAACTTTTCTCAAGATCAAGTATGGTGATATTTTGAGCTCTACTCATTATATCTAAAGCATTTTCTCTGTGAAGATCCCTGTATTCCTGAGCTTCTACTAAGGACTTGACAATATTTTTCACATCATCCGATCTTGCATCTATGACATTTTCATCAATTATCACTGCACTGGTAACAATCCCAGGTATTCTCCCTGCTGAAAATACTATATTGTATCCGTGATTCAGTGCATCTGTGGTCATAGGCTCCCAAGTATGGCCAGCGTCAATTGTTCCATCAATCAGTGCATTTGATACTTGATGTGCAGGGATTAATTTAAAAAAAACATCGTTCTCAGTCAGACCGTATTTTTCTAATGCTGCCAGAACAAAAATATGAGAATAGCTATTTATGCTTTCAATTCCGATGACCTTTCCCTTTATTTCATCTAGTGATTTGATGTTTCCAATAATTACATCTGCAGTATCTGAATAGTCTGTAATGTAAACAATTTTTGAGGGATATAATGTAGCATCATAATAAATCGCATCAGTCAGGGTACCAAAAAATCCATCAACATTCTGATTCTGATAAAGAGTCATGGCATCAAGATAGTCTACTGAATAAATTAATTGTACGTTGACATCATTTTTTTTAAATATGCCCATCTCTTGTGCTATAAACGCATGTGAATCTCCTGCCCATAAGCTTATGGCAAGTCTGATTGGCTCTTTTTCTTTAGGCGATTCAATTATACTAATTGCCAATAATCCAACGATTAAAGCAATCGCCATAGATAAAATTATTATCAGTTTACGGTTCAATGATTCACAATGCCCCTAATCATTTTTGACATATTACCTCACTTGATCCTTTTCCGTCATAAAGGGCAATCATTGCATCAATGTCACATTGTGAAATGTATGGATAATTCGACTGAATTGTAGGATACATGAGATCTTCAGGTGCTGTGGAGTGGGCTAATCCCAAAGCATGGCCAAATTCATGTCTCATTATTGTCTCTATCTGTGAGGAGCTTAACTCGTCCATGTTGTAAATGGTAATAGTGGATTTGAGGATTTGGTTTTGGTCTACAACTGACTTTGTATATCCACTATATCCGTCAATATCCATTTCATTACTTAGTATTATTATGATCTGTCCTTCGCCATTTTTTGATTCTATTATATCAATTTTTTTTGGTATGTTGTATTTGGTATTTTTTAAGGAAAGATGATCAAGGGATCCTTGCCATCCAATATAATATGTAGACGATGTTCCTTTCGAGCCCTTATGTTGAAGGAGATCATCAATAACCAGTGATTCAGTAGATGCTATTGTATTTTTAATTATTTGTATTTGTTCACTAGAAGCTAATTCTGAATTTATTATATTGGCTACTAATGTATCTTGAGGCAATAATTTCCACCTCATAAAAGTAGAAACTTTATCCCCCTGTAGATTCTCAATTATAAATTTTGATTTTAGTGGATTCTCTATAATTCCATACGGTTCCATCATACTAGGAATGACAATAAATGAAATTAGCATTACTAGAATCAGCGGAACACTGAGAAAAATTATTTTTCGCTCTTTACCTAGTGAGACTGATTTTAAGATTGAGGTATGTTCTTCAGAGATTATATTTTCTTGCGATAACTCTTTTATGGTGAACTGATCTCTGCTGATTTGGTTTTTGAGATGTTCATTTTCACTTGAGATTTGTTTTGCTTTTTCTTCCAATTTTTCAGAAACATCTTTCCAAAGAAAATTTTCTTGAGTTAAATCTTTTAATTTACTATCGAAATAATTTTTATTTTCTGTCTGCAACTTACAGCCCTATGATCATTTTCAATGTTTCAGGTTTGATGGGTTTTATAATACATGATTTTATTCCTCTTTTTAATAAATCATCAATATCAGATTGGCGTATATCTGCTGCCGTAAAAATATAGATGTTATTTTTAACGATTTTATTTCTCTTTTCTAATTCGAATATAACATCATAACCACTAAATTCCGGCATCATCAAATCAAGTAAGATTACATCATAGTAATTAGAATCAATTAAACAAATAGCGTTGCGTCCGTCATTACATACTGTACAATGTTGATTTGACATGGTGAATGATTTTTCCATTAATTTTAAAATAGATGGATTATCGTCGATTACTAGAACGGTTTTGCTCATATTATCATATGAAATTACCAGCATATAAAGTTCTTATATGGAACTAAAAATAACTAAAATGGTATCTAATATAGAAAATAAATACCATAATTGACCAAAATAAGTATTTTTTGTTCTTAATTAGAACTAATTAGATATTCTTGTGTCTGTTACTCACACCTAAAACAAATTGAGATTAGTGATCATCTTGAACGAGTTTATCATGTTGAATCTAATCACACAGAATTGTCATGGATGATAAAAATATGTTAAATAAAAATTTCAAAATTATTTACAACTATATTAATACAAAACATCAAACAAAGAAGGATAGTAATCATGCAGATTAAGATGAATCTTGTCATTTATTCCACAATATTCTTACTGTC
>ERZ1292640.1361-Hain-H43-02um-R1-1361-length-20243-cov-44_pt1 | contig 11445 bp, 8 predicted proteins | sample MGYA00564404_ERZ1292640 | MGnify/ENA primary metagenome ERZ1292640 (study PRJEB36523, sample SAMEA6512636) | groundwater metagenome | collected 2019-01-08 | study: AquaDiva: Metagenomics assemblies of 32 groundwater samples | reverse complement strand
CCGGGCCGAACAACTCGGCCAGCACGCTGCTGATCTACGACCCGGCGGCCGTCGCGACCCAGGCCATCAGCAACGTGGTGATCGCGCCGCCGCCGCCGGCCGCTCCCCAAGTCCCGCCGCAGCAGGGAAGACTGGCCCTGGCCGCCCGCAGCCGGCTGGCGGCCAGCCCCGACGGACGTTACATCATCGGCCTCAACAACATCAACAACAGCACCGGCGCCGCCTTTGTCTACGAGGTGGCCTCGGGCACCGTGTTGCGCAGCCGCTACATCGGCAACATCTCCACCGTGCTTTCGGTGGCGCCCGATGGCTCCAGGTTCATGGCCGGGCTGACCCTGTTCGACACCGAGACCCTCAGCGTGCTGGCCCAGCAGAACGCCGCCAACGCGCCCTTCCCCTTCCAGCCCGGCGCGCAGTTCAGCCTGACCAACAACGTCGGCGGCAGCGTTTTCTCGCCCGACGGCTCCCTGCTTTACTCCGCCTTCAACATCCCCCCGCTTCAGCAACCGCCGGCCCGCGCTAACGTCGGCGAGCTGCTGGTGAACGACCCCGAGAACCTCCTGGTTCACGTCGCTTTCCAGATGGCCGAGAACATCACCGGCAAGACGGTCATCACTTCCGACGGCGGGACTATCTACGCCGTCTCCGAGTCGGGCATGTTGATTCTGCCGGTCGGCCGGGCCAATGAAAGCCCGATCGCCATGCCCGAATCGACCACCCTCCTGCTGGCCTACGATCAGTGCGGCGTCACTCTTGACAGCCGCACCGCCACTGTGCCGGTGCGCAACCTCGGGCGCGGCCGCATGAGCGTCTCGCTGCAACTGCTCCAGACGGCGACCACCCAGCAAGCAGGCATCCCCGGGCTTGGCGGCGGCGCCGGCGGCGGCGCGGTCGGTGGAGGCATCATCATCGTCCTGCCCCCGGCGCCGGGGGCGCCGGGGAGCCCCGACCCCGGCCGCGGCGGCGGCGCCGCGCCGGCCCTGCCCACCGGCCCCGGCCAGCAGCAGCCGGCCGTCGTCCAGACCGCGCCGCTGATCCGGGTGGATGCGCGCGACTCCAGCGTTCAGTTCTTTTTCAACGCCAACGCCGCCCGCTCGCCCGGCACCATCACCCCCCACAATTTCGTCATCCAGGCGCCCGAGGCCATCAATATCCCGCCCCGTCTTCGCGTCTACCAGAACAATCGCGACGCCGAGGCCCGCGCCGACCTCATTCCGGTCGAGATCGGCATCTCCGACCAGGAGGGCCTGGTGGACATGGTCACCGACGTCTCGCGCCAGCGGCTGTACATCGCCAACTCCGGCAAGAACCGCGTCGAGGTCTTCGACATGCGCGCGCGGCGGTTCCTCGATCCCATCAAGGTGGGCCAACTGCCGCGCTCGCTGGCGCTCACGCCCGACGGCAACACCCTGTATGTCGCCAACACCGGCGGGGAATCAATCAGCATCGTGGACCTGAACCTGGGCCGGGCGACCGGCTGGGTGCGCTTCCCGGCCACCCCGTTCAACGCCAACGTCGCCGCGGTCACGCCCGGCGCCATCGCCGCCGGCTTGAGCGGCCTCCAGATCGTGATGAACAACGGCACCCTTTGGCAGGTCATCGGCGAGGAGGCGGTCCCGCGGCGGCCCAGTACAGTCTTCGGTTCGGCGCCGATCCCGACCGTCGCCTCGCCCCGAACCATGGCGGCCACCCCCAACGGCGAATACATCGTTCTGGTGGCCGGCGCCAACGGTATTGTCTACCTTTACGACGCGATGGTCGATGAATACGTCGCCAGCCGCCAGCTTTCCACCAGCGCGCTCACCGGCTACCTCGGTCCGGTCACCGCTGGTCCTCGCGGCCAATACTTTGTCGTCAACGGCAGCGTGCTGAACCAGTCGCTCACCCCGACCGTTGCGGCCCCGACGGTGCAGATGCCGGGCCGTGGCGGCCAGACCACCACCGTGTCGCGCCCGGTGGCCGCCGTAGCTGCGGTGGGCGCCACTACTTACGCCCGCTTCGCCCAGCCGGTGCTCACCGGCGCGAATCAACTCGCCACCGAGACTTCGGTCATCGAAGTCGTCGATGTCAACACCGGCAACCCCATGCGTTCTTCCCCCGCCTTGGAAGGGCCGCTGTCAACCGTGGTCGGCAACGGGCGCGCCTTCTCCAATGGCCGGACGATGGCCGTCGATCCCTCCGGCGCCGTCGCCTACGTGCTCACCACCAGCGGGCTGAGCGTCGTGCCGCTGGATCCGGTCACCGCCCAGGAGCGGCCCCAGGTTAACCGCAACGGCGTCGTCAACCAGGCGAGTTATTCCACCGCCGTCGCCCCCGGCGGGCTGATCTCGATCTTCGGCCAGAACCTAGGCGCCCAGCAGACGGCCGACTCCGCGCCGCTGCCCACCATCCTCGGCGAGAGCTGCATCACCCTCAACAACCGGCCGCTGCCGCTGTTCCTGACTTCTTCCCAGCAGGTGAACGCGCAAATTCCCCCCGAGCTTGCCGCCGGCCGGTACTCGCTGGTCGTCCGCTCGCTCGCCCGCAAGATCCCTTCGGCGCCTTACGCGCTCACCGTCTCCAGGTACGCCCCGGCCGTTTTCGTCGATCCGGTCAGCGGCCAGGCGGCCATTTTCCACTCCGACGGCCGCCCGGTCACCAAAGACGATCCTGCCCGGCGCGACCAGCCGCTGGTCATTTACGCCAGCGGGCTGGGCGCCACCAAGGGCGTCCGGGTCGTGGCCGGCCAGCCCGCCCCCAGCTCGCCGCTGGCCGTCACCGATCCCGTCAAGGTCTTCTTCGGCGATCCCTCCTGGTCGCAGGCCGAAATGATCGTCGAGTGGAGCGGCCTCACCCCTGGCTTCATTGGGCTGAACCAGATCAACGTCCGCGTCCCCGGCGACCGCATGCGCGGCGACCAGCTCCCGGTCACCGTCCGCATCGGCGGCGTGGACAGCCCCAGTTCCGCCCCGGTCACTCCCAAGGTGGCCGTCCAATAACCCTCCACCGCCCGCACTGGTGTAAGATCGAGAAGAGGAAGCTCCATGAGAACGCGCTTTTTACCGGCCGTTGTGCTCTTGCTGGCGGCGGCTTTGTCTTGTAGCCGCGACCCGGAAGTGGTCAAACGTAAGTACCTCGAAAGCGGCAACCGATACTTCGATAAAGGCCAATACAAGGAAGCCTCGATCATGTACCGGCAGGCGCTCCGCAAGGACGCCAGGTACGGCGAAGCTTATTACCGCTTCGGGCTGACCCAGCTCAGGCTGGGGCGGCCGCCCGAGGCGGCCCGCTCGCTCCGCCGCGCCGTGGAAACCCTTCCGGCCAACTCCGCTTACCTGACCGACTCCAAGACCCAACTGGCCGACATCTACCTGGCCGGGCTGATCGCCACCGATCCCTCCAGCAAGCGCCAGATCGAGTATCTGCGCGGCGAACTCAAGACCCTCGCCGAACAGCTTCCTCCCAATTCCGTCGCCAGGCTCCGCTACCTGGGCTACTATCACCTCAGCCTGAGGAATCTCCAGGACGCCATCGCCCAGTTCCGCAAAGCGAATGAGCTCAGCCCCCTGCAACCGCGTGTCGTCCTCCCGCTGGCGCAAAGCCTGATCGCCGCCGGCCAGGACGCCGAAGCCGAGAAGCTCGCCAAGACCCTGCTGGACAAGGATAAGACCTTCGGCCCGGTCTACGACTTGCTCTACCTGCAATACGCCAAGAGCAACCGCCTCGAGGAAGCCGAGCAGATCCTCCAGGCCAAGGTGGACAACAACCCTAAGCAAGCCATCTACCTGCTGCAACTGGCCGCCCATTACTACGGCATGAAGCGCCTGCCCGACGCCTCCGCCGTTCTGGCCAGGCTCACCGCCAACCTGCAGGATTTCCCCGCGGCCTATGAGCAGGTCGGCGATTTCTACTTCCGCCGCGGCGATTTCGACGGCGCGGTCCGCCATTACGAGGACGGCCTGAAAAAGGACCCCAAGCGGAAGCTGCTCTTCCAGAAAAAGAAGGCCGAGGTGCTCATCGCCCAGGGTAAGCGCAACGAGGCCTACCGGCTGCTGGAAGAAGTGCTGAAGGAGGATTCCGGCGACGTCCAGGCCCACGCCCTCCGCTCCTCGCTGCTGATCGAGACCGGCACTCCCAAGGAAGTCCAGACCGCCATCTCCGAGTTGCAGGCGATGGTCAGCCGCATGCCCGACAACGTCGTGCTGCGCTTCAATCTCGGCCGCGCCCTGCTGCGCAAGGGCGACCGCGACCAGGCCCGCACCCAGTTTCAAGAAGCGATCAAGAAGCAGCCAGGCTTCCTGCCGCCGCGCATCGCCCTGGCCGAGCTCCATCTGGTCAAGGCCGAGTTCCCGCTGGCCCTCCAGACCGCCCGCGAAGTCCTGGAGCTCGATCCCCGCAACTTGGGCGCCAAGCTGATCAGCACCAACGCCCTGGCTGGCATGGGTAACCTGCCTCAGGCGCGCAGCAACGTCACCTCTACCATCCAGGAGCACCCCGATTCCCGCGAAGCCAGGATGCAGATGGCCATGCTTGACCTCGTCGAGCGCAGGTTCAAGGACGCCGAGCAGGCCTTTCAGAAGTTGCATGAGACGGCAGCCCCGGCCGACCTGCGCGGCCTGATGGGCCTCTCGGAAGCCTACGCTTCCCAGGACCAGTACGCCAAGGCCATCGACCTGCTCCGCTCCGAGCTCGGCAAGAACCCCGAGCAGTCGGGCATTCGCCAGGCGCTGGCCAATATCGCCGTCCGCGCCAAACGCTACGACGTGGCCATCTCCGAGTACAACAACCTGCTCGCCAAGGCCCCCTCCGACGGCGCCCTCCACCTCCGCGTCGGCGAGGCCCAGCGCCGCAGCGGCGATATTAAGGCCGCCACCGCCAGCTTCCGCAAGTCCATGCAGTTCCTCCCCAACGAGCCGGCCCCAGTAGTCGCGCTGGCCCTGCTGCTGGAGGGCAGCGGCCAGCGAGGCGAGGCCCGCGCTCTGTACGAGCAGATCCTGCGCCTCCAGCCCGATCATCCGGTCGCCCTCAACAACCTCGCTTACATGCTCGCCGAGACCGGCGGCGATCTGGACCAGGCCCTCACGCTGGCCCAGCGCGCCCGGCAGAAGATGCCCCAGGACGTCAACGTCGCCGACACGCTGGGCTGGATCTACATCAAGAAGAACCTCAGCGACCAGGCCATCGAGATCTTTCGCGATCTCACCAGGCAGCAGCCCCAAATCTCCACCTTCCACTACCACCTCGCGGTCGCCCTTTACCAGAAGGGCGACAAGATCGAGGCCCGCAAGGCCCTCCAGGCCGCGCAGCAAAACAAGCCCTCGGCCGAGGAAAGCGTTCGCATCAAGGAACTGCTGGCCAAAGTAGGCTGAGCGGCCCGTGGCCTCCCGACTCGCCAGCCCTTTGGCCCGCCTCGGGGCCCGTCCGGCCGCCCCGTACACGGCCCCGTTTCTTACCCTGCTCGCGGTGATGGGCTTCACCAGCTACCTGCTGCCCCTGCCGGCCGCAGTCGCCTATCCGCTCCGCACGCTCGCCGTTTTCGCCGTCTGGCTGCTCGTCTCCCGCAAGCTGCTCGGTTTCCGTCCCTCCCGCCCGCGGACCGGCATCCTGCTCGGCGCGGCCGTCTTTGCCCTCTGGATCGCCCCCGATCTCGTCTGGCCCGGCTACCGTGACCACTGGCTGTTTCACAACTCGGTCACTGGCGCCGCCAGCTCCAGCGCCTCTCCGGCGGCCCAATCCGATCCCGTGTTCCTCTTCTTCCGCATCGCCGGCTCGGTCTTGCTCGTTCCCGTGGTCGAGGAGCTGTTCTGGCGCGGTTGGGCGATACGCTGGCTGATGGCCCGCGACTTCAGCAGCGTCCCGCTGGGCGCGTACTCGGCCCGCGCCTTCCTGATTTCGGCCCTGCTGTTTGCCGCCGAGCACGGACCCTATTGGGACGTCGGCCTGGCCGCCGGCCTGGCCTACAACTGGTGGATCGTCCGCACCCGCAACCTGGCCGATTGCATCCTCGCCCACGCCGTCACCAACGCCTGCCTGGCCGCCTACGTCCTGGCCGCCGGCCAGTGGCAGTATTGGATGTAGGGGCGAGGCATGCCTCGCCCCTACTCTATTGTATAAAGTACTTGACAACGCCGGGCACTCTGCCTATCCTTGAAGCATGGCCTCTCCGGGTCCGCTGGGTTCTGGTCGCCGCCAGCCCGTGTCTCTCCACGCCCACGCCATGGACAACCTGCGCTTCATCCGCGAGACCATGGAGCGGGCCGCTTCCTTCACCGCCGTCGCCGGCTGGGGCCTGGTGGTCGTTGGGCTGAGCGCGCTGGCGGCCGCTTTGTTGGCCCGGCCCGCCGGCTCGCCTTCCTGGCTGGTTCTCTGGCTGGGCGAAGGCGCGCTGTCGTTCGCCATCGCCTGCTCGGCCAGCATCGGCAAGGCCCGGCGCTTGAACATCCCGCTGTTCTCCATGCCGGCCAAACGCTTCCTGCTCAGCTTCTCGCCGCCCATGTTTGTCGGCGCCTTGCTCACCGCGGTTCTTTACCAGGCCGGCCTGGCTGGCGCGCTGCCCGGGATGTGGCTGCTGGTTTACGGCGCCGGCATCGTCACCGGCGGCGCCTTCTCCATCCGCGTCGTTCCGGTGATGGGCCTTTGCTTCATGCTGGTCGGCGTTGCGGCCCTGTTTGGGCCGCCCGCCTGGGCCAATCTCTGGATGGCCGCCGGCTTCGGCGGCCTGCACATCCTGTTCGGAATCCTCATCGCCAGGAGGTACGGTGGCTAACTCGAGTCCCGCTCGTGCCGCCCGCTCTCAGCGCGCCGGGCCGGCGCTCGCGCCGGCGCACGCGGCCGCTCCGGCGCTCGACCGCTTGATCCACGAGCGCATCCGCCTGGGCATCGTCAGCGCCCTGGCCGTCAACCGGACGCTCACCTTCAACGACCTGAAGAAGCTGCTCAAGACCACCGACGGCAACCTCAGCGTGCACGCGCGCAAGCTGGAGCAGGCCGGTTACATCGCCTGCACGAAGTACTTCGATGGCCGTCTGCCCAAGACCAAGTACCGGCTGGCCTCCGCCGGCCGCGTGGCGCTGGAGCGCTACCTGAATCATATGGAGGCCCTCATCCGGGCCACGCGGGAACATGAAGCCAGGTAACTCTCATCCCCCGGCCAGGCTTCACCTGGCCATCATCATGGACGGTAATGGCCGCTGGGCCACCGCCCGCGGCCTGCCGCGCGTGGCCGGTCACCGCGCCGGCGCGCTGGCCGTCCGCCGCACCGTCGAGGCTGCCCCGCCGCTGGGCATCCGGACGCTCACGCTCTATGCCTTTTCCTCCGACAACTGGCAGCGGCCCGCCGGGGAAGTCGCCACGCTCATGAGGCTCTTCCGCGACTATCTGCGCAAGGAGACCGCCGCCTGCCTCAAGCACGGCGTCCGCCTCAGCGTGATCGGCCGCCGCGACCGCCTCGCGCCCGCCCTGCGCCAGGCCGTCGAGCAGGCGGAAACGGCCACCGCCGCCGGCCGCAAGCTGCACCTGCGCATCGCGGTGGACTACTCGGCCCGCGACGCCATCCTCGGCGCCGCCCACCGCGTAAACGGCAAGCGCCTCTCCCGCGCCGAATTCGCCGGGCTGATCGCCGCTGCTACCCATGCCGCCGGCCCCGTCCCCGACGTCGATCTGCTCATCCGCACCGGCGGCGAGCAACGCCTCAGTGACTTCCTCCTCTGGGAATGCGCCTACGCCGAGCTCTACTTCACCCCGCGCATGTGGCCCGATTTCGACGCCAACGACCTGGAGGACGCCCTGCGCGACTTCCACCACCGCGACCGCCGCTTCGGCCACATTCAACCGGGACAGTGACCATTTCCCCGTTTCACTGTCCCGCTTTGCTAGAAGAAGACCTTGGCGGCCAGTTGCACCAGGCGCGGCCAGTTCTGCTGGTTGTTCGGCAGCATCCCGAACCGCTGGCTGTTGAAGCTCGTGTCCACGCCGCCGTAGATCGGGGTATTGGTCAGGTTGAAGGCCTCCCCCCGGAGTAGGAATCGGTAACGCTCGCTGATTCTGGTAGTCTTCTCGAACGCGATGTTCAAAGTCGGTTTCGAGTGCTGGCGGATGTTCGGGAACCGGTCCGGAAGGGTCCGCAGAGTATAGGACTGGAAGGTGGCGTAGCAACTCTTGTCGTTGTTGAACCAGGAGTAACGGCTGCGATTCTTGGCGTGCCATTCACCGCAGTAGTTGATGAGGTTCGGCCAGCCTACCGGGTAGCCGGAGTTGTAAGTCAGAATCCAGTCGAACTGCCAGCCGGAGGCGAGCTTGCCGGCGACCGGGTTATCGGAATTGAGCAGGCTGCGGCCTCTTCCGAAGGGCAAGTCCCAGACGCCGCTGAAGGCGAACATGTTGGGCTTGTCCTGGTTGTCCAGTTCGTAGATCAGCGGTTCCTCGAGGTTCCAGCTCTGGAGGCGATTGGCCGCCTGGTACGCCTTCGAGAGGGTGTAGGAGAGGACCCAGGTCATCACGCCGGTTTCGCGTCCGCCCAGCACCCGCTTTTCCACCTTCAACTGGAAGGCGTCGGAACGGTAGTGGCCCCACTGCGTGTTGCCTTGGGTAATGCCGCTCCAGATCGGGTTCGGCCGGAGCAGAGTGCCACGCGAAACGGTGGGGTTCTGCCCGACGCCGCCGTTCTTCGGCAGGATATCGTAGAACGGGTTCGGCACCTGGAGGCTGTTGTACTGCGTGTCCGCGCGCGACTGGTTGTAATCGGCCATGCTGATCTCGTTGCGGCCCCAATCGACGCCAACGTAGGTCTGGTAGTTGCCGGCAAACGAGGCTTCCACCACGATGTTCCCCGGTACTTCCCGCTGGATGCCGAAGGAGTACTGGTAAGTCCGCGGAATCCTGAAACCGCGCGGGTCGAAAGTGACGCCCCGGCCGATCTGGGTGAGCAGGCCGTCCTGGGCGCCGGTCGGCGGGAGTATCCCCAAGGGGAACGGGTCCACCAGGGAGTAACGGCCGCTGAGGCTCGCGCCGGCCGAAGGCGTCATGCCGTCCAGCGAAGCATCGTAACTCGTCGTAATCGAAAAGCCGTTGGTCCGTCCCCCCAGCGTGGAGGCCTGATTATAGACGCCCGCGCCGACGCGGATGACGGTCTTCGGCGCCGCCTGCCAGGCTATGCCGATGCGGGGACCGAGGTTGGTCCAATCGGTATCGAGAATCCGGCGGGACTGGCCGGCCACGCCCGCGAACATCCATCCGCCGCTAAGCTGGGCAGGGGGCGCCGGGTACGGGTACTTCGGGTTCTTCGCGTCCTCCTGGGCCTTGACCTTGCGCCAGTTGGCCAGCACGGCGTCGCTCAGGGGGTTTTTCACGCTCATGTCGAAGGCCGAGTTGTAGCGGTCGAAACGCTCGCGCCACTGGAACTGAACGTCGTAGCGCAGGCCGAGATTCAGGGTCAGCTTGCGTCCGATCTTCCAGTCGTCCTGCAAATACAGGGCGAAGTAGGGACGGGTCCGGTACGGGTTGTCCTGCCAGTCCACCTGGCCGCTGGCGGGATAGCCCAGCAGGAGGCTGGCAATGGAGGCGCCGTCGTAGGTGCCGCCGTTGTAACCGGAGAGCTGCCGCGTCCAGGTCTGGTCGAAAGCGAACGTGCCGTTCGCCCACCCGCGGTTCCCGATGGCATGGGCGACGTAGTTCAGCTCGATGCCGGTGCGGAACGTGTGCTTGCCCTTAGTCAGGTAGAGGCTGGGCGCGAAGTTCCACTGGTTGTGCGAGTTCCACTCCCCGGCGCTGGAGAGAGCGAAGAGCTGCGTGGAACCGCCGACGTCGAACCGGGGAACGGTGGCTTGAGGATTCGTCGGCGCATGCGGCATCTTCGTCATACCCAGCTTGTCCACGGTGAAGTCGTAATCGGTGTAGCGCGGGAACATCGGCGTATACCGGCCGTAGGACCCCCGGATGTCGAACACGGACGTGGACGAGAGCACGTGCGTCCAGGCGGCGACGTAGTTCTGGTCGGTGCGTTGCGAGTTGATGTCGCCGCTACCGGCCGGGGGGTCGAAGCCGGTCGAGTTCCGGTATTCCTTCCCGTGCTGGTAGGTGACCAGCGTATAGAATTTGTCCGCGTCGCTGAAGTTGTGATCCCAACGCCCCATGGGCTGGTCGTAGCGGTACCGGCCGTTGGTGTTCGCGTAGTAGTTGCTGCTCAGCGCATTCGGGTCGGGGCCGTTCGCCAGCGGGAAGTAGGACATAACCTTGGCGCCGACGGGGCTGATGCGGCTCTGCGGGATCACGTTGCCGGCGAACGGCTGCCGGATGTAGGGCGAGTTCCGGCAGTTACCGTCGGCCGCAGTGCAGATGCGAGAGGTCATCGGGTCGAAGATCTTGTACCCGAACTCGGTGAAGTGCTGGCCGTCGCGCAGCGCGTTATTGGGAACGCTCGAGATCACTGCGGCGGGCATGACCTCCCGCCAGCCCTCGAAGCTGCCGAAGATGAAGTCCTTGTCCTTGCGGAGGGCGCCGCCCGCCACGCCGCCGAACTGATGCTGGTTGTGCGCGGGCCGGGGTTTGTTCGGGGTGGGCTGCTTGTTTTCCGTCCGGTTGGCGTCGAGAACGGCGTTGCGGAAGTAGTCGAAGACGTTGCCGTGGAAGTCATTGGCGCCGCTCTTGACCGTGGTGTTGACCACGCCGCCGCCGAAGCGGCCGTACGAGGCGTCATAGGTGTTGGTCATCACCTTGAATTCCTGTACGGCCTCGACGTTTGGCGCAAGCTGCCAGGTGCCGCCGGCATCGCTGATGGGCGCCCCGTTCAGCAGGAACAGGTTCTGCCCGGAACGCGCCCCATTGATCCGGTACGCGCTGGTGGTGTCCCACCCGCGCGTGCCGGAATTGCCGCCGGGCCCGAATGCCTCCGTCGTATAGAGCACGCCGGGCGTCAGCGCCATGAGCATGTAGGTCTGGCGTCCGTTCAGCGGGAGTTGCTGGGTTTTGATCGAGTCGAAGACCAGGCCGCGGTCGGCCGAGGCGGTCTCGATGACCTCCTGGTCGGCCGTGACCACGACACTCTGAACCGCCTGGCCGAGCTTCAGCTCCACCGGCAGGTTCACTTTGTCGGCCACGCGGAGCACGATCTTTTCGCGAACCAGCGTCTGAAATCCCGGAGCGCTCACTTCGACGTTGTACACGCCTGGCTCCAGGTAGGGGATGGTGAATACGCCAAACGAGGTGGTTTTCGCGTCCTTGAACGCGTTGGTTCCGATATTGGTGGCCCTGACGGTGGCCGCCGGAATCGCGGCGCCGCTCGGATCGGTTACCAGGCCGGTCAGCGTGGCCCGGAAATCCTGCCCGAGCGCGCCGGCGGCCAGCATGGCGAGGGAGAGGAAACTGCGAGTTGCTGTGGGCATGGCTGCCACTCAGTATACCGCCGGCCGCTCAGCCGGCGGCGCGGCCCACGCCAAGTCAATTGCCCGCCACCGTTATCAGCGCCGAATT
>ERZ1292640.3925-Hain-H43-02um-R1-3925-length-11450-cov-4_pt1 | contig 11450 bp, 3 predicted proteins | sample MGYA00564404_ERZ1292640 | MGnify/ENA primary metagenome ERZ1292640 (study PRJEB36523, sample SAMEA6512636) | groundwater metagenome | collected 2019-01-08 | study: AquaDiva: Metagenomics assemblies of 32 groundwater samples | reverse complement strand
TTTTGATGGGATAATGACATCTGAAATCTGTTGGATGAATAAACTCATGGAAAGACCTAATAGCGTGTATAATAGCGCCGTTAGCCAGGTCGAAAAAAAACGAATTTTCGTAGGACGAATGAGTTCCCAAATGCGTGCATAAAAAGATTCTTGATCGCGAAATGCCTTGAAATGAGCCGCAGGTTTAAGGAGGATAATAACCCCGGTCCAAAATTCCTCGAACGCTGACCATGTCATTTTTCGAGCTTCTCCATCTACTGGATCCATCACATAGACATGATTTTCGCTGAAGCGTTCGAGTACCATAAAATGGGTCAACTTATGTTCGAGCACGCCATGTACGATGGCTGGGAGTGGAATATGCGTTAAGTTGCTGCGTGAACCACGCAAGGCTTTTGCCTCGAATCCCATGCAAGAAGCCGCATGCAACATCCCCATGAGGTTCGTTCCTTGTAAATCCGTTTGTGCCCACTGGCGAATTTTTGCTAGCGACAAATGTAATCCATAGTGCTGTCCGATGGATGCAAGGCAGGCGACCCCGCAGTCTTTAACATCCTGTTGTTTGATTTTAACCATGCCCGAAATTGGGAGGAAAACCAAGCAATCCTTATTCGAAAAAAGCATTTATCAAGATGCTGATAAAAAAAGAACCCCAAACGTTTCCGTTCGGGGTTCTTAAACTTAAGCGTTAAGCAAGATTAGTTGCTGGCAGCTGTTTCTTTTACTTCTTCAACTTCCGTTGCAGTCGCTTTTTCCAACTGTTTCAACTCATCAGCTGAGTTTACTAAAATGTTTTGGTAGCGACGAACACCTGTACCAGCTGGAATCAAGTGACCTACGATAACGTTCTCTTTCAAGCCGTCTAAGGTATCTTGTTTCGCACGGATCGATGCTTCAGAAAGAACTTTCGTTGTCTCCTGGAACGATGCAGCTGAGATGAATGAATCTGTAGCTAATGAAGCTTGCGTGATACCTTGTAAGTTCGAAGAAGATACCGCTGCTTGCGCATCACGTACTTTCATTAACTTCATATCACGGCGCTTCAAGGATGAGTTCTCATCGCGTAAGGCACGCGCTGAAAGAATCATACCCGCTTTGTATTTTTCAGATTCACCCGCGTCTGTGATCACCTTTTTATCCAAGATGGTATCATTTTCTTGACGGAAGACAAAACGATCTACGTTTTGACCTTGCAAGAATTGCGTATCACCTGGCTCAAGGATTTCAACTTTTTGCATCATTTGGCGAACGATACATTCGATGTGCTTATCATTGATTTTTACACCTTGTAAACGATATACATCTTGAATCTCATTTACTAAGTATTCTTGAACCGCTGTTGGTCCTTTGATCTTCAAGATATCAGATGGCGTAATTGCTCCATCAGATAATGGCATACCTGCACGTACGAAGTCATTGTTTTGAACCAAAATGAAACGGGTCAAAGGCACCAAGTAATGACGCTCTGTTCCTTCTTTTGGCGTAACGATAATCTCACGGTTACCACGCTTGATCACACCATAAGAAATTACACCGTCGATTTCAGAAACAACCGCTGGGTTAGAAGGGTTACGAGCCTCGAATAATTCCGTTACACGTGGAAGACCACCCGTAATGTCACGGGTTTTACCTGCCGCACGTGGAATCTTCGCGATGATTTGACCCGCTTTGATTTTATCTCCTTCATCGATGGCTAAACGTGCACCTACTGGTACGTTGTAAACCAAGTTTTCTTTACCTTTCGCAACAACTAATACGGATGGGTTTTTCGTCTTATCTTTCGATTCGATGATTACCTTCTCACGCATACCTGTTTGCTCATCCGCTTCTTCTTTGTATGTATTGTTTTCTTCGATTGCCTCGAATTCTACTTTACCTTCTGCTTCTGATAGGATTACTGCATTGTATGGATCCCAAACGCAAATTTCTTCGCCCTTCTTGATCGTTTGTCCTTCTTTCACACGTAAGAATGAACCGTAAGGAACGTTGTTCGAAATCAATACCTGCTTATTTGCTGGATTAACGATTTGAACCTCACCTGAACGACCCATGACAATTTCAGTTGGGTTACCTTCTGAATCCGTAGAGCTTACTGAACGAACTTCTTCAAAGTTGATGACACCATCAAATTTCGCCTTCACGCTCGCATCCAAGGAAACGTTTTGTGCTGTACCACCCACGTGGAAAGTACGTAAGGTCAACTGAGTTCCTGGCTCACCGATTGACTGTGATGCAATTACACCAACTGCCTCACCGATGTTCACCATGTGTGCTGAAGACAAGTTACGTCCGTAACACTTCGCACAAACACCACTACGTGTTTCGCATGTTAATACGGAACGAATCTCAACTGAATCAATCGCAGTTTCGTCGATTTTCTGTGCTGCAATCTCCGTGATTTCATCACCTGAAGCAACAATCATTTCGCCAGTAACTGGATCAATCACATCATGAACTGATACGCGGCCCAAGATACGCTCAGATAATGGCTCGATGATCTCCTCATTATCTTTCAATGGGAATACTTCGATACCACGTAAGGTACCACAATCTTCTTCATTCACGATTACATCTTGCGCTACGTCATGTAAACGACGTGTCAAGTAACCCGCATCGGCTGTTTTCAAGGCAGTATCTGCCAAACCTTTACGCGCACCGTGTGTCGAGATAAAGTACTCCAATACGTCAAGACCTTCTTTAAAGTTAGAAAGGATTGGGTTTTCGATGATTTCACCAACCGAACCTTGTAAGTTCTTCTGAGGTTTCGCCATCAAACCACGCATACCACCTAATTGACGAATCTGCTCACGAGAACCACGGGCTCCAGAGTGCATCATCATGTAGATCGCGTTAAATCCTTGGTTGTCCTCCTCCATCTGCTTCATCAATGTCTCGGTAATTTTCGAGTTCACTTTTGTCCAGATGTCAATAACCGCGTTGTAACGCTCGTTATCTGTGATTAAACCCATTAAGTAGTTATCCCAAACTGCTTGAACATCTTCCTGTGCTTTCTTCACCAAAGAAGCTTTTTCAGCAGGAATTTGAACATCGCCAATACCCATCGATAAACCACCGTGGAAGGCTTGTTGGAAACCTAATTCTTTAATATCATCCAAGAATTGTGCCGTACGAGCCATACCACAGATCTTATGAACATGTGAGATGATTTGTTGCAACTTCTTCTTTGTCAATAATTCATTGATATAACCTACTGCCTCAGGAACACATAAGTTGAACAATACACGACCCGCAACAGTTTCCACCATTTCTTGAACCAATGTACCATCTTCCTTACGTACCGTAGCTTTCACTACGATGTTCGCGTGCTTCGATAATTTCTTCTCGTTCAAGGCGATAACAACCTCCTCAAATCCGTAGAAACGAGATCCTTCACCAGCTACTTTATGATCTGGAGTCGTCTTACGTCCTTTTGTTACGTAGTATAGACCCAAAACCATGTCTTGTGATGGTACCGTAATCGGCGCACCATTCGCAGGGTTCAAGATGTTATGTGATGCAAGCATTAACAAAGAGGCTTCCAAAATCGCTTCATGTCCTAGTGGAACGTGAACCGCCATCTGGTCACCGTCAAAGTCGGCGTTAAATGCCGTACATGTCAATGGGTGCAATTGGATCGCTTTCCCTTCGATTAATTTCGGTTGGAATGCCTGGATACCCAAACGGTGAAGGGTAGGAGCACGGTTTAGAAGAACTGGATGTCCTTTCATTACGTTTTCCAAAATATCCCAAACCACTGGATCCTTGCGATCAACGATTTTCTTCGCAGATTTAACCGTTTTCACGATTCCACGTTCGATCAACTTACGGATCACAAACGGCTTGAATAATTCAGCCGCCATGTCTTTTGGAAGACCACATTCGTGCATTTTCAATTCTGGACCTACGACGATAACCGAACGACCTGAATAATCGACACGCTTACCTAATAAGTTTTGACGGAAACGACCCTGCTTACCTTTCAACATATCAGAAAGAGATTTCAAGGCACGGTTACCTTCAGAACGAACCGCATTTACTTTACGTGAGTTGTCGAATAAACTGTCAACAGCCTCTTGCAACATACGCTTCTCGTTACGCAAGATTACCTCTGGCGCTTTGATTTCGATCAAACGCTTCAAACGGTTGTTACGGATAATCACACGACGGTATAAATCGTTCAAATCAGACGTTGCGAAACGACCTCCATCCAATGGCACCAATGGACGTAATTCTGGTGGAATTACAGGAACCATTTTGATGATCATCCACTCAGGACGGTTATCGATACGACCTACTGACTCACGGAAAGCTTCCACAACCTTCAAACGCTTCAAAGCCTCAGCTTTACGTTGTTGAGAAGATTCTGTATCAGCCGCGTGACGAAGATCAGCCGATAAGCTATCTAAGTCGATGCGAGTTAATAACATATTTAACGCGTCAGCACCCATTTTCGCGATGAATTTCTGTGGATCTTCATCAGGAAGGTGTTGGTTTTCACGCGGTAATTTATCCAAGATATCTAAGTACTCGTCTTCTGTTAAGAAATCAAGGTATTGGCTACCAATCTTTCCTTCTTCCGCGTACATACCTGCTTGAACGACAACATAGCGCTCATAGTAGATTACTTGGTCTAATTTTTTCGTCGATAATCCGAGCATGTAACCGATTTTGTTCGGTAAGCTACGGAAGTACCAAATGTGTGCTACGGGAACCACTAATTCGATGTGGCCCATACGCTCACGACGTACTTTTTTCTCAGTCACCTCTACGCCGCAACGGTCGCAAATGATGCCTTTGTAACGAATACGCTTATATTTTCCGCAGTGACACTCCCAGTCCTTCGTTGGACCGAAAATCCGCTCGCAGAACAAACCACCCATTTCGGGTTTGTAAGTACGGTAGTTAATTGTCTCCGGTTGAGTTACCTCACCGTTTGAACTTTCAAGAATCGACTCCGGTGATGCCAAGGAGATGGTCACTTTTTGGAAATCGTTGTTCAGTTTTCTCGTCTTTTTAAATGACATTTTCGATGTATTTAATTGGAAAATGATTTCTTTTTAAGGGCCGGGATTAGCGGCCCGATAAATGATTACTCAAGTGTGATTTCAAGAGCTAAACCTCTCAATTCATGAATCAATACGTTGAATGATTCTGGAATGTTTGGCTTAGGCATATTCTCGCCTTTCACAATTGCCTCGTACGCTTTGGCACGGCCGATCACGTCATCCGACTTCACAGTTAAGATCTCTTGTAAGATATTCGCTGCTCCGAAGGCCTCCAATGCCCAAACCTCCATCTCACCGAAACGCTGACCACCAAACTGAGCTTTACCACCCAATGGTTGTTGTGTAATCAATGAATATGGCCCAATTGAACGTGCGTGCATTTTATCATCTACCAAGTGACCAAGTTTCAACATGTAAATGATACCCACAGTAACTGGTTGATCAAATTTATCTCCCGTTAAACCGTTGTATAAGTAAGTACGTCCCCAATCAGGCAATCCAGCTAAGGTTAACTCAGCGGCTACTTCTGCCTCAGTTCCACCGTCAAAAATTGGTGTCGCATAACGCTTACCTAATTTTTGTCCAGCCCAACCTAATACAGTCTCGTAGATTTGACCTAAGTTCATACGAGATGGTACCCCTAGTGGATTCAATACGATATCTACCGGTGTTCCATCTTCTAAGAATGGCATATCTTCTTCACGTACGATACGAGCTACAACACCCTTATTACCGTGACGACCCGCCATCTTATCACCTACTTTCAACTTACGTTTCTTCGCGATGTAGACTTTCGCCAACTTCACGATTCCCGCAGGTAATTCATCTCCTACTTCAAGTACAAAACGCTCACGCTTGAATCGACCCGCGATTTCATTACGCTTCACGTTGAAGTTCTTAATTAAAGACATGAACAATTTGTTCAATACTGCATCCGAAGTAGCCTCTTCTACGATCAAGTCAGAAAGCAAGTTTGCCTCTTCTTGAACAGCATAAGTTGACTCATCACGGTACAAGTTTTTATCTGGGAATAATAATTCTTCGATGTTCTTCGCTGAGAATTTAACACCCTTCTCCACGATCACCGTGCCGAATTTGTGCTTAATACCTGCGCAAGTTTTACCTGCCAACAAAGCAACAGTCTTTTCGATCATTTGGCGACGAATCTCCAAAAGGTCTTTACTGTATTCCTTCATCAACTTCTTCAATTCAGCTTTCGATTTTTCACGTTCTTCTTTATCCTTCTTAGGACGGGCGAACAATTTCGTATCGATTACCACACCTTTTAACGATGGTGGCGCTTTCTTCGAAGCATCTTTTACATCACCCGCTTTGTCACCAAAGATGGCACGTAATAATTTTTCTTCTGGTGTTGGATCTGACTCACCTTTTGGTGTAATCTTACCAATCAAAATATCTCCTTCTTTCACTTCAGCACCCACGCGAACAACACCGTTCTCATCTAGGTTACGAACTGTTTCTTCGGAAACGTTTGGAATTTCAGATGTCAATTCCTCCTCACCACGTTTGGTATCACGAACTTCTAATTCGAATTCCTCGATGTGGATCGAAGTAAAGATATCGTCACGAACAACTTTTTCTGAGATTACGATCGCATCCTCAAAGTTGTAACCTTGCCATGGCATGAAAGCCACTTTCATGTTACGACCTAATGCTAATTCGCCAGCCTCCGTTGCATAACCTTGGCAAAGCGCTTGACCTTTCTTCACTTTCTCACCCTTGAACACGATCGGCTTTAAGTTGATCGTTGTATCTTGGTTCGTTCTGCGGAATTTGATCAATTCGTATGTCTTCAATGATCCGTCAAAGCTGATCAACGCTTCAGATTCAGTTTGATCGTAGTTGACAACAATTTTCAAAGCGTCAACATACTCAATCACACCATCTCCTTCAGCTACTACTAACGTACGGGAGTCAATCGCCACACGGTGCTCAAGTCCTGTTCCTACGATAGGAGCTTCTGGACGTAAAAGCGGTACCGCTTGACGTTGCATGTTGGATCCCATCAAAGCACGGTTGGCATCATCATGCTCCAAGAAAGGAATCAATGAAGCGGCTACCGAAACGATTTGGTTAGGAGCAACGTCCATGTATTGTGCATCTGCAGGATTTACCAATGGGAAATCACCTTCAAAACGAGCCTTCACACGGTCAGATAAGAATTTACCTGATTTCATGTCGATCGGCGCGTTCGCTTGAACGATGTTTTTACCATCTTCCTCTTCTGCTGTCAAATATTCTACACGGCTTGTTGTATCTACTTTACCACCATCGATTAAACGATAAGGAGTTTCGATAAAGCCCATTGAATTTACTTTCGCGTGAACACAAAGAGAAGAAATCAAACCAATGTTGGGTCCCTCTGGCGTTTCAATCGTACAAAGACGACCGTAGTGCGTATAGTGAACGTCACGAACCTCGAAACCAGCTCTTTCACGAGAAAGACCACCTGGCCCTAGTGCCGACATACGACGCTTGTGCGTAATCTCAGCCAATGGATTCGTTTGATCCATGAATTGAGATAGTTGGTTCGTTCCAAAGAATGAGTTAATTACCGACGAAAGAGTACGAGCGTTAATCAAATCAACCGGCTTGAAATCTTCGTTGTCACGAACATTCATACGTTCTTTGATGGTACGCGCCATACGTGCAAGGCCGACACCGAATTGTGCATATAATTGCTCCCCTACGGTACGAACACGACGATTTGATAAGTGGTCAATATCATCGACAACTGCGCGCGAGTTGATCAAACCGATCAAGTACTTCACGATTGAAATGATATCTTCTTTGGTCAAGACTTTAACATCCATTGGGATATCATGACCTAATTTTTTATTGATACGGTAACGACCTACTTCACCCAAATCGTAACGCTTGTCTGAGAAGAACAAGTTTTGGATGATGTCACGTGCCGTTTGCTCATCGGGAGCATCCGTATTACGTAATTGCTTGTAGATAACTTCAACGGCTTCTTTCTCCGAGTTTGAAGTATCTTTTTGCAAAGTATTGTAAATGATGTTGTAGTCAGAAACGTTCACGTCATCTTTGTGCAAGATAACAGTGGCAGAACCTGATTCTAAGATCGTCTCAACTTCGTTTTCTGTGATAACCGTATCACGCTCGATCAAGATCTCATTACGGTCGATTGAAACAACCTCACCCGTATCTTCATCTACGAAGTCTTCTTGCCATGTTTTCAAAACACGTGCCGCCAAACGACGACCTACGATGCCTTTCACAGCTTTCTTATCAACCTTAATTTCTTCAGCTAAGCCAAATAAATCCAAGATATCCTTGTCATTTCCGTAACCAATTGCACGAAGCAATACTGTTACTGGGAACTTTTTCTTACGGTCGATGTACGCATACATCACATTGTTTACGTCGGTAGCAAATTCAATCCAAGAACCCTTGAATGGAATGATACGCGCCGAATACAATTTCGTTCCGTTCGTGTGCTTCGATTGCGCGAAGAATACACCTGGAGAACGGTGAAGCTGAGAAACAATTACACGCTCAGCACCGTTGATCACGAAGGATCCACGCTCGGTCATGTAAGGAATGTTTCCTAAGAAAACCTCTTGTTCGATGGTTTGGAAATCCTCGTTGTCTGTATCGTTACAGATCAAACGCAATTTCGCTTTTAAAGGTACTGAATACGTCAAACCGCGATCGATACACTCATCTACCGAATATTTCGGAGGATCAACTGAGTAGTCGACAAACGACAAAACGAAATTTTCACGCGAATCCGCGATAGGAAAATTTTCAGCAAATACTTTAAATAAACCTTCGTCAGTACGGTTTTCCGCAGCTGTCTCAAGCTGGAAAAAATCCTGGAAGGATTGGACTTGGATATCCAGAAAATCTGGATAATTGATCACAGACTGCGTTTTCGCAAAGCTGTGTCTTCCTGTGGCAGTGATGTTACTCAAGGCTTTATACGTTTTAAATTAAAATGAAAAATGGCCCGTGGGCGCAATTTCTCGCCGTTTCCGACGAAAATTAAAAGCTGAATGCCTCGTAGAGATCAGTTCGAATTTCCCTTTGCGCCTCCCCTACGATAAGAGAATTGTGTTTCAGAAAAACAAACTGCGGATTCGCCCGGAGGCGTTAATCCTAAAATAGCCTGCAAAATTAGGGAAAATATTTTAAGTACCAAATAGGAGAGGGGGAATTTTTTGCTTTGCGGATGGGGTGTAGGCGTCAGTGGTCAGTAATCAGTCGCTAGTCACTAGTCGTCAGTCAACAGTGGTCAGTAATCAGTGGGTATTAGTCGGGCTCTGTCTGAAGGTCAACTGTCACGAGATTAATTTCAAATTAGTTGACCTATGTGAAATTAGTCCAGGCTCATGAAATAATCTTACAATTTACTATTACGATTAAAGTTTTATTAATCCTTTTTGACTAGCGACTGATGACTAGCGACTTCCTCCAGTTCTTTATCAACTAATTGATACAATGCCGCAATTTGTATTTCGTTATTGCGTGGTAGTGCTTAATAATCGATATATTTTGACTAGCGACTAGCGACTAGCGACTAGTGACTGATGACTAGTGACTGACCCCTGCTCTCCTATGCTCCCCCGACTTAAATTCTATCTCCGCTTTACCTTAGGAATGACTAAACAAGAAATTCGAGGCATCTATTTTATGATGGGCTTGATTGTGTTGGGCATGGGGATTCATGCTTTGTATCAATATATAGTTCTGCAACGAGAGGTTGAATTGATTGATGTCAAGCGCTTTGATGAAATTTACACCGTCCAAAAGCTAGTTCATCAAAGGCCGAAATTTGTGCGAAAAAGCTATCCTATATATAAGGGTGCTTCGACTTTCATCAATTACCACAAAAAATCACAGGATTGGAAGATTAATATAAATGAAGCAGATTCTGTGGCATGGGTAGCTTTGCCGGGTATCGGGCCGGGCTTTTCCAAACGCATTTTGTCCTTTCGTGAACGCTTGGGAGGATTTGCCTCGGCAGAACAATTGAAGGAAGTATATGGAATCGATACACTTTGGGTAAAGCAACATATACAAAAATTGCTCATTGGGAAGGGGGTCTACCGACCCTTATATGTGAATCGGGCTATTTGGAATGAATTTAGGCATCCCTATTTATCCTATAGTCAGGCCAAAGTGGTTTTGAATTATCGGAAACAACATGGAGTCATTGTTGATTTTGAGACTTTGGTCCAAATCAAATTAATTGATCCCCTCGTTTGGCAGCGACTCAGGCCCTACTTGAATTTTGAGCCTTGAAATTTCTGGTAAAAACTGTAATTTGCGAAACAATTACTCATCAACAAATATATAAACGCTATGTCTACAGGTTTCTTTCAAGTACCTAGCCCTATTAACGAGCCCATTTTAGCCTATGCATCCGGATCAAAGGAACGGGAGCAATTGCAAAATAAGTTGGCCGATCTTCGTGCCAAACAAATCGATATTCCCATGCACATTGGTGGGAAATCCGTTCAAGGATCGAAGAAAGTTGCGATGACATGTCCGCATGATCACCAACATGTTTTAGGACATTATTATGAGGGAGGTAAAAAGGAAGTAGGCCAAGCAATTGACGCCGCTTTAGCTGCTCATGCAGCCTGGTCGGCAACTCCTTGGGAACGTCGGGCCGCAATCTTTTTAAAAGCAGCAGAGTTATCAGCTACGAAATACCGCATGGATTTAAACGCTCGGACGATGTTGGGGCAATCCAAAAATGCATTTCAAGCAGAGATTGATGCAGCATGTGAGTGGGTAGATTTCTTGCGCTTCAATGTGCATTATGCCTCGCAGATATATGCGGATCAGCCTATTTCTTCGCCAGGCGTATGGAATCGAGTGGAATATCGGGCCTTGGAAGGATTTGTGTATGCCTTAACACCGTTCAACTTTACGGCGATTGCGGGTAATTTGCCAGCGGCTCCAGCTTTGATGGGGAATACGGTCGTTTGGAAACCATCGCCAACGCAAGTTTATTCGGCAGGTTTATTGATGGATATCTTAACGGAGGCAGGATTGCCGGCTGGAGTAATCAATTTAGTATTAGCAGATGGCCCAGAGGCGGGGGATGTCGTGTTCAATCATCGCGAATTTGCGGGGGTGCATTTTACGGGCTCGACTGCGGTGTTCCAAATGATTTGGAAAAACATTGGAAATAATATTTCGAATTATAAATCGTATCCGCGGATTGTGGGAGAGACGGGTGGCAAGGATTTTGTGGTGGCTCACGCTTCTGCAGAACCGAAAGCTTTGGCGGTCGCATTAATCCGAGGTTCATTTGAGTATCAAGGCCAAAAATGTTCGGCTTCTTCGCGGGCCTATGTGCCCGCTTCGTTATGGCCTGCTGTGGAGGCATTTATGAAGGCTGATTTGGAGGCTATTCGCATGGGAGGAACGGAGGATTTTGGAAACTTT
>ERZ1292640.2368-Hain-H43-02um-R1-2368-length-15123-cov-7_pt2 | contig 11450 bp, 10 predicted proteins | sample MGYA00564404_ERZ1292640 | MGnify/ENA primary metagenome ERZ1292640 (study PRJEB36523, sample SAMEA6512636) | groundwater metagenome | collected 2019-01-08 | study: AquaDiva: Metagenomics assemblies of 32 groundwater samples | reverse complement strand
GCGCTCCATGTGGCCCAGGTCAAACCAGATCGTCACCAGCGCCATCAAGAGCGTGATGAGCGCCGTGAACAGAGCGAGCTTGCCGATGCGCTCAAGCTGCCGGACGCCGGCCACGTAGACCAGCGCGGAGATAAGGAACGCGCCGTAGGTGGCATGGACAATCGTGTTGCCCGATACCTCGCGATTGGCGGCGTCGGTTACCTGAGCCTCGATGCGGGCGCTGAAGTCGCGACCGTTCTCGTCGACTGCCAGTGGAATGCGAACCTGCGCCTTGCCCTGCGCGTCGAGCCGCAGCGTGCCTTCCGCCGTCTGGTCGTCGCCGTACCAATAGCTGCTTTCCCCACCCTCGAAGCCATCGTCCCACCGCAGCGGCGAGTAATAGGGCTGCTGGTTCACGACCCAGCGCAGCTGGCCGTTGGCGACCGGCTGCCCGAAGTAATAGCGCGCCTGGATCGTCACCACGGCTTCGCGGCCCTGGATCGCGAAGCGCGACACGGGCGTCACGATGACTTCGAACTCGGGCTTGCGATACTCCTGCACCTCGAAGCCGCTGGAGGTCTGGAGGTCGCCGCTTTGCACGCGCAGGGTGTAGTTGCCCAGTGCGGCCGTGGCCGGCACCGGGAAGCTGGCGTGCACCGAGCCGAAGGCGTCGACCTTGACCTGCTGGCGGAACACGACCTTGTCGTTCGGATCCGACGCCACCACTTCGACCTCGGGCCGGTCGAATCTGGCCAGGGCATCGTGATGCCGCCAGCGCAGGACCGCCTTGAAATGAACGGTGTGCCCCGGGCGATAGATGGGCTTGTCGGTGTAGATGTATCCCGCCAGCTCCCGCGCCGGCTCCTGCAGTGACCACGAGCCGGGATCGGTCGCCGCCATCTGCCCGCCGCATTGGGCGACGCCCACCACGTCCTCCATCTGTTGTTCGGGGAGCGTCGCTTCGAACAGGCCATCGGCGGACGTGCGCCCCTCGGCAACGGTCTTCTGCGACACGATCACGCGCACGGCGCAGTCGGCCACCGGCTCGCCGCTGAAGCGATCGGCGGCGAAGAACAGCATCTGGCCCGGCGAGGTCTTGGTGACCAGGCCGACGTCCGACACGATGACAATCGTGTAGGCGCGCAACTGATCGCTGACGGCCTCGACGACGTAGATGCCGGGTTGCTTGAGTTCCACGGGCACGCGGCGAACTTCGGCATCGCGATGGTTGGGCAACAGCTCGCGCCAGGTGGTGACGACCTGCTCGGGATTGAGCAGCGGCACTTGCGCAAATGTGTTGGCGTTAAGCACGACCCGCTGGGCGACGACGGCCTGGTCGGTGGCGGCGCGCCGGGTGACCCGGTATTCGTGGCTGGCCTGGGCGCGGGCGAACCGTTGCACGTACTGCCGTTGGCCTCGCTTCCAGTCGGCAATGCGCTCGATCCACGTGCGCTCCTGTTGCACCTCGACTTCGCTGCTGCCCAACTGGTGCGGATCGCGCAGGTTCGAGAAGAACGTGAACGGGTCGCGCACCTTGTAGACGCGGAAATCCAGGTGGGGAATACGCCGGAAGGTCAGGTAGAAGTTCGGCGCGTCCTTGGTAGTGAAGACCTCGCTCGTCGACAGCGAGAAGGCCGGACGGTCCTCGCTCTCGGCCTGCGCTCGCGCCTCGAGCGAAGTGAGCAGTGAAAAGAGAAAAGTGAAGAGAACGATCGGGCGCGCGATTCTCATAGGATGGCCAATCGATAAACGCCAACGAACCGCGGGTTGGAGGTAAGGGGCCGCCACCGCGCGGCCGGGTGTCGTTGCAGCGTGGCGAGGCGCACCTTGCGCACCTCGCCCGGGCCTTCGTCCGTGGGGCCGGTGTGGTACACGACCCAGTCGTCGCCGTCCGGGTCGAACTGTGAGCGGCCGACGAACACCATCAGGTGATCGGGATCCTTCTGTCCGGGCTGGCGGAAGTAGAGCAGGTCGCCGGCCCGCAGCGCCCTCGTGTCGCGGCCGAGCGGCCGTGCGTTCAGGGCAATCAACGTCTTGGCGTCTGCGAACTCCGCGAACTGCGGCGCCGGGTGAGTGCTGACCTGGAACAGCGGCCAGCCGTTGGCGCCGGCTTTCGGTGCCGACCGGACATCCGCGAATTGTGGCGTGAACGGCAGCGCCGAGCGGCGCACCCATTCGGGCGTATGCGCGCGCATGGCCTCGCGGAAGGCATGGCGGATGAGCGCTGCGCAGTCGGCGACATCGGGCGTCGGCCGCTCGAACTGGGCATCGGCCAGCAACACGAACCACGAGCGGAACGCGACGCGGTCCGATTCGTCGGCCAGCCGCACTTGTGCGGACGGTTGCGCGACTACCGCCAGCGCAACAGCGAGTGCACCTAAGCACCTACGCACTTGAGCACCTCAGCACCTGAGCACTCTAGCACTTCAAAGTTTCACCACGAACCCCGCCCAGCGTCCGGCCACCCAGCGTTCGCGCAGGCGCCCGCCGTGGGCCTGGACCACGGCGTCGGCAATCGGCAGCTGCAGGCCGGTGCCGCCGCGGGCAAAGTCCACGGCTTGTTCGACCACGGTGCCGTGTCCAAGCGACCGGGGCTGCACCACCACCTGCGCGTAGCTGCGGCCCTTCGACAGCCGCAGGTCGACGCTGCCGGCTCCGGACTGGGCGCGGGCCAGCGTGACGATCAGCGTGGTGAAGACGGCGCGGAGCCGGGCCTCGTCGACGCGCATGCGGACATCGGCGGGCGCCACCACGTCCAGGTCCATGTCCACGTTCTCGGGCAGTTCGACGGCCTGCACCGCCTGGTTCAACACCGAGCGCAACGACATGCTGCGCAGCGTGAGCTTGATACGGCCGTCCTTGAGGTGGGCCAGCTCGCTCAGTTCGTCGAGCAAGGCGGCCAGCCGGTCGGTGGCGCGAGTCATTTCGGTCATCACGCGGCGAGGTCGTTCGCCGAGCGTGCCGTCTTGTTCGAGCAGGCGCAGGTAACCGCGCACCACACCGGTGGGGCCGCGGAGCTCATGCGAGGCCAGTGACAACAGGGTCGGCAGGACGGGATCGGCCATGGGACTGGCTTAATAGTCCCACACGAAACCCTGACCCCTTGCGCGGCGTCTTAACAAGCGACCGGTGCGATATCATCGGCTCTGCGACGAACGTAGAGGCGGGTTTTCCTTGTCCGCCGTAGCCCAGCGAAGGCGGAAGATCCGCCTGGAGCCAGACTTATGTTGATCAAGAAAGCTGCCGACCTGCGTGAATCCGACGTCACGCCCAAGGAAACGTTCCTGCGGCGCCGGGAATTCCTCGCGGTGGCGGGCAGCACTGCGGTGGCCGTCGCCACCAACGGGCTGGGCCCGGTGTTCACCGGCACACCGACGGCGGCCGCGCAGAACCCGGCCGCGCAGAAGCTGGCCAACCTCAAGAAGAGCCCGTTCAGCACCGACGAGAAGCTGAACTCGTACAAGGACATCACCACCTACAACAACTTCTACGAGTTCGGCCTCGACAAGGCCGATCCCGGGAAGTACGCGCACACGCTGAAGCCACGGCCGTGGAGCGTGGTGGTGGAAGGGCAGTGCGCCAAGCCCGGCACCTACAACATCGAAGACATCATGAAATACGCGCCCCTCGAGGAGCGCATCTACCGGCTGCGTTGCGTCGAAGCGTGGTCGATGGTCATTCCGTGGATCGGCTATCCGCTGAGCGAGTTCCTCAAGCGCTTCGAGCCGACCTCGAAGGCGAAGTACGTCGAGTTCAGGACGCTGGTCGACACGCGGCAGATGCCCGGGCAGACCGAGCCCGCGCTGCAGTGGCCGTACGTCGAGGGCCTGCGGATGGACGAAGCCATGCATCCGCTGACGCTGCTCGGCCTGGGCCTCTACGGCGAGGTGCTGCCGAACCAGAACGGCGCGCCCATCCGCCTGGTGGTGCCGTGGAAGTACGGCTTCAAGAGCATCAAGTCGATCGTCCGCGTGCGCTTCGTCGAAACCGAGCCGATCAACACCTGGAAGCAACAGCAGTCGTCGGAGTACGGCTTCTACGCCAACGTCAACCCGCAGGTGGATCACCCGCGCTGGACGCAGGGCAGCGAGCGGCGCCTGGGCGAGTTCTTCCGCCGCAAGACGCTGATGTTCAACGGCTACGGCGACCAGGTCGCATCCCTTTACGCCGGGATGGACCTCCGCAAATTCTATTGATGCGCGTTCATGTGGCGGCAGCCCCTCCCTCGGTCGTGGAGGCAACCCTTTAGCATTGCCTGATGACACAAACACAATGGCGCCGACGGGTCTTCAAGCCCGTCGGCTGGCTCGCCTGCCTCACCCCCGCGGCCCTGTTGATCTACAACGGCTTCCAGGGGGAGCTCGGCGCCAATCCCGTCGAGACCATCACCAACACCACCGGCATCTGGACGCTGCGGCTGATCGTCGCAACGATCGCGATCACCCCGCTGCGGTGGGCCACCGGCCTCAATCAACTGATCAACTACCGCCGCGTGGTCGGCATGTTCGCGTTCTTCTACGGCACGCTGCACTTCCTGACCTATTTCATCCTCGACCACCAATTGGAGTTCAGCGGGCTGTGGGCGGATGTCGTGAAGCGGCCCTACATCACGGCCGGTTTCACCGCCTTCGTGCTGATGATCCCGCTGGCGCTGACGTCGACGACCGGGTGGATTCGGCGGATGGGCGGCAGGAAGTGGAACCTGCTGCACCGGCTGGTGTACATCACCGCCCTGGCCGCGGTGCTGCACTACTTCTGGAAGGTGAAGCTGGACGCCACCTATCCCATCTACTACGGCATCGGCGTGGCTGTGCTGCTGGGCACCCGCCTGTGGCGTAACTACGGCCCCAAGCCGGCATCCTAACGTGTGGAGGCAACCCTTTAGGGTTGCCTTGACTTGACAGAACACAACCGTTTCAGAGATAACAGCCAAGTCATGAAGAACGCGTGGGCCAGTGCATGTTGTTGCGTCGGGGGTTCCTCCGACGCCTGTCGTGCTGTGTCCACATAAGCTGCACTGGTCTTCCTGAAGCCAGCCGGCTTCTAAAGTTCTCAGCCGATTCGAGGCCCGGAGGTGCAAAACACCTTCGGGCCTTTTGCTTTTTGTCGAGTCCGCAGCTTGTAGGGCGCCCCTTTATGGGACGCCGTGGAGATGAAAATGAAATCGTCACTTCGTTACGCGCTCGCCGCTGTGCTCATCGCGACCACGTTGTTCGCAACACCTGCCGCGGCGCAATCAGCATCACCCGCCGGCCTCTGGGACGCCGCCGTCGTTGTCGGCGGGCTCGAGATCCCGTTCCGGTTCGAGATCAGCGGCACCGATTCGTCGGTGAGCGGCTGGTTCTTCAACGGCGCCGAGAAGGTGGCGTCGACGGGAGGGAAGTTCGAGAACGGCTCGCTGGTTCTCAACTTCGACCACTACGCGACGTCGCTCGAAGCCACGTTCGTCAACGGCCGTCTCGCCGGCACGTATAACCGCGCGACTGGTTTCTATCCGTTCTATGCGCGGCGCTTCGCGCCATCGCCGGCGTTTCCGAATGAGGTGCCGGCCATTGACGGCGTGTGGCAGATCGGCGGCGTCAAGAGCAACAAGGGCGAGGCGGCCTGGCGTCTGATCGTCCGCCAGTCGGGCGCCGAGGTGACGGCGGCCATCCTGCGGGTCGATGGCGACACCGGCGCGCTGGCCGGCACGTTCCGCGACGGCAAGTTCGTGGTCAGTCACTTCTCGGGCGCGCGCCCGCTGGTGTTGGAGCTGACGCCGACCCAGGACGGCAACCTGGAGATCCTGCGCAACCGGACTGAGAAGCTGGTCGCCGTGCGCGCGAAGGACGCCAAGCTCAAGGACGTGCCCGAGCCGACCGACCCGTCGCGCCACTCGAGCGTGAAGGATCCAACCGAGCCCTTCAAGTTCAGCTTCCCTGACGTCACGGGCAAGGTGTTGTCGAACACCGACGAGCGCTTCCGCGGCAAGGTGGTAATTGTCAGCATCAGCGGCAGTTGGTGCCCGAACTGCCACGACGAGGCCCCGTTCCTGGCCGAGCTCTATCGCAAGTACCAGTCGAAGGGCCTCGAGATCGTGGCGTTGTCGTTCGAGGAAGAAGCGCAGAAGGAGAAGGGCTACCCGCGGCTGGCGGCCTTCAACAAGCGCTACGGCGTGACCTACCCGGTGGTGCTGGCGGGCGAGCAGGCGGACGTGGCGGAGAAGGTCCCGCAGATCCACAACCTGAACTCGTTCCCGACCACTATTTTCCTCGGCAAGGACGGCCTGGTGCGCGGCGTGCATGCCGGCTTCGCCGGCGCCGCGAGCGGGGCATTCCACGACACCGCGAAGGAAGAGATCACGGCGACGGTGGAACGCCTGCTCGGGGAATCGCTCTCGACGCGAGCGAAGTAGGGTCAGCGCGGCGCCAGCTTGCCGCCTTCGGCGAGGATCTTGATGTTCTGGATCGCGCGCGTGAAGGTGGCGGTTCGCGACGCCTTGTCCTTCTCCCGCGCCGCATCGTCCGGCAGCATCGAGTTGTCGTAGATCAGCGTGTAGTAGATCTTCGAGGTCTTGTCGGTGACGGGGCGGACTTCCAGCGTGCCGTGATACAGGTTGTAAGGCCGGCCGGCGCGCACCGTCTGGGTGTAGGTGTACGAGAACTCGGTCTTGCCGACCAGTACTTCGTTGGCGACTGAACGTACCGAGCCGATCTCGCCCTCGACGCCAGAGAGGATCTTGCAGCCCGACGGGATCTGCAGCCACTCGGCGATGTCGCAGTACTTGCCGATGCGCTTCCAGACCTCTGCCGCGGGGCGGTCGATGGCAATTTCCAGCGGGATCGAGATGTAGGTGGGGTTGTCGACCACGATATTGGCGTTCGGGGCGGCGGCTGGCGCCGGCGCCTGGGCAGCGGCGGTGAGCGGGAAAGTGGCGAGCAGCGCCAAAACAGCAACGGTGTGAGCGAGTAAGGTTCGCATCAATCCTCCGCGGGAAGACTACACGATCGTTGGCACTTTTCGGCCGATGTGTTAGTATCAGTCTCTTCCTTGTCGCGGGGTGGAGCAGTCCGGTAGCTCGTTGGGCTCATAACCCAAAGGTCGGGGGTTCAAATCCCCCCCCCGCAACCAACCTTCACTCAGGTCCACTGCGAAGGTTGTCCACCATGGCTCGGAGTAATTCAAGCGAGCGACGTGGACGTTCCATGTCTGTTACGACGAGCTACGGTTGGCAAGCCAACACAAACCCAAGGCTCACTGCGCACGCCGGAAGACAGCTGTCCCGGTGGCCACGGTCTGTTCGGCGCTGAACATCGAAAAACTGACCGTCAGCGTTTGGCCGTCCTCGGATACCTCAGTCGTGTCGCGCATTGAGATCGCTCCGGCCTTCCTTGCGCAGGCCTCCAGCAGTCGCTCCGACCGTCGAACAATGGAGATGGAATCCATAATGGGCGACCCGTGCACGGGGTAGTCGCTTCCATCGAACTGGGGGGCGAACGTCACGCGTAGGGCGGTGCCGTCAGCCTGCGTCAGATTCTCCTCGACCGTCATTCCAGTCTCGTACGCGGACACGTTCAATATCCACACAAGCGGTGACGGCATCGAGAACTGCGAAGCGCCAGAATCGAGCGCCCACCGACCGGTCAATGGGTCGTTATGCATAAGCGAGCCTTCCTAGCGGGTTGCCAAAGGCCGAATTACCCATAAAATGGTGTGGGCAATGCTGCCACAGCCGGGGGTGTGGTGACCAAAGCAACCACGGTCGATACTCCTGTCCTCGAACCAGGGAACGTCCTCCGACGCGTTCAAGCGATCCTAGGTGTCCACCGTCTTCGTACGGACCAGGACCTGATGAAGCTCGTCGAGGAGCGACTGCCCTCAACGCGCGATCGATGCCTTGCGCCAGTCGGGGCTCACGGATGAGGAGGTCTACTCCCTGGTCGTTCCGCGACGAACGCTGACCCATCGGCGCGCGCGACGCGAAGCGCTGAGCCGCGACGAGTCTGATCGCGTGGTTAGAGTAGCGCGGGTGTTGGCATTGTGCGAGGAGGTCTTCGGTGAGGAGAGGCGCGCGTGGCGGTGGCTTCGTGACGCCAAGCGCCAGTTCCAGGGACGTGCACCGCTCGATCTGCTGGTCACAGAGGCGGGCGCACGGCCCGTCGAAGAATTGCTCTATCGCATCGACGAGGGCATGGCTGCGTAAGTGTTCCTGTGGCGAATCAGCGTCAAGGTTATGACGGGTAACGCGTGGGCTTCCGCGTCAGCCAGTCGAGCCTGGATCTCCATGCGCGAGATTCACCTCGTTTGGCGGCGAGATCAATGGCGGCCAGGCCTAGTTACCTCCGCGACCGGCCTTCCGGGCTTCCTCATCCTGGTAGGTGATGTCCTTGCCCGAGCGCGTCTCGACGATGGTCAGCGTCGTGCGAATGATGTCCTTGCCGAGCTCGAGGACGGCAGCCTGTTCCTTCCCGTTCGCATCGTCGTAGCTGACCGTCATGAAGTGCTTGCGCTTCTTCGAGAACAGCGCCAGCGGCGACACCAGGATGGCCACGCCGACGCGGCGGCCGGCCTTCTGGCCGTACTCGATTTCCTTGATGCGGGCGTAGGGAATGGCCAGCACGGCGTGTTCTCGCTTGTCGGGGGTAAAGGTGAGCGTGGTCTCGTTCGCGGTGTCGAGCCTGCCCTCGGTCTTCTCCGGCAGGCCGGCAACCGTGCCGCCAATGTATTCGGCCTTCTTGCTATCGACGGCGAAAAGGACGGCCTGGCTGACGAACGCAGCAATCAACACTGTGGCTATGAATCGGGGGAAGTTCATGATCGGATCCTTGGTTTGGCTGAACGAGTAACGGCATCCTAAGAGGGTCCTCGCGATTGAGCAAGCAGTGACTCATTCGCACCGGCCGTCAAGACTTGCGTCGTCAAGGCCGTAGCGCGGGCGGCGCTGGGCACTTTCCCACGCCGCCGTGAAATTCCCCACAGACGCGGCGGCCATTTCCGTGCAAATGCCGCCGCCGCGCGGTGGCGCGGCTTATGCTTTGCAGCTCAGTGGGAGGCTCCATGCCGCTCGCTGTGTTGCTGGTTCTCGTCTTGCTGTCCGGTCCACCGGTGACGGCAGCGGCGACGATCCCCTTCTCGTTGGCGCCGGCGCCGTTCTCGGGGCAGATGCCAGAGGGCTGGACCACCAAGAAGCAGACCGCACACCTCACCACCTTCCATGCGCCCGCCGGCACGGCCGAGTTCGAAGCATCGGTCTGGATTCGCATTGCGCCGATGGCGCAGCAGCCCGAATGGGCCATCGAGGACTACCTCCAGGACATCCAGCGCGCCAACGCCAAACTGGCTGACATTGAATGGGGACCGGTCGAAACGTCCCGGACGACGGGCGGCCGCGAGATGCTGATCCTGCCCGGCGTCTGGACGCACAAGACCAGCGTCGGCGCCACGACGGCATGGCAGGGGATCTTCGTGTTCGTCGAATATCCGGACTACATGGTGATCGGCCAGTACTCGGCGCCGCGGTCGTACTTCGACCGCCTGATGGGCGGCTTCAAGGTGATCTGGAGCAGCCTCACCCATGGCGCCGCCACGGCTGCCGCGCCCAAACCCACCGGCCGCACGGCGCCGCCTTCGGCGGGCCGCACGACGTTCACGATCGACTCGCCGCCCTACACCGGTGAAATGCCCGAGGGCTGGGTGGCGCGCCGCAGCGACGACGTGGTGACCATCGAGGGCGCGCGGGGGACCGAGCCCTACGAAATGACCATTCGCGTGTCGTTCCACGACAGGCGGCAGCAGTCGCTGGATGTCATGGCGTCGAGCATTCGCGCGGCGCTGGCCGACCTGCCGAGCGCCCAGGTCACGGTGACCGGCCTCAAGCAGACCGAAGAAGGGCGTCCGGCGCGGGCCGTGGTCGTCGACTACAACGGCAAGGATTCGTCGAACCGCGCGGCCGCGTTCCGCCAGGTGGTCGCCATCGTCGAACACGAAGGCCACACGGTGGTGCTCAGTTACGCCGGGCCGTCGGCCCTTCATGACAGATATTCCGCGGCCTTTGAAATGGTGGGGTCAACCCTGCGGGCGCGGCGGTAGGGAAGTAGAGGAGGAGTGATGGCAGACCGAAACCGGATTCTGGCGATGTTCGTGCTCGCGTTTGGATTGGCGGGATGTGAGGCGGAGTGCGCGGTGTCGACCGCGAAGCTGTCGGACGCCGCCATGGCATCGGCGATCAACGATGAGACCAAGGCCCCGACCGTGGCGGCATCGACATTTGCCGCCGACTCGCCGGCCATCTACGCGACGGTGAAACTCTCGAACGCGCCAGCCGAGACCAAGGTCAAGGCGACCTTCCACTACCTCGAAGGCGGCGACCGGCAGATCACCGAGGACGAAGTGGAGGCCGGTGGCACCAGCTACGTCTCGTTCACGCTATCGCCGCCAACCAACGGCTGGCCGGCGGGCCAGTACGAAACGCGCTTCCTCCTGAATGGCAAGGAGACCATGCGGCTCCCGTTCAACGTCGCTCCCACAACCGTTGCGGCCGCCGGCGAAGTCGCACCAGCGGCTCCCCCCGTGCCGGTGGCTACTCGCGAGGCCGCTCCGGTGGCGGACCAGAAGGCCCCGGCAGCAGCGGCCACGCCCGCCATGAAGCTCATGCGCGACGACAAGTTTGGGTTCAGCTACGAGATGCCGACGACGTGGACGTATCGGGTCAACCCGAACAAGGACTACGTGGTCGAGGGGCCGAAGGGTACCGACTCCTATGAACTGTCAATCATCCTGCAGTTCGTCACCAAGTCGACGAACAAGGGTTCGTCGGCCACGGCCCAGGCCCAGGCGCTGGTCGAGCAGATCCAGGGCGCACCGAACGGCGCGATCAAGTCGAGCGACATGCTGAAGATGGCCGGGCAGGAAGGGCCGTACTTCGTCGCGACCTACACCGCCAAGAACTCGACCGGCGCGGCCGTGCCATTTGCCCACGCGCAGGTGGTCCTCGACCACGGGCCCTACTACTACTTGATCAGCTACTCCGGCCCTGGGCCGATCTACGAGAAGTACCTGAACGTGTTCCAGCACCTGGTCGAGACGTTCGCGTTCACGAAGTGAGGAGAGACGGGCGGGCGATGATCACAATGCCAGGCCGAACCGATCGGCGATGTAGTCAATCGCCTTCGCCTGGCGGAAGTAATTGCAGTGCCACACCGTATCGGAGGTCCCGAAGTCACACGCCGGCCCCGCCAGCGTGAGCTTCGGGACGCCGAAGTCGGTCATCGACACGGTGTCCACCACCAGGTCGTTCTCGCCGGGAAAGACGATGTCGGTCACCAGGTCGGCCGGGCGGCCGCCGCGAAAGTTCTGCCAGAATTTCCAACCCGGGTCTTCGGTCTCGAAGTTCGACACGACGGCGTAGTACGCCGGGTGCACCACGCAGGGGCCGCTGCGCAGGAAGTTGATCTCGTGGTTGTTGATGACCATCGACTGGCCCGCCAGCCCCG
>ERZ1292640.3924-Hain-H43-02um-R1-3924-length-11451-cov-5_pt1 | contig 11451 bp, 15 predicted proteins | sample MGYA00564404_ERZ1292640 | MGnify/ENA primary metagenome ERZ1292640 (study PRJEB36523, sample SAMEA6512636) | groundwater metagenome | collected 2019-01-08 | study: AquaDiva: Metagenomics assemblies of 32 groundwater samples | reverse complement strand
TTTTCCTCCTACGCCTATTTTGAGTACAAAACAGGAACCCTCGGAGTTAAAAAAAATTGAAATATCAAACTTTTTTTATTTATTTTTACCCTTTTTAAATCAATCCCATTATCCCAATACCTAGAAGAAAAACAAAAAGTTGGGTACAGGCTTGGGAAAATTTTAGATGTTTTGAATGTAATTCTGGAATAAGATCCGAGCAGGCAATATAAATAAAACCACCGATAGTAAATGCTAAAATATAAAAATTAAAAGAATTTATCTTATCCCCTACTACTAATACTAAAATTGCACCTAAAATTGCTGGAAGAGCAGAAAGAAAATTTAAAAAAAGGGCACGTTTTTTATTTAAACCAGCATTAATTAAAACACCAAGATTACCAATTTCATGCGGAATTTCATGAAATGCAACTGCTATTGTAGTAGCAATACCAGTTGGTATGCTTACCAAAAAACTTCCAGCAATTATTATACCGTCAATAAAATTATGTAGACCGTCACCCAATAAAATTGTCCAGGATAAAGAACTTATTTGTACTGTGGCGCCAAGCTGGGACTTTGAATTATGTGAATGATCATCTTCGATTGGCACATGATGATGCCACCAAATAATACATTTTTCAAAAACAGCAAAAATAATTATACCAATTAAAATTAAAACGGACGACTTTTGGACTTGATTAAATTCTAAAATTATTTCTGGAAGAAGATGAATAAAAACATCCCCTAAAATTGCGCCGGCACTAAAACTTACCATATAAAAAAGAATTTTTTCTAATTTTTTTTCTTGAAATACTAAAAAAAATGCTCCAATTAATGAAATTAAGCTTATAATAATTACACTCAACAAAGAATAAAACCAAATTATTGACATATTTTTATAATAAAATTTTCAGCCCCAAGGTCCGACCTTAAGAATTTAAAAAGGTCGTACCTTGGAGTCCATTTTTTTAATTAAACCACAAGCTAACCTTGGACCGCCACTAATTCCAGAACCAGAAGGACCACTTTCGTATTTATCCTCATTTGCGTGAATCATAATTGCGGTTCCTGTCGCTTTTGAACCATCATGATTTACATATTCAGCAGTTTCTAAAATTGAAAGAGGGCCAGCACTAAGAGTAAAACGGGTAGTAACGGTTTTTAATTCACCCATTGATTCCCCTCCTGATTCTCCTTCGCCTTGTTGTTTAATTACAATATTTGGTAAATCCCCAGCATGAAATGGATGATTGAAATCTGGATCACTATTGCCAGCTGGCCCCGGATCAAAATGCCCACCCGCGCATTTAAAAGTTCCAGAACAATCCGCTTTTTCGTGAATATGCACAGCGTGTTTTCCAATTTTTAAATTACTTGAATCACCTTTTAATCTTACCAAAACTTCAACTAAAATTTGTGTATCAATTTGATATTCAACAAACTCAGCAAAACCAGAAATTTTTTCTCCAAAAATTTCTGCCCTCGCGCGCATTGTTTCAATTTTATTTTCAGCAATGATTTCCATAATTATTTACATAATACCAAATTTAAAATAAATTGCAAAAAAAATTTACTAATTTTTTTGCAATTAAAAAATTTGAAACGCCCTTGACAAATATATAAGAAGTATGCTATACTGTACACATATGAAAAATAATATAAAACAACTAAATAGTGCGGGTATTTCTAATGTTTTGTTTAGTGGTGCAAAAAATCTTGTATTTGCAGGCTTTATTGTGATAATAATAGCATTAATGCCAAGTTTTGCAAGTGCTGATGATCGTGGCTATGTACATTATCATCCTTATGTTAGTAATTACAGAAATCAATCTTCATATAACTCAAATAATAATTACGAAAATAGATTAAATCCGGTACCAATATTATATGATTCTACTCCAAATTCAGTTACAGAAATAACTGGCAATATGGCAATCATGTTAACTGGAGCAAATTTTGTTCCAGGCATAGTTGCAAAATTTGATAATTCAAATAGAGCTACTATTTATGAAAATTCAAATCAAGTTACCGTAATATTAACTTATTCGGATTTAACAAAACAAGGAGATCATATTATTACAGTTGCTAATCCATCATTAGGTGGTGGAAATTCAAATGGTATTACTTTTACTGTAAAAAATAATCCTGTTGTTGCAAGAATCCAAACACAAACAATTATTCATAAACATATTTACGAAAATAAAAAAGAAGCTGTAAGCGTTAAAGAAAATACTGAAACTGAAGATACTAAAAGTATATTTTCAAAAATATTAAGTAGACTTGATAACCTAGAAGAATCCCAGGCTAAAACCATAGCATACCTAAATTCACTTAATAATAATAAAGTAGCTGTAAAGAAAAACACTACTAACGATCTTTCTGCAAGTGCCGCGGATTCAGTATCAGGTAATCTATCATTAGGTTTAATTCAATGGCTTATTATTGCAATAATGATTTTAGTTATAGTAATCCTAATAAGAAAACTCACTTTTGCTGGAAATGAACATACTCCGTTGAAGCATGCATAAGATATAAGTAACTAAAAAAGTTTGATATTCCAATTTTTTTCCTCCTACGCCTATCCTGAGTACAGGACAGGAACCCTCGGAGTTAAAAAATAGAAATATCAAACTTTTTTTAGTTATATGTTTATTTATATTTATTTTTTAAAATATAGTGTATAATACCGATATGCAAAATAATAAAAAAATAAGAGTCGCGATTAATGGTTTCGGCCGTATTGGGCGAGCATTTTTGAGAATTGCTTGGGAAAGACCCGAGATTGAAATAGTGGCAATAAATGATTTAGGCGATATTACCAATATGGCTTATTTGCTTAAATATGACACTGTTTACAAAAAATTTGAACACGCTATTAATAATTCAGAAAATCAAATTATTATTGATGATAAAAAAATAAGTTTTATTTCAGAAAAAGATGCAACTAAACTTCCTTGGAAGGATTTAAATATTGATATCGTAATTGAATCAACTGGAATTTTTACAAGTTATGCCGCCTCTAAAATTCATTTAGATGCTGGAGCTAAAAAAGTGGTAGTAACTGGGCCCATGAAAGACGAACCCCAAGAAATTCCTGGAGCCACAATTTTAATGGGAATCAATGAGGAGAAATTTAAAGACTCTATAATAACTTCAAATGCTTCTTGCACCACCAATGCAGCTTCACCAATTATCGCAATTTTAGATGAAGCACTTGGAATACAAAAAGCAATTTTAAATACTGTACACGGTTACACTGCGAGCCAGTCATTAGTAGATGGAACTAGTAAAAAAGATTTACGAGAAGGCCGAGCGGCTGCGCAAAATATTGTTCCCTCCTCAACTGGAGCCGCAATTGCCGTAACTAAAGCATTCCCAAAATTAACGGGACTTTTTGACGGAATTTCAATAAGAGTACCAGTTCCAGCGGGCTCAATTGTGGATATTACTTTTTTAGCAAAAAGAAATACTACCAAAGAAGAAGTTAATGAGATATTAAAAAAAGCCGGCGAAGAAAAAAAATGGAAAAATATTTTTACAACTACTGAAGAAGCTCTAGTCTCAAGTGATATTTTAAATAATCCTCACGGTTCCATAGCAGACCTTGCATTAACTAGGGTGGTTGGAGGAAATTTAATAAAAGTAATGGGTTGGTATGATAATGAAATGGGATACACTTACACCTTGGTGGAACATATTATAAAAGCAGGAGAAAATTTGTAAAAATAATAAATAAAATTTATGTCAGAAAGATTACCAAAACAAGAAAAAAATAAAAAATTATTTGGCGCAGCTAAGGTGTATGAAAACATAAATTTATTAAAAGACCCGGAAACAAAAATAAGAATAATTAAATTAATAGTTGGCGCAACAACAGGATTTATCCCAAGCAATGAATTAATTTCTAAAACGGATTCAAAATTAACTCAAGAAATATTAGAAAATTTCTATAGCAGATATACAACCATGAAAAATACCAAAGATGCTAACGGTGTTGAAAATTTTGGTATTGAGGAAAAATTAAAAGAAATTGTTAATCAAATTATTGATACAGAAAAAAAAGAAAAACCAGGTGAAGAAGTTTTTGAACAAGAAGAATACCGAACTGCACTTGAAAAATTTTTAGAAATTACAAAAGAAACATATAAATTATAAAAAATTATGAAAATATTTTTAAGCACAGATCATGTAGGATATGAATTTAAAGAAAAACTTAAAATTTATTTAAGTGAACTTGGTTTGAATTATGAAATTGTGGATATGGGTGCTTTTACTTACAATCCAAGTGACGATTATCCAGATTTTATAAAACCAACCGCGGAAGCGGTAGCACAAAATTCAGAAAGTTTTGGAATAATTATTGGTGGCTCAGGACAAGGCGAAGCAATGTGCGCAAATAAAACACCCGGAATTCGAGCGGCAGTTTTTTATGGGCAAGAAGAACCAGATCAAGAGATTGATGTCTCGGGCCGCAAAACAAGTGATTCATTTGAAATTATAAAACTCGCGCGAGAACATAATGATGCAAATATATTGTCTTTGGGTATGCGTTTTATTTCTGAAGATGAAGCTAAATTTGCAGTTGAACTTTTTTTATCTACAAAATTTTCATCCGACGAAAGACACATTCGTCGAATAGCAAAAATTTAATTAAAAATGTATTACAAAACTTTAAATAAATTAAAATTATATTTTTATATATTTTTCAATTCTCTCAACTCGGGATTTAAGAATTTCATGACCTTCATATGTTACTCGGCTCTCCGCTAAAAAATCTATTCTATCATTGGTCTCCATAATTTGAGTTTTTACGCAATCAAACTCTTCTACTATTTCTTCGCGCATATCTTTCATTTCATGACGCACATTTTTAAACTCTTCTTTCATTTCATCGCGTAAAGTACCTATCTCATGCTCTAATTTTTTATTCATACCATCAAAACCATTAGCCACCATTATCGCTAATTCATCTATTGATACTTTTTTAGTTTTTATTTTCTCTATCATATTTTATATATTAACCAAATTATGAATTAATTGCAAATACACACATTACCCGAGTTTAACAATCAATTGCAACACCCGTTAATTTATAAGACATATTCTTCGAATAGCGAAAATTTAAAAGTGCGTAAGTCTGACTTACGCACTTTTTGCCATTAACCAGCGATAGCTGGTTAATGGCAAAATAATACTAGATAAGAATAAAACTCAAAACAACCTTTTAGGGGAATTTTATGCTATATTTTATAGATGGAAAAAGAGAAAAAATTTATACATTTACATACCCATTCGCACTATTCTTTACTGGACGGCCTTTCGAAAGTTGAATCTTTAGTAAAATTAGCAAAAAAATTCGAAATGCCAGCTTTGGCGATTACCGACCATGGAAATCTTTACGGCGCAATTGAATTTTATAAATTAGCAAAAAAAGAAGGCATTAAGCCAATTATTGGAGTTGAAGCATATATTGCAAATCGCTCTCATTTAGATAAAGAAACTAATATAGACAACAAAAGATTCCACTTAACTTTACTGGTAAAAAATTTAGAGGGTTATAAAAATTTAATAAAATTAGTAACCATTTCGCACCTTGAGGGATATTATTATAAACCTCGAATGGATAAAGAATTATTAAAAAAATATTCTAATGGAATTATTGCTCTTTCGGGTTGCCATGCGGGTGAAATGGCAAAAGCTTTACTTAATAATCCGGATTTAGAAAGTGCAAAAATAGTTGCAAAAGAATATCAAGAAATTTTTGGTGCAGAAAATTATTTTTTAGAAATAATGAAAAGCTCAAAATTTGCCGGAAGTGAAATATTACACAAAAAATTAATTGAATTAAGTAAAGAAATAAATATTCCACTTGTCGCCACAATTGATTCACATTATCTTTATAAAGACGACAATAAAGCACATGATACTCTTTTAGCAATTCAAACAAATTCTGATTTAAAAGATGAAAATAGATTTTCTTTTGGTGCAGAAGATTATTCTTTTATTAATACAGAAGAAGTGATGGAAATTTTTCAAGATTGCCCAGAAGCAATACAAAATACAAATAAGGTCGCTGATATGTGCAATCTTGAATTAGAATTAGGTAAATGGGTATTTCCAAATTTTGAAATTGAATTTGGGAAAACTCCCGATGAAAAATTGCGCGAGTTAACTTATTTAGGATTGGCTGACAAGATCGGGGCGGACAAGATCGAAAAAATCAAAGAAAGAATTGAATATGAACTTTCTATAATTTTTACTAAAGGATATTCTCCATATTTTTTAGTGGTGCACGATCTCTTAAATTATGCTAAAAAAAATGGCATTCTAACCGCGATTCGAGGCTCAGTTGCGGGCTCAATGGTTACTTATTTACTTGGTATTACTAAAATGAATCCGATTGAATATAAATTACCATTTGAAAGATTTTTAAATCCATATCGTCCTTCCGCGCCAGATATTGATATGGATTTTGCAGACAACAGAAGAGATGAAATGATTGAATATGTGAAAAACAAATATGGCCACAACAAAGTCGCACAAATTGGAACTTTTGGAACAATGATGGCTCGCGGAGCAGTTAAAGATGTCGCTCGAGCTTTAGCATACCCATATACCCTAGGTGATAGAATTTCTAAATTGATCCCAATTGGTGCACAAGGAATGCCTATGACAATTAACCATGCAATAGAGCTAGTTCCTGAATTAAAAGAAATTTATGAAAAAGAAAAAGATGTAAAAGAAATAATTGATTTAGCAAAAAAATTAGAAGGTTGCGTGCGACATATTTCTGTTCATGCGGCTGGAGTTGTGATTGCCCCTAAAGAAATTTCTGAATACGTCCCCCTTCAACATGATCCGAAGGGTGAAGAAAAAATAATTACTCAATACGATATGCATAGTGTTGAGGAAGCTGGTCTTCTAAAATTTGATTTTTTGGGTATTCGCAACTTAGCAATTTTAGCTGATGCGGTAAAATTGGTTAAAGATTTTTATAATATAGAAATTGACACAGAAAATATTCCCTTAAATGATAAAAAAACTTTTACTCTTTTGTCTGAAGGAAAAACTGAAGGACTTTTTCAACTAAATGGTGCAGGCATGACTCGTTATCTAAAAGAATTACAACCAAGTTCAATCCATGATATCAATGCAATAGTGGCATTGTATCGTCCTGGGCCAATGGAATCAATTCCAGAATATATCAAAAGAAAACATAACCCAAAATTAGTAAAATATTTAGATCCACGAATGAAAAAATTTTTAACCGAATCTTATGGACTAATCGTTTACCAAGATGATCTTCTTTTTTGCGCGATTGAACTTGCCGGATATAATTGGGAGGAAGCGGATAAATTTCGTAAAGCGGTTGGCAAAAAAATACCAGCCGAAATGGCCGCCCAAAGGGAAAAATTTACTAAAGGTATTATTGATAATGGTCAAAAAAAAGAATTCGCGGAAAAACTTTGGAAACTTTTTGAACCCTTCCAGGCTTATGGTTTCAACAAAGCTCATGCTGCTTCTTATGGAAGAGTCGCTTATCAAACTGCTTATATGAAAGCAAATTATCCCCTTGAATATATGACAGCAATCTTAACTGCTGAAGCTGGAAATATAGAAAAAATTTCTGAAACAATTCAAGAATGCAAAAAAATGAATATTCCTGTTTTGCCTCCAGATATTAATGAAAGCTATGGTGATTTTACTATAGTACGGGAGTCAATAAATGAGCAGTTTTTGGAAAGTTCGGTTTTTGGTAAGTCTGACTTATCCGGTACTCCGGGAAGTCCGACTTATCCAAAAACTACAGCTAAAATCCGCTTCGGCCTTTACACTATAAAAAATTTAGGAACTGATATTTCTGATGCAATGATTTTAGAAAGGAAGTCCAATGGAAAATTTATTTCAATAAATGATTTTCTTAATAGAATTAAACACAAAAATTTAACCAAAAAATCAATGGAGGCTTTAATAAAATCTGGAAGCATGGATAGTTTGGGTGAACGTGGATCTTTACTTTTTAATCTTGAAAATATGCTTGGATACAATCACGACACAAAAAAACAAAATGCAAATCAAACCTCCCTCTTTAGTCAAATTACTGAGACAGAACTTCCCCAATTTAAATTAAAAGAAACTAACCAAGCTACTCAAAATGAAAAATTAATTTGGGAAAAAGAATTATTGGGATTATATATTTCTGGCCATCCACTTGATCGCTTACGAGAAAAATTAGAAAGTAGAAATTTAAATATTAAAAAAATAAAAGAAGAAATGGGTAATGGTATACCAGTTACGATTGCTGGAATTATAGAAACTTCCAGAATAGTTATCACAAAAAGTAATGAAAAAATGGCATTTTTAAAAATTTCTGATTTAACAGACTCTATTGAAGCAGTAATTTTCCCAAGTGTTTTTAAAAATTATGTTGATATCTTGATCCCAGAAAAAACAATAGCTTTCGCTGGTAAAATCTCCTTGCGCAACGGCGAAAAAAGTATTATAATAGATGCATTAAAAGAAATATGAAAATTAATTTTGAAACAACTCCCATGGGAGAAAAAAATAAAATAATATCTCAAAGAGGAAAAAAAACAACTCCAGAAAGAGAAAGAGTGAGCCCAAGAGAGGAAGAATTATTAAAAAATCTTTCAGAAGAAGAGGAATTAAAAGAGAAATTAAAAAATCTAAAACAAAGATTAGAAAGTTTTAATTTATTACTTAGAGGGGTTCAAACTAGAGAAGAAGAATTGAGAAAAAACGACAATATTATTAAGACATATCCAGACATAGAACAAGTAAAACATATTAGAACCTTAAATTCCATTACAAGTTCTCAAAAAGATTTACTGAGATTAATATGTGACACAGAATTAGAAATTAATAAAATAAAAAACGGACTAAGAAAATAGAAAATTATGAATCCTGAATTAAGATTAGAAAACAGAATTCTTGAAACGCCAGAAATAGATGAAAAAAAAATGATAAGAGATATTATTAAAATAATATCAAATAAAGGAATAAACGGCAAACTGGAACCCCTTACTAATAAACAAATAGAATTCTTAAATAAACCTTCAGATAAACAAATAGCAAAAAGAAGAGAAAAAGAAAGAGCAGAGAATAAAGACGACCTAGATGCATTACATATTGGGGATTTTAAAATCAAGGGTTAACCTTGATTTTAAAATTTCTACCGACTAGCACCGAGCAGTCTGGAAAATAAAGAGAAATATCAACTTTTTTAAAATCTTCAATGCTGATCATTTTTTTACTGACAAGGTCCGACCTTGTCAGTAATTAAGTTATATTTTTATAAATTTTTCAATTCTTGTAACTCTAGATTTAAGAATTTCATGACCTTCATGTGACACCCGAGTCTTTGCTAAAAAATCTATGCGATCGTTGGTTTCCACTAACCGATCCTTAATGGTTTCAACGTCTTCTTTAAGAATTTCAATATCATCTTTCATTACAGAAATATCCTCTTTCATTACATCAATGTCACCTTCTATTTTATCAAACCTTTGATCTATGGAATCAAATCTTTTGTCTATACGATTAAAACCATTGGCTGTCATTATTGCCAGGTCTTCTATTGATACTTTTTTAGTTTTTTCCTTAATTTTCTCTTTCATATTTTATATAATAACAAAATATTAATTAATTGCAAACACCTAAAATCGTACATTAAAATACTTCCCTCTCCTTCGGGGAGGGACTGGAGTAAGTAGCAATAAGTAGCAAGGACAGTCCTTGCTTGTCCAAGGACAGTCCTTGCTTGTCCAGGGGTAATAAGAGGTAATTCAAGTATAATGCACTACATATAAAAAGTCAAAAAATTCTATGCAATTATTTCGCGCGGGTGCTGGGTGGAATTTGGGAATTGGGTTCAAGTAGTGAAAATTTACCATCTTCGGTCGAAACAGCTAGAATCATTCCTTGGCTTTCAAGGCCACGGAATGTTCGTGGTTCTAAATTTGCAACAAACATACACTTTTTGCCAACTAGTACCGAGTAATCTGGAAAATAAAGAGAAATACCTGAAACTATTTGCCGCGGTTTTTCTTCACCTAAGTTCACCAATAATTTAAGCAACTTATCAGTCTCAGGAATTTTTTCAGCAGATAATATTTCTCCCACTGCTATATCAACTTTTTTAAAATCTTCAATGCTGATCATATTTGTTTTTCATCTAAGTATCTTTTAACCTTGAATTAATTTATTGATAATGATTATTAACATCTAATATTTCTACAATATCTTTACCTCGAAAAATAAAAATTGCTCTGTATTTTTGATCAACCCTAAAACTAAAAATTTTCATACGCTTAGGTTCAAGTAATTCTAAATTAAGACTTGGATGTTTTTTATTAATCAAAAAAATATTATATTGTTTCTCAAACTTTTTAGATAATTGATGAACCTTAAGATAATTAACTATTTCTTGGTGAAGTGGAAGAATTATCATAAAATATTTTAATCTTCAAAATAGGTTGAACGAGAAAGACCTTTATTAAGAGATATAATAAAATCTTTATTATATTTTTCTGTCTTTTTAAAAGCTTCTATTATTGTTTTTTTACTTTTTTCTGGTGGCATTAGATTAGAAGATCCTAAAACCAAACTCAAAATACGCTCATATATAGTGGCTTGATTTTTTAAATTATTATACTCAATTTTAGAAATAGTAATAGTGCTCATATAAATATGATACCATACTCTGAATACAATAAGCAAACTTTAACCCGCGAGTTAAAAATTTCTCCCACCGCTATATCAACTTTTTTAAAATCTTCAATGCTGATCATTTTGTTTTTTATTTCTCTAAAACCATTTTCAATTTTTCTAAGGTATTTTTTATAAAAGGATTTTCAAGTTCTCCATGTTCCACCCATTCAAAATAAGTAAGTCCAGTTTCATTTTCAGAAACTTTTTCATAAGTATATTGTACATGATAGTTATTGTCCTTTTGTTTTAATTCAAAAATTTTATTTGGTTCAAATTTAACGACAACATATTCCGTCCAGTCTCCTTTTTGATTTACGTTTTTGTACTCTGTACCAACTTTTATCGGAAAATCGTTTGTTTCTTCCCTAACAATACCGTCTATCCAAAGTGGGGTATTTTGGGGATTGATAGTAAAATCAAAAACTTCTTCAATCGGACGGAATATGTTGATTAATATTTTATTTTCTTTCATAATTTTTTTGTTAATTTAAAATAAAATTACACATCAATAATTACACGACTTTAAATTATATTTTTATAAATTTTTCAATTCTTGTAACTCTGGATTTAAGAATTTCATGACCTTCATATGGCACTCAGGTCTCCGCTAAAAAATCTATGCGATCGTTGGTTGTTATTAACTCATCTTTAATAGTTTCAATATAATCTCTAATTTCAACAATATCCTCCCTAATTTCAACAATATCCCCTTTTATTTCACGAATATACTCTTTCATT